>ERZ761607.294-NODE-294-length-98580-cov-13.599239_pt1 | contig 98580 bp, 69 predicted proteins | sample MGYA00511164_ERZ761607 | MGnify/ENA primary metagenome ERZ761607 (study PRJEB28899, sample SAMN02445080) | bioreactor sludge metagenome | biome: EBPR sludge | place: Australia: Brisbane, Thorneside Wastewater Treatment Plant | collected 2011-06-22 ...
CTGATGGTGACCTCCCCGCCACAAACGATCAAAGGGCGCGTGGATGACGCTTACGCACCACCCTCAGGATGCAAAATCCCGTCTCCTCCGTGTGAAACAGCACACGCTCCACCACCCCGCGCAGGCTCTCGGCGGGCGGGCGTGAGTCGGCGGGCTTCATGGGTCTGAGGGATTCATTCTCCCGTTGTGTCTGCTTGTCATCACGCTTCAAAGCACCAGCACCAGCTGACCAAATCACCACGCTCAACAGGCTTGAAACTTGCGCTTTTGACGGGTCACTTCATCTCGGTGTTGGCGGAAGGTTCCACCATAGTCTTGTCCGCCTCAATTGACTGCGACCGGCCAATGTTTTTTAGAGTCAGCGATATGGCCAGGACCAAAGCGGCAGCCGCAAGAGCAAGAAAAATGGCTGAAAATGCCAGTGCCAAACTGGAAATTTTAAACGCTGTATTTCTTTTTTGCCTGCGCTTTTCGATCTTATCGGTGCCCTCCATTTTCCCCAATGCCTCAAGGCGCAGCAATTGGATGTGATCTGACATGCCATCACTCGACACATATCTGTGCAGCAATGCCAGGGATGCCGAAAGCGCGAAGCAACAGAGCGAGGCAATCGTACTGATCAAAATGCCTGAATGGGCAAAAATTCCCTCAGGAATCTTGTCTTCTGTTGCCATATAGCCAACAACCGGAATCCCCAAGAGTGAAATGCGAAGCAACTCTGACGAGACCTTCTGGTAATGTTCCAATACTGCAAAATCGACAGCTAGATGGTCCTCAGGTATGTCAACTGATCCGATGGATTGGCTTTGGCTCATAAGTGGAAGACGAGTGGTATTGAAGCCGGAGAACCTGTTTGATTCGGTTTAATTCTGTCAAACATGTCATCAGTACTGCAAGTGTGGGTTTAACTTTTCTTCCACGCCCTGACTCTCATATCGCGATGGATGGCTTCAGCGCTCTGCCAGAGCTTTGGCTGGACACGCCGCTGGCACGAATAGGCATCAAGTGCATCAAGACTTTCCAGTCGTGGGCAGGCCCTCGCGAAATGCGCGCCAGTTTTGCGCGTTTCCACGGGCATGAGCTTTCCCCGCCTTGCCGCCGCCGCTTGCCTCGTCCTCGCGCTTTTCCACTCGCCCGCTTTGGGCGCGGAGAGGCTGAATTTCCTGCTCGTCACCACGGATGACATGAGCTGTGATTCGGTGGGGGCCTACGGCTGCAGGCTGGCGGGGACGACGCCGCACATGGACCGTCTGGCGGCGCGGGCGCTGCGCTTCAACCACGCTTTTGTGCAGGTGGGCAATTGCTTCCCCTCCCGCAATGTGATGTGGTCGGGCCGCTACCCGCACACGACGCGGGTGGAGGGCTTTTACCAGGTGAAGGATCCGGATTATCCGCATTTGAGTGATCTGATGCGGGCGGGGGGCTGGTTCACGGGCATCCGGGGCAAGGTCTCCCACTCCACGCCTTACAGCCCGTATCCGGGCTGGGATGCGGATCTGGACACGCTGCCGGACGGGACGCGCGCCCATGCCAAGGACGCGCGCTCCTATTTCCTGTGCGCGCAGGACGGCATCGCCAGGGCGAAGGCGGCGGGGAAGCCGTTCTGCCTGAACATCAACATCTCCGATCCGCACAAGCCCTTTTATGCCGAGGGCGGCAGGGCGGACCCGCATGTGCCGAGCCGGGTCTTCACGGCGGAGGAGGCGCCGGTGCCGGGTTTCCTTTTTGATGATCCGCAGGTGCGCGCGGAGCTGGCGGAGTATTACTCCTCGGTGCGGCGCGCGGATGACTGCCTGGGGGAGGTCCTGCGCGCGCTGGAGGAGTCGGGGGAGGCGGGGCGCACGCTCATCCTTTTCCTCTCGGACCACGGGATGCCGCTGCCCTTCGCCAAGACGCAGGTGTACTTCCACAGCACGCGCACGCCGCTGATGGTGCTGTGGCCGGGGGTGACTAGGCCGGGCGCGGTGGATGACGAGCATCTGGTCTCGGCGGTGGACCTGACGCCGACGCTGCTGGAGGCGGCGGGGCTGCCTGTGCCGGCGGGCACGCAGGGGCGCAGCTTCGCGCCGGTGCTGCGCGGGGAGAGGCAGGCGGGGCGGGACCATGTGGTGGCGGAGTACAATGAGAACTCGCGCGGGGACCGGCACCCGATGCGCGCCATCATGACGCGCGAGCACGGCTACATTTTCAATCCGTGGTCGGACGGCCGGCGCGTGATGACCACGGCCACGCAGGGCACGGTGACCTACCGGCGGATGAAGGCGCTGGCGGCCTCGGACGCGGGCATCGCGGCCAGGCTGAACATGATAGACCACCGCGCGCCGGAGGAGCTTTACCATTACGCCTATGACCCGGACGCGCTGACGAACCTGGCCGGCCGCGCGGACCATGCGGAGACGCAGGCAAGGCTGGCGCGGATGCTGGAGGAGTGGATGGTGCGCACGGGGGATCCGATGCTGGAGGTCTTCCGCCAGCGCGGCGACCCCGCGGTGCTCGACGCCTATGTCACGCGCCAGCAGGCGGAGGCGGAGGCGCGCCGGGCGGACAAGAAAGGCGGGGGCCGGGGTGCAAAAAAAGCAGCCGCCAAGGGCAAGTCCGCCATGCCGCCGGAGAATGCCGGAACGAAAAAGGGCGCGCGCGGCAGGGGCGAGACGGGCCTCATTGAGATGAGGCTGCCGGAGTCGGCGCGGCGCGGCGGGGAAATGACGGCGGTCATCCCGCACTCGCTGCCCGCCGGGCTGGGGGTGCGGAAGCTGCATGTGACGCTGAAGGACGCCGCCGGGAAAAGGCTGGAGCGCAAGGTCGTCGAGATCACCGGAAAGGGGGAGGCGGAGGTGGGCTTCACACTGCCGCCCGGTTACGCCGGGGAGAGCGTGAGCGTGGCGGCCTTTGTCGGCGAGGAGTATGAGAAGAGCCTCCAGCACCTCCAGTCAGACGCGGTGCCGGTGGTCCCTTAGGGGTGTCAGGCCGCGATCCAGCCGGCGATGAGGCGGGCGACTTCGGGATGGTCGAGGTAGCCGTAGAATTTGTGCGGGTTGGCGCCGTCACTGCCGGTCCAGAAGTTGTAAATGCGCCGGTCTTTGATGGACTCGAGGTAGCCCAGCCTGCGCATTTCCTTGAAGTCATCGGCCACGCCCTCGTCATGGGAGACGAAGTCGTCATGGGCGGCCACGTTTTCCCAGCGGCGGATGATGTGGCGGGGATGTTTGCCGTCGGCGGGCTCGTGGGCGTCATAGAGGTTTTTGATGACGCCGGGCTCGCCGAGCGGGCAGCCGAGGGTGAGCCAGAGGGAGACGCGGTTGCCGGTGTCCTGGACGGCCTTGTACTCGCTCATCTGGGAGTATTTCCAGAGGGTGTCGTAGGCGACGATGCAGCCCATGCTGTGGGAGACGAGGCAGACGTCGTCACCGGCAAGGAGGGCGGGCTGGAGGTGGATGGCGAGGCGCTGGCGCACCTCGGAGCCGGCTTTCCGGGAGAGCAGGTAGGCGCCCATGTCCGGGGTGGCTTTGGCGACGAGCTGGTCGTTCATGCCGAAGATGCCGGCCACGGCGCTGATGACCCTGGCGGCGTCGTCCTTCCAGCGGCGGTCCTTGTGCTCGCCGAGCAGTTTTTGGTAGTCGGCTTTTTTGAAGGCGGTGGTTTTGCGCGCCAGCAGTTTTTCGAGATCGTCGTCATAACTGCCGGGAAGCTCGCAGGGGCCGGAGCCGTATCCGGGGTCGTTGACGCCGGGCAGGTCGCTCTTTTTCTTTTCGCCGGCGGCGATCATGAGGCGGTTGTTGATGTCGCCGTAGTAGGCGAAGGAGCACTTGACCCCGCCGTTTTCGATCTTGTCCGCCGAACTGGCGTCCACGCGGTTGAGGCCGTGGAGGAGGGCTTTTTTGACGAGCCGCTCTTTCTCGCTGCCGGAGGGTTTGGTGGAGCGCCCGTGGATGATGATGAGGTGTTTCATGGGGAGGGGCGGGCTTTGCCGCGCGGGGCAAGAAAAGACGCCGGAGCCCGCGCCGGCAAGCGCGAAGCGCCGCTTTCCGGGCGGCACAAATTTCGAATCCCGGTTTTTGTTTTTCGAACTTTGAGGTTCCCACTGGCACTCCAGCGGCTATGGGTGCCCCCGTCGCCCAGTGGCGATCCTTTCAAACAAACTCTATGTGCGGCATTGTAGGCTACATCGGCAGGCGGCAGGCCAGCCCCATCCTTCTGGACGGGCTGCGCCGGCTGGAATATCGCGGTTATGACTCGGCGGGCATCGCCCTCCAGAACGGCGGCGGCGGCTTGAACTTCATCAAGCGCGCGGGCCGCATTGACAATCTGAGCAAGGCGGTGGCGGAGGCGGCTCCGCAGGGCAGCACGGGCATCTCCCACACCCGCTGGGCCACCCACGGCGCGCCCACGGATGAAAACGCCCACCCCCACCGCGACCAGGGCGGCAGGCTGGCGCTCGTCCACAACGGCGTCATCGAAAACTACCAGACGCTGCGCGACCAGCTCATCGCCCAGGGGCATGTGTTTGAATCCCAGACAGACACGGAGGTGCTGGCCCATCTCGTCGGGCGCTATTTTGACGCCTCGGATGAAAAAGACGGCCCCGCCCGCCTGCGCAAGGCGCTCCAGTCCGCGCTGGCCAAAGTCAAGGGCACCTACGGCATCGCCGCCATGCACGCGGACGTGCCCGGCGTGCTCGTCGGCGCGCGGCTGGGCAGCCCGCTCGTGGTCGGCCTCGGCGATGAGGAGCATTTTCTCGCGAGTGATGTCTCCGCCATCGTCGCCCACACGCGGGATGTGGTTTACCTCAACGACCACGATATCGTCTCCCTCACCGAGGGCCGCTACGATGTCACCTCCATGGCCGGGGGCGAGGCGCAGGTGAAGGTCAGCCGTGTGGAGTTCACGGCGGATGACGCCGAGAAGGGCGACTTTCCGCATTTCATGCTCAAGGAGATCTACGAGCAGCCCAAGTCCCTGCAAAACGCCATGCGCGGCCGCCTTTCCCGCGACGAGGCCACCGCCATCCTCGGCGGGCTGAACATGACCCCGCAGGAGCTGCGCGGCGTGGACCGCATCATCCTCAGCGGCTGCGGCACCGCCTTTCACGCGGCCATGGTCGGCGAGTATCTCATCGAGACCCTCGCGCGCGTGCCCACCGAGGTGGAGATCGCCTCCGAGTTCCGCTACCGCAACGTGCCCGCGGACAGGAACACCCTCCAGTTCGTGCTCAGCCAGAGCGGCGAGACCATTGACACCCTGGCCGCCCTGCGCGAGGCGCGGCGCAAGGGCATCCGCTGCCTCGGCATCGTCAACAGCGTCGGCAGCACCATCGCCCGCGAGAGCGACGGCGGCTGCTACATCCACGCCGGCCCGGAGATCGGCGTCGCCGCCACCAAGACCTTCACCTCCCAGGTGATGATCATGAACCTGCTCGGCCTGCTCTTCGGCCGCATCCACCATCTCTCCAGCGCCGACGGCATCGAGATGATAGACGAGCTGGAGGCCATCCCGGACAAGATCACCGCCATCCTCAAGCAGACGGACAAGATCAAGGCCATCGCCGAAAAGCACGCCAGCGCCGAGGGCATGCTCTTCATGGGCCGGCTGCAAAACTACCCCGTGGCCATGGAGGGCGCGCTGAAGATGAAGGAGATCAGCTACATCTACGCCAGCGGCCACCCCAGCGCCGAGCTCAAGCACGGCATCATCGCCCTGGTGAAGCCCGACATGCCCTCCATCTTCATCGCGCCGGACGACGCCGTCTTCGACAAAAACGTCAGCAACATCGAGGAGGTGCTCGCGCGCAAAGGCCCCGTCATCGCCGTCACCACCGAGGGCCGCACCGAGCTGGAGCGCCTCACCGAGGACGTCATCTATGTGCCCGAATGCCCCGGTTACCTCAGCCCGCTGCTCACCGTCATCCCCATGCAGCTCCTGGCCTACCACACCGCCGTCGCCCGCGGGTGCGATGTGGACAAGCCGCGCAACCTGGCGAAAAGCGTGACCGTGGAGTGATGCCGGGGATCGCGCTTGAAAGTTGAACATTCCGGCTTTCCAAAGCATCCTCCCCTCGCTCATCCCTCTCCCCTCGTGACACCTCTCCAGACCCTGCCCGTGCTGGGCGCGGCGCTCCTTGCCGCGCTGCAAGGCCACGCGCAGACCCCGCCCGCGATGCCGGCGGAGCGTTCACCCGACACCATCGCCGCCGGCGCCGGGGAGTTTGTGGCGCGGGCGGTTTTCTGGACGGAGGACCAGACCCCGGCGGATTTCCTCGATCTCGCCGGCCAGCACACCAAGGCGCGCTGGCGCACCCTTTACCGCCCGCCCCCGCCCGGCCCCATGGCCGACCGCGTGAAGGCCGCGTTCACCCTCGGCAGCCTCGTGGGGGAGACCTTCCTCATCTGGCAGGCGGGTGACGCGCAGCAGTTCCGCAACAACAACCAGGAGCTCGCCACCTTCTGCCGCATCCTCGGTCTCGGTGAAAAAATGCGCCCGCGCCTCATGGCCCAGGCGAAGATGGCCGAGATGGACGAGTGGAAGGACATGCGCCAGGAGATCGTGGACGGGCACCAGGAAATCATGCGCCTCCTGCGCGAGCAGATGGATGACGACCTGGCCCTGCTCGTGGACATCGGCGCCTGGATGCGCGCGCTGGAGATCGTCTCCAAGCTCGTGCAGGAGACCCCGGAAGTGGACAAGCGCCCCCTCTGCATCGGCTCCCCCGCCCTGCTCGCCGACATGCGCCAGGACTTCGCCAAGCTCACCCCCGAAAACCGCCGCTCTCCGCTTCTCCAGCCCGTCATCGCCGTCATCAGCGAGCTCGAGCGCGTCTGGGGCGACCCGAAAATGGGCGCCCCCACCCAAAACATGGTCATCCGCACCCACGAGCAGCTTCGCGCCGTGATGGAGGAGCTGACTTTGAAGTGAGTTTTGCAGGCGGTTCGCGGCCGCGGGCGCATCCGACTTTAGTCGGATAAAAAAAGCGCCGCGCATCCGACCAAAGTCCCATACCCGGTCCGGCGCGGCGGGTGCAGGCTGCGGTTGTCATGAAGACCCAAACACACACCCGCCACCGCATGAAACACACCACCACACTCCTCGCCGCCGTCCTGCTCGGCCTTGGCCTCCACCACACCGCCATGGCCGGCTCCAACAACTTCGCCACCGCCACCGACCTGACCACCCACAACTGGCCCCCCGCAGTCTCGCTTGCCACCTTCACCAGCGAGAGCGGCGAGCCCGGGCACCGCCCGAACGGCAGCAATGGAGCGCAGAAAAGCGCCTGGTGGAAATGGACCGCCCCGCACAACGGCTTCTGCACCGTGGACACGATGGGCCACTCCGACGACCAGTTCATTTATGACACCCTGATCGCGGTTTACACCGGCACGGACGTCAACGCGCTGACCCGCGTGGCTGGCAACGACGACCATGACAGCCATCTGGGCTACGGCTCGGCGAACTCTTCCAGCGTCACCTTTTACGCCACCGAGGGCGCCACCTACCACTTCGCCGTGGACGGCCGCAGCGCCGCCGCCATCAATGCCAGCAACCACAAGGCACAGCTGCGGCTGCGCCTGTTGCGCGCCCGGGCCGAGCACCGCGTCGGCGTCATCAGCATCCCATTGGAGGAGTTCATGCACGGCATGATCCAGTTCAGCAAGACGGCGGGTCACACCTTCAGCGGCAAGATCCTGATCAACGGCAAGTCCCACCCCTTCAAAGGCGTCTTCGGCCTCGACGGCTACTGCTCCATCTCCATCGAGCGGATCGTTCCCAGAGGAGCCGCGCCCCAGCCTCCCTTGACGATCCTCCTGGACGGCACGCAGAGCATTGCCAACGGCTCGCCCTTCACGGAGTTCGCCCTGATCTCGCATTTGATCAACGGCGCGTGGTGGGGTTCGATGGCGACGCGGCAGACTTTCGCCAAAGGCACCGAGAGCGGCCTCAAGGGGCGCTACTCGGCGGCCATCAGCGCCCCGGACAACGTCTGGAAAAGCGGAGTCATGTCCTTCACCGCCACCGGCGCTGGAGTCGTCAAAGGCGCCTGCGTGCTGCCGGACGGCACCAAGACCACCTTCGGCAGCTTCCTCTGTGAGAATGACGCCACCAGCTCCTGGGTGCCCGTTTACAACGGACTCTACAAAAACACGGGCTACTTCGCCTCCAGGCTGAAGCTCACCGAGGCGGGAGCCACCGACCAGGTGACCTCGGTGAATGTCTACGGGCAGCATCACCGCCCCGAGGCGCCCGGCAGCCTCTTCATGCCGGACGGGAGGACATTTTTTACCAGCGTGGTGGTCAAAGGCTCCACCTACACCCCGCCGGCGGCCAAGGCGCGCGCGCTCGGCTTCCTCGACGGCTCCATGGGCGCCGGCAAGCTCAGCATCCCCATGTCCTCCGGCGAGATCAACCCCGCCATCATGGAAAACCTCACCCTCGACACCGGCAACAAAATCATCTTCGCCTCCAAAGCCCGCAAACCCGCCCTCACCCTCAACAAGTCCACCGGCCTCGTCACCGGCTACCTCCTCGATGACGCCGGCAAAAAACGCAGCCTCACCGGCGTGATCTTCATGGACGGCATGACGCCCAAGCTGGAGGGCCACGTCAGCGGCGCCACCAAGAACTCCTTCTTCGAAGTCATCCCCTGAGTCTCGCACCCCCCTCCCCCTCAAGGCTCCCGCGGCACCGCCTGCGGGAGCCTTTTCCTTGGGTGGGGATCGAAGCTCGAAACCCGGAGCTCACGAAACCCCTCTCCATCCGCCCCGCGCGCGGCACCGCCCTGTGATGGAAGCACTCGCATGAAGAAACCCCCGGCGGCGCGTGACTGCCCGGCCCCGCTCCGGCCATGACAGGCGGCTTGACATGTTTCCTCATCACCGCCTTGAATGACAGGCGGCGTGAAAAAAACACCCGCCATGCCTTATGAAACGGACCCCGCTCACGCATCGCCTGGCCATGATGATTCTGGCAGCCTCCTCCTCGTCTGCTTCCGCGCAATCCACCGCCGGCCCCGAGCGTCAAAACCTCCTCGGCTGGGCCGAAGGCGCCTTCACCATCCGCACCCCGAGCCCTCCGCGCACGGAGGCCCATGTCGTGGCCCTCGACGGCCAGCCGGCCACCACCACCATCGGCGTGCCAAAAAACGCGCCCCTGCCGCACGAATTCGTGATCGAACTGCCCGCCTCCACCACCTTCACCAGCTTCGCCGTGCCCGAGATTGGCGAGTTCGGCCCCGCCAAGGGCAGGCATGTCAAGACCGTCGAGATCGCAGGCTCGTCAGAAAGCGCCGAAAGCGGATTCTCACCCCTGGCCGGCTTCGAGATCCAGATCGAAAAAAAAGCCCCGCAGGAATTCCCCGTTCACTCGCCGCGCCCCGTGCGCTGGCTCAAAGTCCGCTTTCTGGACCGCTTCACGCCCCAGACCAGCCCGGCGGACCCGGTGCTCTTTTCCGAACTCATGGGCTACGGCGCCCAGGAGCAGAAGCAGCCCCCCGAAAAAGGCTTCAACGGTGTCTGGACCCTGCGCAGGGGCTACGAAGTCTCGCGCAACCTGATCGAGCTGCGCCAGGACGAAAGCGGCCAGGTCACCGGCTGCCAGGTGCTCGGCGGCCAGCTCAGCAAAATCAGCGGATCGGTGGAAGACGGCATCGTCCGCTGGATCAGCACCAGCGTGCAGGGCGGCAGAAATGTCAGCGTCCCCTCCATCGCCAGGATCACCAGCGAAGGCGAGCTGCACGGCGTCTCCTCCTTTCATGGCGGCCTTCAGACATTCTCCGGCATCCCCGCCCCGCAAGGCGCCACCACCCCCTGCTCCGAGGCGCCCGAATCTGAAAACGCCGTCAGCGCCGCCCTCCAGGCCGGACTCGCCGCCGTGCTTTACGGCATTCATTTCGATGTGGACTCCGATGTCCTGCGCCCGGACGCCGCGCCCGCCCTGGAGCAGATCCTCGAAGCCCTGGAAATGAACCCCTCCATCGCCGTCATCATCGAAGGCCACACCGACTCCGACGGCTCGGACACCCACAACCTCGACCTCTCCAGGCGCCGCGCCGCGGCGGTCGTCCGCTGGCTCGCCGGCAGAAAGGTGGACGCCGCCCGCCTCGAAGCCTCCGGCAAAGGCGAAAGCACACCCATTGCCGACAACGCCTCCGCCGTCGGGCGCGCCATGAACCGGCGTGTCGAAGTGCGCCCGCGCTGAATCCCCCAGCCTCCATCCAGCTTCTCCGCATCACCGGCAATCCCGCCGTCGCAGACGCGCAGCGGGGGATTTTTGGACAGAACCCTGACCGGTCGAAGCATAAGCTGACGCCCCGGAATGCTCCGCCGTCCGATGCAGGCGGATGCCCCGGCATGTGGAAGCGGCGTCCCGCCGCTCGGCGGGTGGAGTGGACGGGGTGTGCGTTTTTTATCCCAAGCACGGAGTGGGAAGTCAGACGTTTTTCCCACTTCTGGGCTGGAGAAAACGGGTTTTTTCAGGTGCGCGGGGAGGTGGCGAACTGGCACGGAGACGACGGGCTTGTGTCAGGCATGGTTACCTCCCGCACTTGGCACTCTGGGAGCCGGTAGCCAGCTTGTCCGCGAACCCGCCCCCCCCCCATGGCTAAGCCTCCGCTACTGCCGCTGGACCCCTTGGGTCTCGGGGCGGGGGTTGGAAAAGTGTAACTCCTGTTATGACCTCAAAACAAAAACATCATCGTCTCAAACTGGTGTTGGAGAAAACGCCTCCAATTCTCGAAGCTTCCAAACCTGCCTCTGATGGCTTAGCCAAGCTCGTTTGGGCCATCGGTCTGACCACTGGCTTTATGATTCTTGCTTGGAGGCTGCCCGAAACTGCTCTTGATGCAGGCATCGTTACCCGCGCCATGAAATATGCGCTTCACAAGCTCACCCGCGAATGACGTCCGCAGAGCCGCATTCTCTTAGACATGCTCCCTCCTCATCAGCTCATCCACCTATGGGACGTGAACAACGAGGGCCGCATCGCCTGATTCTCACTCTCCCTGAACATGACTCCCGAATGCATCCTTCTCATCGGCATCCAGGCGGCGGGGAAGTCCACGTTCGCGGCGGAGCGCTTTGCGCGGACCCACGTCATCCTGAACCTGGACACGCTGCGCACGCGCAGGCGGGAGGAGCGGCTGCTGCTGGAGTGCCTGGAGCAGCGGCGCTCGTTCGTGGTGGACAACACGAATGTCTCCCGCGCCGAGCGGGCGCGCTATCTGCCGCTGGCCGGGGCGGCGGGCTACCGCCGCGTCGGTTATGCCTTCGAGGCCGCCATCGGCCCCGCCCTGGAACGCAACGCGCGACGGGAGCGCGTGGTGCCGCCTTATGCCGTGCAAGCCACCCGCAACCGGCTGCAATGGCCCGCTCTCGATGAGGGTTTTGACGAGCTGCATTTTGTCCGCCTTGCCGGAAATGGCTTTCGCATCGAACCCTGGGAACCTCATGAAATTTGACGATCTGGACCGCGAGATGCGGCGCTTTGAGACAGAGCGGGACTGGCAGGTGCCGGAGGGTGTCTTCATCATCGCCCGCATGGACGGGCGCGGCTTCACCCGGCTGACCAAGGAGGTGATGCGTTTTGAGGCGCCGTATGACGAGCGTTTCCGCGACGCCATCGCGGCCACCGCGCGGCATTTGATGAACTGCGGCTTCCGCGCCCTGCACGCCTTCTGCCAGAGCGATGAGATCAGCCTGCTGCTGCACCCGCGCGATGGCACGTTTCAACGCAAGGAGCGCAAACTGCTCTCCGTGCTGGCCGGCGAAGCCAGCGCCGCCATAACTCATGCGCTGGGCCGGCCCGCCTGCATGGACAGCCGGCTCTGCCTGCTGCCGGACTCGGCGCGGGTGGCGGACTATTTCCGCTGGCGCATGGAGGACGCGCGGCGCAACTGCCTGAACTCGCACGCCTGCTGGCTGCTGCGCCGCCTGGGACGGGACGCCACTGCCGCTCATAATGAGATTGAAGGCCTCGGTGTCGAAGAGAAAACGACACTGCTTGCCGGGCATGGCATCGTGTTCAATGAGCTGCCCGCCTGGCAGCGGCGCGGTTTTGCGGTCGAGTGGCGGGAGGAGGAAAAAGCGGGCATGGACCCCCGCACAGGCACTGCGACCGTGACCACCCGCCGGAGGCTGCAGACGATTCTGGATCTGCCGGATGGTGCGGAATATGGGCAGTTGATCCTGACTCTTTTGCGGAGCGTGCCCGATGACGAAAGCCGGATGCATCATCTGGCAGGCACGCTGACGCACTTTCAGGTGCCCGCACCGATTGAAGACTTCTATGATGACGGAATGCTGCGGGTGCATATCGAGCGCAAGCCAGGCACGCGTTTGGCGCACGGCTTTTGCTTTCTCCAGCATCCCTCGGGGCGCCGGTCATGGCAGGGTTGGTTCAAAGAGGGCGTACGCTCCGGTCAGTGGGTGTATTGGAAGGATACAGATAAAGCACATGTGGGCGAGGTGACCGAATTCGGAGATGCTGAATACACGCCTATGCATAGCCGTCCGCTTGACGGAGCGGCTCTGTCTCCTGAAAGAGTCATCCTGATCAGCGAGGAGTATGGATATCGCTCCTGGTGGTGGTGGCCGGACCGGCCCATGGCAGAGATCATTTGCTGGTGGAAGGATCTGCCAACTGTGGAGCAATGGTCTTTGAGCGGCCCTGTTTTGCCAGGCAGCACAATTGAGGTTGCCGAAGATGAATCAGCCGCCTTCCATCAGAAATGGATGGATCATCTGCATATACGGCTTCATCTCCACGAGGATGACGACAGTGTGCTGCACCTGCCCGGCGGAGAGACAGTATTGCACCAAGGACACCCCGAAGCCGCGCTCCAACTGTAAAGCAAAGACCGCCGCGCATTATTGCCGCGGACACCTCGTTCCCGCGGACACCTCGTTCCCGCTGTAAGGGGCGCATTTTCCGCTATCCACTCCCGCCTCATGATGCACTTTCCGGCCATGCGTGTTTCCCTGGCAGCCGCCCTTGTTTTTCTCCAGAGCCTTTGCCTCCGGGCGCAGGAACCCGCGCCGGACGCGGAGCCTGAAACCGCGCCCGCTGCCAAAAACCCGTCCAAGGCCGCTCCGCCCGCCGCAACTGCGAAACCACCGCCAGAGGATGCCTACCGGCAGATGGAACTGCTCACACGCGCCATGGAGATGATCCGCCAGAACTATGTGGACGAGGACAAAGTCACCTTCGCCGAACTCGTCGAGGGCGCGCTGGAGGGCATGCTGCGCCGCCTGGACCCACATTGCGAATACATGGGCCGCACGCTGTTCGAGGACATGCAGCGCGAGCACAGCGACACCTCCGAAGGCATCGGCATCACCGTGGCCTTGCGCGAGGGCGCGCTCACCATCATCACCGTGCGCGAGGACGGCCCCGCCGGGCGCGCCGGTGTGCTGGCCGGAGATCAAATGGTGCGCATCAATGACGTGCTCACCGACAGCGTCGGCGTGGCCGAGGCCATCCAGCTCCTCCAGGGCAAATCCGGCGAGGCATTGAAGCTCACCATCCGCCGCCCCGGCACCCGGCAGTTCCTCGAGTTCAGCATGGAGCGCGAAGTGCTGGCCGAGACCTCCGTGCATGACGCCATGCTGCTCACGCCAAAGCTGGCCGGCGGCGCCAAAGTCGGTTACGCGCGCATCTCCCAGTTCACCCAGTCCACCGCGCGCGACCTCTCCGCCGCGCTTGATGAACTGGAGTCCGCCGGCATGCAGGCCTTCGTGCTCGACCTGCGCAACAACCCCGGCGGCCTGCTTGACAGCGCCGTCGCCGTCTGCGGCGAGTTCCTGCCAGCGGGCACCGTCGTCGTCACCACCGAGGGCCGCATCGCCTCCCAAAATCCCCCGCCCTACCGCACCCCCGCGCGCGACGGCAAAAAACCCCGCCGCTACCCCGTGGCCGTGCTCGTCAATCACGCCAGCGCCTCCGCCTCCGAGATCGTCGCCGGCGCCCTCCAGGACCTGAAGCGCGCCATCGTCGTCGGCACCACCAGCTTTGGCAAAGGCTCCGTGCAAAGCATCCTGCCCATGAAAAACGGCGCCGCCATGCGCCTCACCACCGCCAAATACTACACCCCCAGCCACCGCACCATTCACGAGCACGGCGTCACCCCGGACATCCTCTCCAACCTCACCCCCGCCGAGGAGCAGCGCGTGGCCAAGTGGCGCACCCAGCACGGCACCGGCGAGGCCGCCGCCATCGAGATCGCCAACCTCGGCGACAAGCAGCTCGAGCGCGCCGTGGACGCCCTCAAAGGCGTGCTCGTCTTCGATGCCTTCGGCTCCGGCGAGGCCGCGCTCGCCCCCCGCGCCCTGCCCGCCGGACAGTGAAAAAGGCCGCACCCATGAGGCCGCAGCGCATCCTCATCCTCGTCGAAAACCTGCCCGTGCCGCTCGACCGCCGCGTCTGGCAGGAGGCCTGCGCACTGCGGGATGCCGGGCACGAAGTCACCGTCATCTGCCCCCGGATGCGTGGCCACACCCAGCCCGAGGAAAAGCTCGACGGCATCCAGATCTACCGTCACTGGATCACCGGCGAGGCCGGCGGCCTCACCGGCTTCCTCGGCGAATACGCCAGCGCCCTCTGCGGCGAGTTCCTCTGCGCCCTCAAAGCCTGGCGCCGCGCGGGCTTCGATGTCATCCACCTCTGCAACCCGCCCGACCTCCTCTTCCTCGTCGCCCTGCCCTTCAAGCTGCTCGCCGGCGTCCGAGTCGTCTATGACGTGCATGACCTCTGGCCCGAGATGTTCGAGGCCAAATTCGCCCGCCGAGGCCTCCTCTACCGCGCCGTCCGCACCGCCGAGCGCCTCACCCTGGCCCTGGCGGACGCCGTCATCGCCACCAACGAAAGCGTGCGCGCCGTGGTGAAAAAGCGCGGGCGCAAAAGCGATGACGAAGTCTTCACCGTCCGCACCGCTCCCGACAAAATGGACACCTCCGCGCCCGAGGACCCCGCATTGAAAAAAGGCCGCCCCCACCTCGTCGGCTACATCGGCGTCATGGGCAGCGCCGATGGTGTGGACTACCTGCTGCGCGCCGCGCATCACATCCTCCACACCCGCCAGCGGCAGGACGTGCAATTCCTCCTCATGGGCGGCGGCCCCGAGCATGAGCGCCTGCTCGCCCTGCGTGAAGAGCTCGGCCTCGCCGCCCATGTGGACATGCCGGGCCGCGTCAGCCAGACCTTCCTCTGCACCGCCCTGCGCACCATGGACCTCGGCGCCGCCTGCGACCCCATCAACGCCTACAACGACCACTGCACCATGAACAAAACCCTCGAATACATGGCCTTCGGCAAAGCCCAGGTCATGTTCGGCATCCGCGAGGGCCGCGAATCCGCCGGCGAGGCCGCGCTCTACGTCATGGAAAACTCCCCCGAACAGCTCGGCGACGCCATCCTCGAGCTCCTCGACGATCCCCCCCGCCGCCACCGCATGGGCCAGCTCGGCCGCGAGCGCCTGCACGGCCCGCTCAGTTGGCCCCACAGCGTCCGCCAGCTCCACCGCGCCTATGCAAGGGCGCTGGCTGGCATAGCTCCTTAGTTTGTGCAACGTCAGGGATGAGCGACACGCCGCCCCAGACTCCGCAACCAGACAAGACGTTTACGGCGTGTTCGCTCCATCCGTTTGATCTGCCTCGTGTGGTCGCTGTCAGAGCCTCTCACGCCAGTAGTCCGGCCGTCTTTTGTGGTGCATGACAGCGACGATGCGGACGTGCTGTCCTCGCTCGTTGTAGCGGTAGAAGATGTAATACGGAAAGCGTTTGAGCCGGAAGATGCGAACGCCTCCGCCCACCTGCTGGCAGCGGTCGGGAGTTTCGAGGATGGCTGCCACGCCAGCCTCAACAGCCTCGGTGAATTCCACACCCAGGCGCTGGCGTCTCTCCTCATACCAGGCACCTGCATTATCATTCTTCGAGTGCGTCGGGATGAAACTCGAACGTCATGACTGTGAACGCCTGAGAACGGACTCACGGACACGACGGAGCGCCTCCTCGCCTGGGACGCCCTAAACTGCGCCAGACTCCATCTCGTCAGCCCTGCGAATGGCAACGGCGAGTTGTGCCTCAAAGACGGACGGGTCGTGCGGCACACTCTCAAGCAGCCGCTCAGCGAGCACAATCCGGCTCTCTCCGGTCAGGCAAAGGGCGTCCTCAAACACACGGTCAACGGTAATTGTCATGGCGGGAGGGTAGTGCCAGTCGAAAGGAAGGCAAACAGCCAGTCTGGCTCAAAAGCCCGCAACAGGTGCTTGTTGGAAGTTGGGATTGAAGATCTGCCCGCTGCTCACGGGAGTGTTGTTGAGCAGGCAGAACGTCTAAGCTGTGGCGACGGCGAGCGCAAGACTTCGCTGACACGACAGACTGCTGCGAGCCGTTGCCACCAGCGTTTTGTTCTCCCTCGCTGGTTCGTGGTTCATTTCTTTGGTGCCTTCTTCGGTTTATGAGCTTCCTCAAACCGCTTTCGTTCACTTTCCGGAATAGGCATCAACGCCTCCATCACGGTGTCAAAGTCCTTGGCACTGAGTCCAACCCAACCCGCACCACCTAGCGGGTAGGCTACATAGAAGTTGGCGCAGCCGTAGCAGATGCTCGTCTCAAATATCATCTCGTCACCATCGAATACGCGAAGTCCATGAATGGGCATATGACATAGTGCTCCACCACTGTTCTCGGCAACACTCACCGTCTCGACAAGTGACGGCTTCAATCGCTGAAACTCATCGGCTGTCAAAACGCGGCGTTTCAAAATCTTCGTCTCGGCTGAGTATGGCCGGATCGGGAAATGGTCGTCATCAGATGGATAGTCAAAGAAGGTGTCCTTCTTCTTGTCGTGGGGGATGTCAAAGTCCAAAAGAAAGACCTCGCAGCGAGTCGCCTTCAGGATAGCTTCACCGAGCGCCTTGCGATAAGCCGTCTCCTGCTTGCTCGCCGCTTCATAGAAAGCTCTCCTGGCCTCATCGAGCTTCTGCGATGCGTCACCTGCAAACGCTAGAACAGGCAACAGGACTCCAATGCAAATGGTATGGGCAAGGCGCATGGTTCTGTGGGCTAACGTTTCGGATCAGGCGACGGCGAGCGCAAGACGTTGCTGACACGACAGATCGCCTTCGAGCCGTTGCCTGCATCCGTTTTGTTCGGCCCTTCTGTTGCTGTGTTCATTGCTTCTTCTGTCCAAGAACAGTTTCCGGGCTGACCATCTTGCCATGCTCATCATATAGCACGATGCGAAGTCCTTCATTCAGGATCGCCTTTGCCAGAAGCTTTCGACCTTCTGCCGCCCGGGGTTTCAGCACGTTCAGAGTCATTCCGGCGCTGCCTACTGCGACATTCTCGATCTTGTGCTCGGTTAGGATGGTGTGGACTCTTCGGCCTTCCTTTGCGTTCAATTCCGGTGTGTTCACCCACCCAGCGAGGGCAACAAACTCAGGATCTCTTGCTTTGCTGAATGGACTGAAGGCGAGGACAACGACAGCAACCAACGGGATAAATCGCAGTGTGGTTTTCATGATTCGTAGATTCTTGGAGAGCATGACGATGTGGCACGCTGTTTCTTGGCCGAACGACTCGGATCAGGCGACGGCGAGCGGGAGGCGTTGCTGACACGACAGATAGCCTTCAAGCCGTTGCCTGCATCCGTTTTGTTCGGCTTTGGTGTTGTGTGGTGTCAGGTCATGATTGGCGTGTTCTGGCTATGACCGAGGAAAGGGCTTCGGCCTCAGAACGAACGCATGGCTCAATGTGAGTCAAGAATCGGTGGCAAATGGACTCGCATGTGGAAGTGACCTGCTCAATCGTGGGTGCGACAGGATGCGGTGTCCCGTGGATGCCAACCTGGCCTCTCTCTGCACAAATCCTGATGAAATGCAGAAGTTCGAATGCCATCGGTCGATCTCGCATGCCGGAACTCAGGTCGGGAACATCAGGTAAATCGAGTATGCGGAGCACACTCAACATGGCGAATGGTGTGGCCGGGTAGATGGTATATTGGTGAAACGCCGAACTGTAGAGAAACCCACAGATGGCATCCATCCGCTCGTCCTCGTCATCAGAGATCAAGCGCCGCAACTCGCTACGGGCATCTATAGCTTGGCCGTATGCGTGATGAACCTGATCCCAGGGAAGATAATCAATAAAGGTGAATGCATCTCTCCGTGCTGCGGAATGTAGCAACAGGGAATCGGGTGGCGGGTCTGGCCTTTTCGGAGCCTTAAACGCTGGAGGCGCAGGAGAGGTGAAGGCATCTCTGTAGGCTTTCCTGATCGCTGAGGCCCATTCCTTCAGAGTTGCCATTGCGGGTGAGATTGCTAGTTAGCCGAACGTTGTTTAGCCACACGAATGCATCGGCGAAAAGGATTCGGGGAAGATTTTGCGTGGAAGAGGGAGGGGATTCGTCCACGGCGGAGGGGGCGGGGAGAAATCTTTTTCATGATGAACGGGATCCAAGCGAAAACCGGGCCGGAGGTCAAGACGTTGCAGGGAATTTTGCCGGAGAGGGACTCCGGCGTGGATGAGGACTGGCGGAGGGTGGCGGAGTGGCGGGGAGTTGCAGTGAACTTTTTTCTTCTGGCAAAGCCGGGGCCGTTGCTGCTGTATTGGCCGGGTGATTTCACGTCTCATCCCTTTTCTGCCGGTGCTGTGTGCCGGCGCGGCGCTTCAGGCTGCCGCTCCGCCGGATGACCAGGCGCGTTTCCTGGCCGGGCTGTCATCGGGCGGCGCCGGCGAGCTGGCGCCGCTGGAGGGCGAGGCCGCATGGCAGGAGCACGCCGCGGCTTTTCACAGGGCCTGGGTGGATGTGGAGGACCGGCAACTGGCGCACATCCACACCTGGATGCCGACGCACTTCCCCTACATCCAGGCGGATCCAAGCCCGCTGTTCTATTTTTTCAGCGGCCCCGATTTCCTTTACGCCAGCGCGTTTTTCCCCAACGCCTCCGAGTACATTCTGTGCGGGCGCGAGCCTGTGGGCACGCTGCCGGATGTCGCGGCGCTCTCCGCCGCCGCGCGCGCCGGCGCCTTGAGGAACCTGCGCCACTCCTTGAATGCCATCCTCAGCTACAGCTTCTTCATCACCGCCGACATGAAGAGCGATCTGGCGAACACCCAGCTCAGCGGCACGCTGCCGGTGCTGTATCTTTTCCTGGCGCGCGCCGGCTGCCGCATCACCGCGGCCGAACTGGTGTGGCTCGACGCCGCCGGTGATCCCACGCAGGAGAAATCCAAAACACCGGGCGTCAGGATCCGCTTCAACAATCATCGCGGCGTGGCGCAGACGCTTTGGTATTTCACGACCGATCTTTCGAACTGGGGCATCAAGGACAACCCCGCTTTCATCGAATTCTGCCGCCGGCGCGGGCAGGGCACGGCGCTGGTCAAGGCCGCCTCCTACCTCATGCATCTGGACAGCTTCAGCAGCGCGCGCGGCTTTTTGCTGGAGCACTCCCGCCACATCCTCCAGGATGACAGCGGCATCCCTTACCGATTTTTCAACGCGGAGAACTGGATGACGAGCCTGCACGGCCACTACCCCGGACCGATCAACCTCTTCAAGCAGCACTTCCAGCGCGATCTGGACACGGCCTTCAAAACGCAAAGCGCGGGTCCGCTGCCTTTCGGAGCAGGCTACCAATGGCGGCCGAACGTCTCATCCCTCATCATCGCCACCGCGCGCCGCACCGTCCTGCGCGCCATCCCGGTGAACGAGGAATGATCCCGCTCCCGCCGCCGGGCGTAGAAAGCCCTGGCCGGCAGCTTTCGTTTGACTGCCCCTGCCTCCCAACTCTCATAGCCGCCCCATGACACCCGAAGAAGCCCAGAATCAACTCGATCAGCACGTCCGCGAAACCCTTGAATGGCACTTTTCCCCCGAGACGGGCTGCCCGTTCTGGCTCGACTGGGCGAAGAAAAACTTCGACCCGCGCGGCAAGGTGGGCGGCTACGCTGACATCATCACCCATTTCCCGCATTTCGAGGACGAGTGGCTGCGCGATCTCCAGCCGGAAGTCTGGGTGCCCGCAGCCTTCAAAGGCAAGCCCTACAATATCTTCGAGACCGGAGGCACCACCGGCATGCCCAAGCAGCGCATCGGCTGGAATGACTTCCGCGTGGATTACGAGGAGTTCAGCCACAAGCTGGACGACGCGCATTTCCCGCCCGGCCAGGCATGGATCATGGTCGGCCCCACCGGCCCGCGACGGCTGCGCCTCGCCGTGGAGCATCTGGCGAACTACCGCGGCAGCTCCTGCTACTTCGTGGACCTCGACCCGCGCTTTGTGAAGAAGCTCATCTCCAACAAGCAGTTCGACGTGGCGCGCCAGTACATGGACCATGTGGTGGACCAGGCCACTCTCCTGCTCAAGCACCGCAAAATCTCCGCCATCTTCACCACGCCGAAACTGCTCGAAGCCCTGGCGGAAAAGCTGGATCTTTATGACGCCGGCATCCGCGGCTGCTTCGTGGGCGGCACCACCATGACCCCGCAGTATGTGCGCTTCATCATCGAGGAGGTGCTGGAAAACCGCATCGGCTTCTACCCCACCTATGGCAACACGCTCATGGGCCTGGCCGCGAGCGTGCCGCTGCAGCCGGAGGACCAGTTTTCCATCACCTACTACGCCCCGCAGCCGCGCGCTGTGCTGCGCGTGGTCAACCCGAACGAGACCTCCCAGACCGTGGACTACGACACCTGGGGCCGGGTGGAGCTGACCACGCTGACGAAGGAGTTCTTCATGCCCCGCTTCCTGGAGCGCGACGAGGCCATGCGCCGCAAACCGCGCGCGCCCTACGCCTGGGACGGCGTCGCCGACGTGCGCCCCTTCGGCGCGATGGAGAAGACGATTGTCGAAGGTGTGTATTGAGCGAAGCGCCAGTGACACCAGCCCGCGCCTCATGAGGCGCGGGCTTTTCATGCCCCCAGCCAGCCGGCCAGGCGGAAGCGGAATCCGGGAAACACGGTGCTCACCGCCTCGTCGCCGGCGGCAAAGTCATCCCGCCGTCCATAACCCTCCGCCGAAGGCTCCGTGAAGCGCGCGGATGCTCCCGCCTCCGGCTCGATGAGCCAGTATTCTTTCCACCCGCCCCGGCGCAGACCGCCGCTTTGTCCAGATCACGCTGGCGTGTGTTGATGGCGATCTCGATGACCAGCTCCGCCGTGGCCGGATGCGCGTGGCGGAAGTCCTCCGGCGCGCCGGCGAACACGGCGAGGTCCGGCTCCGGCTCGGAGCGGACGCAGGTGACGGGGCTTTCGCGATCCACGAAGCAGGCGGCGGGAATCACAGATTCCAGCAGTCTTTGCAACAGGCGGACCAGGGATTGGTGCAGCGGTGATTCTGGCATTTTTTTGAAAAGCACGCCCTCCAGCAGCTCCACATCCTCCCCGATGAGTCCGAGCCTGCCGGCCTCGTGGTAAAACTCCACGCTCAGGGGATGGACGGTTTGGCGTGCTTCCGGGCTTTCTAAAACCGTAATCATGGGCACAGCTTAAGCTCGCGCTTTCGATCCCGCAATCCAGGAATCCATGCCCGCCTACATCCACCACATCGCCACCCGGACGCCCTGCCATGCCTACGGCCAGGCTTGCACGCGCGACCGCCTGAAAGGCTGGGCTGGAAACCCCAGGACCCGGCGGCTCATCCACGCCATTTACAACCGCAGCGGCATCGAGACGCGCCACAGCGTCAGCGGAGACTTCATCACGGATGCCGAGGCGACGCTTTACCGCACGGCGGAGGACGGCGCGCTGATCCCGCCGGGAACGGGCGCGCGCAACGCCTGCTACGCGCGCGAGTCGCGCAAGCTGGCGGTCGCCGTGGCGCGGCAGGCGCTGAATGACGCGCCGGGGTTCACCGCGCGGGATGTCACGCACATCGTGTTCGCCTCATGCACGGGCTTTGCGAATCCGGGGCCGGACTACCACATCATCCGCGAGCTGGGCCTGCGGGAGAGCGTGCAGCGCTACACGCTCGGCTTCATGGGCTGCTACGCGGCCTTCCCCGCGCTGCGCATGGCGGCGCAGTTTTGCGGGGCGGATGCCGGCGCCGTGGTGCTCGTGGTGTGCCTGGAGCTCTGCACGCTGCACATGCAGGTGAATGACGAGCCGGACTCCATCCTCGCGAACTCGCTCTTTGCCGACGGCGCCGCGGCGGCCATCGTCAGCGCGCGCGCGCCGCAGCCGCGCGCCGCCGCATACCGCCTGCAGGGTTTCGAGTCCGCGCTCATGGCCTCCAGCGAGCGGGAGATGGCCTGGGACATCGGCGACACGGGTTTCAACATCGTCCTCTCCAGCTATGTGCCGGACATCATCGGGGCCGGCATCCACACGCTCCTTGGCGGTGTGCTGCGGCGGCAGGGCGTGAGCATTGAGCAGATTCATGAGTGGGCCGTGCATCCCGGCGGGCGCGCCATTCTGGACAAAGTGGGGCAAAGCCTGGCCCTGAAGCCGGACGCGCTGGACGCCTCCCGCGCTGTTCTTCGGGATTACGGGAACATGAGCAGCGCCACCATTTTGTTTGTCCTCAAGGAGCTGCTGGACCAGGCCGGGAGCGAGCCTGCGACGACCTGCGCGCTGGCCTTCGGCCCCGGTCTCACCGTGGAGACCGCCGTGCTGGAGCGCCTGGGCTGCACGGCGCCCCCGGCTCAGGCGCGCGAAGAAAACCGGACTGAGGCGGGATATGAAGCATGACATCGCCATCGTCGGCGCGGGGCCGGCCGGTTTGCTGCTTGCGGGGCTGCTTGGGCAGGGCGGGCTGCGGGTGCTCATCGTGGACAAGCGCGCCGGGCCGCTCACGCATTCGCAGGCCATCGGCATCACGCCGCCATCGCTGGAGATCCTCGCGCGCCTCGGTCTCGATGCTGAGTTTGTCCGCCTGGGCGTGCCGATCCGTGACTGTCATGTGCATGGGCGGTCGGGGTATCTCGGCTGCGCGTCGTTTCGCGAGATTCCGGGCGCGCATCGCTGCATTCTCTCGCTGCCGCAGCAGGTGACGCTCTCTCTGCTGGAGTCAAAAATCGCCGCGATGCCGAATGTGGAGCTGCATCGCGGCATTGAGGTCACCCGGATCGGGCAGGATGCCGAAGGGGTGACGCTGAGCGGCGAGGGGTTCAGCTCGACCGCCCGCTGGCTCGCCGGTTGCGACGGGCACAGAAGCCGCGTGCGCGAGCTGATCCAAATGCGCTGCAAGGGCGCGTCCTATGGCTGCCATTTTCTGATGGGCGACTTCACCGACCGCACCACGCTCGGTGATGAGGCTCATCTGTGGTTCACGCACGAGGGGGCGGTGGAGTCTTTTCCCCTGCCAGGTGGCCGCCGCCGCTGGATTGTGCAGACAGCGCAGGCCGCGCTGGAGACAGAACGCGGCTTCATCAGCGGCATCGTGCGCGAACGAACCGGGCTTGATCTGCCCGCCGGGGATCAGCACAACCAAAGCCCCTTCTCACCGCGCTGGATGCAAGCCGGGCAGTATCACGACGGGCGTGTCATTCTCTGCGGCGATGCGGCGCATCTGATGAGTCCCATCGGCGGCCAGGGCATGAACACAGGCTGGGCGGACGCCGAATTCCTCGCCGGGGCGCTGCTCGCCATCGAGCAGCGCGGCCAGCCCGCGCCGCCCTTGCTCGAAGCGTATGACCACTGCCGCCGCCGCGCCGCCAACGCCGCCATAAGGCGGGCGGCGCTGGGCATGTGGCTCGGCACGCGCACGGGGCGCGCGCAGTCCTGGCTGCGCGATGTGTTTCTGCGCGAACTTGTGCTGAAAGGGCCGCTCTCGCGGCGAGTCGGGCCGCATTTCGCGATGCTGACGATTCCCTGCGGGACGCTGGCGCAAGTGCCTGAAAAAGACCGCGCCCGCCTCACTCCAGCCGCTTGAGGCTGCCGATGCGGAACATGCCGTTCATGAGCTGGAGGTTGTCCCGCTCGGCGGAGGCCGCGTCGAGATGCACGATGAAGGGAAACTCGCGCAGCTCCACGGTGTGGATGCCGTCTTTGGGCTTGGTGAAGGCTTCGGCCAGGTCCTTGATCTCGGTGATCTTCACGCCGTTGACGGTGGTGACCACCTGGCCGCTGAGGCGCTCGTAGCCCTGGGTGGTCGGCGTGGGCAGCACGGCGCTGAGGAAGACCACGCGCTTGCGGCCATCCTCCTCGAAGAGTTCGGGGTCGGAGGCCACGCGCGAGAGGCGCAGCAGCGGGCCGCCGAGCTGCTCGCGCCCGAAGGAGCCGAGGTAGGGCTGGGTGAGCTCCTGGAAGAGCAGCCCGCCGTGCAGCACATACTTCGCCCCCCTGTCGTAGAGGTAGGGCAGCACCAGGTAATCCTCCGGCAGCTTGCGGGTGAGCTTGCTTTTGAGCGTCAACTCCCCGCCATCGCGCAGGACTTTGATCTCCACCTCGTCGCCGACATAGGCGCGTCCGCGCACGACATGGCTGATGCTCAGGGCGCCGTATTGCGGATCGGCGTAGTCTCCGCGCGAGTCAATGCGGGCGCCGTTGATGGAAAGCATGATGTCGCCCTTCTTGACACCCGCCGCGTCGGCGGAGGCGCCTTTGACCACCTTGCTAATATAGACACCGGGCTGGTCGGGCGCGAGGCCGAGCCAGTCGCGGAACTGCTCGTCGAGAGTGGTCTGGAATTCGACGCCCAGCGAGGGGAAGCCCTCATAAGGCGCCTTCGCCACGTCCTTGAGGAAGTGCTCGATGATGGGCGCGGGCAGGATGGTGGCCACCTGGTTCTTCGAGTCGTAGCGCAGCAGCAGGCCGGCGAGGCGGCCGCCTTTGACCACGGGCAGGGTGAAGCTGTTCGCCTCGCTGCGGATGATGCCCTGCGCCTCATAGACCAGGAAGCTGGCATTGGGCACCGCATAACTCTGGGTCATCACCTTGCCCACGCGCATGGGGGTGACGATGAGCTCGCCCACGCGGCCGGTCTGCCAGACATTGAGCGCGTCGCCAATGCGGGCGGAGGTGTCCACCGACATGGGCTTCAGCCCGGCGAAAAAGGCGGCCTCCTTCTCCGGCGAGGCCGGGGCGAGCAGGGCGAGATTCGCCTCATAATCCACCGCCTCGACTTTGGCGGGCAGCTTCTGCCCGCTCTCGGGCAGCTCCAGCTCGATGTAGGTGGCGTCACCGACCATCTGGCCGGTGACCAGCACGCGGTTGCCCGCGAGCACCACGCCCAGGCCGCGACGGCTGCCGGGGGACTCCTTCTGCCAGGGGATGCGCTGGCTGTGGGACTGGTAGGTGACGTTCACCTTCAGCAGGGCGCTGGTCTGGATGACGGGAGCCATGCCGGGGAGCCCCGCCGGCGGCACGATGGCTCCCAACGGTTTGGCGGGGCCAAACGGTAGCTGGCCTGGAGAGGGGGGCGCGGACTTGCCAGCCGGGCGCTTCGGCGCGGGAGTCTGCGGCGCGTCCTGCGCCGGGGCGCGGAGGCAGACGGCCAGGGCGAGGAGGGCGGTGAGAAAGATCGGCTTCATGGCGAAAAGGGGCGCGGGGTGGAAATGCGGGCGGGGTTATTCGAGGCCGAGGTAGGCGTCGTCGCGGATGCTGTAGGTCTGCATGATGCGCGGGTGCGCGGTCTCGGCCAGGTCACGCCGCAGCACGAGCGGGCGGCCTTTTTCCAGCAGCTTGATGACGACGAACCTCTCCTCCTTCGAGAGCGCCTCGCGCACGTCCTTGAGGGTGCGGATTTTCATGCCGTTGATCTCATCCACCACGCTGTGCGCGTAGGGGCTGAGGTGGGTGTTCACCTCGTCTGCCAGGATGCTGGTGAGGATGACCGGCTCGGGCCGCTCCACATAGAGCTTCTCGGTGAGGAAGTTGTCAAAGATGTAGCTGGCGGTGGAGTCGTTGATCTGGTGGCTGTCCATCAGGCTCTTGTCCATCGGCTGGAAGACCAGGCCGGCATAGACGATGTAGCGCGGGCGCTGGTTGTACTGCTCGCCCAGCCGCACATAGGGATCGAAGCGTTTGAGTGCGACCTTCGTTTCCTGCCTCTTGCCGCCGCGCAGGATCACGAGATCGAGCACGTCCCCGGCGAACTTGCGCTCCACCACCTCGTTCATGTTCACCATCTCCCCCTCCATGCGGATGAGGCCGTTGTTGAAGACCGGGTTGCCGTTGATGGAGAGCAGCACATCCCCTCGCTGCAAAATGCCGCCCGCGCTGCCGGCGGGCTCCACGTCGGCGATCATCACGCCCGTGTTGTCCACAAGGCCCAGGGCCTTGCGCTGCGCGATGTTCTCAATGGCGAAGTCACTCACCGCGAAGTCCACATAGTGGTCGTATTTGCCGTCCTCCACGTCCTTGAGGAAGCGCTCGATGACCGGCACCGGGATGATGTAGCCCACGTTCTGCGCCACCCGCCCGCTGAAGCCCTGGAAAGCCACGCCGACCACTTTGCCATCCTGCATCACCGGACCGCCCGAGTTGCCGGGGTTGATGGCCGCGTCCACCTGGATGGCCAGGTGCGAGTCCACCTGCGTGTGGCTGTAGGGGCGGAAGTCAATGCGCGAGACCACGCCGCGCGTCACCGAGATGCGGTCCCCGCCGATGGGGTAGCCAATGGCGATGACCTCCGTGTTCAGCTTCGGCAGGCCGCCGATGGAGAGCGGCTTGAGCTTCTCAAAAGGCTCGCCGTCCTCCGCCTCCAGGATCGCCAAATCGCAGTCGTGGGCGATGTGGACGATCCGCGCCGGGTGCGGACGCGGGTCGTTGGAGGTGCGCAGCACCAGCTTGGTGGCGTTGCTGACCACATGCGCGTTGGTGAGGAAGCGGTTTTTGCCGATCAGGAAGCCCGTGCCCGAGCCGCCGGAGGGCTGCCCCGCGTTCCACGGCTCGCGGTAGTCGGGGATGAGCACCGAGCAGTCAATGTTGACCACGCCCTCCCATTCATCCGTGCTCAGATCAATCGCCTGGCCGCGCAGCGCGGCTGGAAGAAAAACGGCGGCCAATGCGGCCAGGGGGAGGAGGGGAAATTTCATGCCAATCACAAATTCAAAGAACGCAACCATACGCGGCGGCCCTCCACGATGACAAGAGTTTCTGGAGATTTGCTGAAAATGCCCCGCATCCGTCAAGCACGGCAGCAAGTCTCGTCCATGAAACGCTGAAATAGCTGCCTGGCGTTTTGCGGCGTTTTGCACACGAGCAGCAACTTGAAGATTGAACTGACCCAGTGATCTCCTGCCGGCGATCCGAACAAAATGGATGCAGGCAACGGCCTGAAGGCTGACTGACGTGTCAGCAACGTCATGCGCTCGCCTTCGCCTGATCCGAGACCTTAATTCAGCCTGCCTCGGAAGAGTTGCTTCAGCACATCCCCCAAGTCGAGCTTGTCCTCTCTCTCATAAGGATCCCGGCCACGATCCGGCCGCGGCGGAACCGGGCCTGATGGTATCGGCTGAGGCAGGACGAGCGGAGGCAGCTCAAAGTGGCGCTCCTGCACTCCAGAACCGCGGCTGCCATAGGACCGGCCATCCATCTCCAGGGGCCGGAGCATGGGGTTGCGGTAGCCAAGCCGGCCGATCTCGCTGAGATGCTGGTCAATGTCCCGAAAATAAGGAAACATGCTGCGAATGAAACCCGCCTGCACCGCCATCAACTGCGAGTCTCTGGAGGCATACTCCGCCATGTGAAAGGAGCGGTAGGCTTCACCCAGGGGGATGCTGGCATTGCCAGTGTGCGCGCGGATCTGGCTCGCCAGGCGGCTCACGTCCAACTGCAGGTCCACCAGCGCGCGCATGAGCTGCCCGTCCGGACTGGCGGCGGCAACCTTGTAGCGCTTGCAATAGGAGACAAAGGCCTGATGCAGTGTGCGCGTGGTGCTCTGCAGGCACTCCACCTCCTGGAGGAGATAGGACTGGCGCTGCGCGACGGGGTATCTGTCATCCGGAACGAAAACGGGTCGCTGCCCCAGAGCCTGGTTCCCGATCGTCAAGGCCAGAGCCGTCATGATGGCCGCCTGAAGTGGAGATGAGATTTTCATGAGGGGTCATGGTATGAAACCCCCGCCCGTTCGGCAATCACCAATTCCAAAACATGCACCCAAAGGGAGACTTCATGCAGGGATGAGCGGGCTATAATAGCTGCCAGGCGTGAATGGCACTCAGTTAAGACAAGGAGCGGTGCCGTAGGCCGGGTGTGTCCGGCGAAGAATCGCGCCCCTGAACTCAACAAGCCCTCACCGCCGGACCGCCCGGCTTTTGGCGCGTGAATCCCATGCCGGAGGTGCGTGCACAGCCGGGCGGGCTAAAGCCACACCCGGCCTGCGAATCGTCATTCCGCCACGATTCAGCGCCTTAACTGAGTGCCATTCCTGCCAGGCGTTTTGTGAGCATGATTTTCCTAGTCCACTGTGAATCAATCGAAACGGTGGACTGATCCGAGCGATGACAAGCCGCTCGGAGCAAGGAGCCTGGCAAACGCATGGAGGCGAAGGTGCGGCCCCCACGGCACCGCATGCAAGCGTGAAGGCGCGGGGCGCGCCCCGCGTAGAGGAAGTCGTGAGACTTCCCGGATGGGTAACGTGGGGGGCGCGCACTTCCCAAGCCGGGGAAAACTGACGTTTTCCTCTACGGGGCGTCGTGGGTCGCGCGGAGGCATGGGGTGCGTCGCCAGAATGATGTAGGCCGGGTGTGGCGCAGCCCGCCCGGCATTTGGGAGGCGTCACTTCGCATCGTGCGCCCACCAGACGACCGGGCTAAAGCCACAGTCGTCCTACGCACACCATTCCGGCGACGCACCCGAGGCATGGTAGAGGAAGTCGTCAGACTTCCCGGATGGTAAGCGTCGAAGGGGCTGGAGGCGCGAGCTTTTCCAAGGCCGGGGAAAACTGACGTTTTCCTCTACGGGGCAGGCGCTTGCGCGAGGACAGCCAGGGGAGGACCTTGCCTCCGCGGCCCGCAAGGGCGGACCTCTTGACCGTGATGAAAGCTGCCGCACTTCCCGGCTCCGCCGAGCCGCCAGGCATGTTCCGGCGGCCGGGGCGCGAGCGGCTTTCCCGCCTTCGTTGCAAGAACCCGCCCGCGCCCGTCTTTCCCTGTGCCGCACCATGACCACCTCCATGACCGACCGCCGCGCCTTCCTCAAATCCGCCGCCCTCGCCGCCGGCGGGGCCGCCCTCGCCGCCCAGCCCGCCACAGCCGCCGCCGGCGGGAAAAGGCCGAACAAGCTCTGCTTCTTCACCAAGCATCTCCAGGGCCTCTCGTATGACGACATCGCCTCCCTCGCCGCCGAGATGGGCGTGGACGGCGTCGAGGCGCCCATCCGCCCGAAGGGGCACATCGAGCCCGAGGCCGTGGCCGACGAGCTGCCGAAGTTCGTCGAGGCGCTCAAAAAACAGGGCCTGGAGATCACCCTCATGACCTCCGGCATCAACCAGGTCAGCGCCGAGCAGCACACCGAGAAGGTTCTGCGCACCGCCGCCGCCCTCGGCATCCAGCGCTACCGCATGAGCTATTACAAATACGATCTCAAGCAGCCCATCTGGGACCAGCTCCAGGCCGTGCGCCCGCTCGTCAAGGACCTCGTCCAGCTCAGTGACGAACTCGGCATCCAGCCCGTGTTCCAGAACCACTCCGGCAAGGACTACTTCGGCGCGACGGTCTGGGACATGTACTCCATCATCCGCGACTACCGCCCCGAGCAGATCGCCTTCTGCTTCGACATCCTGCACGCCACCGTCGAGGGCGGCCTGGCCTGGCCGCTGCACGCCGCCCTCACCGCCGGCCACTGGGGCGCGGTGTATTTCAAGGACTTCCAATGGCAGGGCCGCAAGAGCGAGACCTGCCCGCTCGGCCAGGGGCAGATCAGCCCCGACTTCGCCAAGCTCCTGCTCCAGCGCCAATACGCCGGCCCCATCTCCCTCCACCTGGAGTATCTCAAAGGCGACGCCAAAGACCCCGCCACCCTCAAGGAATTCCGCGCCGCCCACCTGCGGGATGTGAAGGTGCTCTCGGAGTGGATGCAGTGGGGGTGAGGCTTTTTTCCCGGTGACTTGCGCGCGCGGGGGTGGATAATGCTGAGCATGAGCGCGGCTTCTTTGACACAATCACTTTTTTCGCTGCCGGTGCCGGAGCGGATCGCCCTGGCTGACCAGTTGTATGCCAGTGTGCCGCAGGATTGGCAGGCGGAGGCGGATGCAGCCTGGCTGGAGGAAGCGGAGCAGCGCTCTGCGGAGATGGAAACCCACCCGGACATGGTGTTGAACCATGACGAGTTTCTTGCCGGCATCACCCTCAAGCGCGGGAAGGCATGAGCCGTGACGCTGCAGTTGAACCACGAATGGACACGAATCGACACGAATGAATGCGGAGAAGGGATGGGTGGCATCACCCAAGGCGGATTTCCCGGCGCTGCTGCTCTCCGGACATGATACCCCAAAAATTCGTGTCCATTTGTGTCCATTCGTGGTTTCCCAGCGCATGAAAACGGCTGAGCGGGTGGCGTGACGGCCTGGAATGGCGGTGCGGGCGGGTCGGAAGGGGGTTGGCGCGGGAGGGAATGCGGGCCGAGGGGGCGGGAGAAGGCTCCACGGATTGATGCTGAACGTCATCACCTTTTGTGAATTGGGTTTTCTCCCACAGATTCAGGGAGGCCAGCAGATTAGAATTCAGGGCAATCGGCTGGCCTCTCCGAATCTGCTGGAAAACACAATTCATGACGGCGGTGAGTCTATGTGAGCGGCACAAGCACTTGTGGGGCGGGTTTTGGTGAAACCCCTTTCAAAATGGGATGTTTTTTGAATGACTCTGTCTTGCTTGTGAGCAGTTTCGAAAACATCCCTTTGTGTGAGGGATGTCGAATGTGTCTTTTGACAAATGCCCCGATGTAAAAGGGATCCATGTTGGTGAACTTCAAATTCATCCTTGATAAAAAGGGATATGTTTGAGGTCGTATTGAATTTATCCTGGATGGAAAGGGATGTGTTTGAGGTCAAATCAAAGGTATCATGATTTAAAACGGATGTCTGATGAACTTTGAAATTGACATCCCGAATCCAAAGGGATTACCCTTGGGAGCGTCCTGCACCGGCTTGGATCGTCTGTGGCTGGGGCAGGGCGCGGGCGCTTGGGCGTTCCGCCTGGCTGCGGCCTTTGCGCGCGGCGGGCTGGGGTGTCCGGGCGTTGAGTCCGGGCTGGGGCGGGCGCTGCCTGGGGCTAGCCAGGGGAGCACGGTCTCAGGCGGGGCGGCCGCCGGCGTGCGCGGGCGGGGCGCGGGACATTTTTTCCAGACCATGAAGCATCAACTCTACTTCCCTCCCCGCCAGGCGGAGCAATTGCAGTGGCTGCGGCATTTTCAGAGCGAGCTGCCGGGCTGCCTGGCCGGGCTGGAGGCGGTGCAGCCGGTTTCCTTTCACGGGCTGGTGGAGGAGGTGCTGCGGGATCTGGACTGGCTGATCTATGTGATGGGTCCGGCGATGACGAAGCTGCGCGTCCAGAGCAAGGCGATGACGGCGGTGCAGCGCGCGCTGCTCCTGGGTGACGCGAGGGCGGGCAGGCCGCTGACGCTGCCGGTGCTGACGCCGCCGCCGCCGCCCGCCGGGCCGCCGCCGCGCGCGGGGGCGCTGAGGCGGGTGTTCAACCTGGTGCAGATCCTCAAGCGCCACCCGGCCTTCAACGAGGTCATGGGCGCGCGGCTCGGCGTGCTGGGCAACCACTACAAAACCGGGGCGCTGGCGCCGGAGTGCCAACTGCGGGTGGAGCGCGGCCCGCTCTTTGAGGTGGTGCGCGGGCGCATGAGGGGGACGTCCGGCAGGATGGTGCGGGTGATGTCACGGCGGGGCGGAGGCGGTTGGGAAAAGCTGGGCCTCTTCACGAGCGGACGCTTCACGGACAAGCGCCCGCTGCTGGCGCCGGGCGCGCCGGAGGTGCGGGAGTACCAGTTGTGCTTTGTCGAGGATGACAAGCCTGCGGGCCAGATCTCGCCGGTTTATTCGACGACGGTGTCGCCGTGAGCGGCGGCGGGGGAATCAACCGCGCGTCATCTGGATTGGGGACTGCCAGGCGTTGTGGAGACATGGAGTGCTGGAGTGTTGTGTTCCAGCACTCCATGACTCCAACACTCCAAGTAAAGATTCACCAATCATGGCGAGGCTTGGTGTAAAACGGGCGGTGGAAAAATCTCCGCCGTCTTCACGCGGGGTTAAGGTGGGCGGTGCTGTGGTGGCGCGCATCCCGCCGCCATGAATGCCATTTGCCACCGCCTCCCCGCCCTTTTGCTTTGCTGCCTGCTCGGCGCCGCCGCCGCGCGCGCTCAGCCGGCGAACCTGCTGCTCATCATCGCCGATGACCTGGGGGCGGACAGTTTCCCGCTGACGGCGGCGGCCGGGGCTCCGGCGCCGCCGATGCCGAACCTGTCGGCTTTGAAAAACAGCGGGGTGCTTTTCACCAGCGCCTACGCGCACCCGACATGCTCGCCGACGCGCGCCAGCATCCTGACCGGGCGCCACCCGTTCCGCACGGGCATCGGCAACGCGCTGACCGGCGCGGCGAGCCCGCAGCTCCAGGCCTCGGAGTTCACGCTGCCGGAGGCCTTCGCGGCGAATCCGGCGCGGGGCTACGCGCTGGCGATGTTTGGCAAGTGGCATCTGAACGCGGGCGCGGGGAGCAATGACACGCCGCGCACCATTGGCGGCTGGCCGCATTTCTCCGGCACTCTCACCGGCGCGCTGGCGGACTACTCCAGCTTCACGAAGATCACCAATGGCGCGACGAGCGCGGTGACGACCTATGCGACGACGGACACGGCCGATGACGTGATCGCCTGGATCGGCGCGCAGGGCGCGGGGCCGTGGTTCGCGTGGGCGGCCTTCAACGCGCCGCACTCGCCCTTCGCCTTCCCGCCGGACCACCTGCACAGCTATGACGGCGCGGCGGCGACGAACCGGAACATGTACGAGGCGATGTGCGAGGCGCTGGACACGGAGGCGGGGCGCATCCTGGCGGCGGTGAGCCTGGCGGAGACGAATGTCATTTTCCTCGGCGACAATGGCACGCCGCAGAATGTGATCCAGACGCCCTACACCAGCGGCCACGCCAAGGGCACGATCTACAGCGGCGGGGTGCGCGTGCCGATGATCATCGCCGGCCCGGCGGTGGCGGCGCCGGGCCGGGTGAGCGCGGAGGTGGTGCACGCGGCGGACCTTTACGCCACGATCCTGGAGCTGGCGGGCATCAGCGTCGGCGCCACGCAGCCGGCGGGGCAGGCGCTGGATTCGCGCTCGCTGCTGCCAATCCTGCAAAACAGCGCGGCCACCACGGCGCGGACGGCTTTCAGCCAGCAGTTCGGCGAGGGCCTGGCCGACAGCGCCGCCGGGCGCGGGGTGACGGACGCGGAGGGGAACCGGCTGCTCGTTTTCAATGACGGGCGGGAGGAGTTTTACGCCACGGCGGCGGATGCCAACGAGGGCAGCAACCTGCTCGGCGCGTCCATCACGCCGGCGGCGCAGAGCGCCTACATGGGGCTGCGGCTGGCGCTGGCGTCCCACCAGGAGGAGGACAGCTCCGCCGACCCGCGCGTGAGCTCCTGGCTGGTGGAGGACTCCGCCCGCTACGCGCGCATCTACCCGACCACGGCGGCGGAGGCGGCGGGCGCGGCGGTGACGACCTGGAGCCGCGGCCAGGGGGTGCAAAGCCAGCCGACCTACGCGGGCGTGAGCCAGGTGGAGTACTCGGCGGACTGGGTGTACCTCCGCGCCACGGGCCTGGCCGGGCATGTCATGGGGCCGTGGTATTTGAATGAGGCGAAGACCCAGCTCTTCCCGAACTACCCGGCCAACCAGGCGCTGATCTACCGCATCCCGCGCGCGCCGGTGATCCCCGGCACGAAGACCAGCACCGGCCTCGGCGCCACGGGCCGCATGGTCAATGGCGTGGCCATCTTTGACTCGCGGGACGCTTTTTCCTACTCGACGGCGAACGCCACCGACGCCACGCCGGTCAACGGCATCACGGGCGACGGCGTGTGGAACCGCGACGGCTATCACAACGAGGGCGTGACCTTCGACCCCGCGCTGGCCCACCAGGCCGGCTCGCATTACCACTACCACGCGCACCCCGCCGGCCTGCGCCACCAGCTCGGCGATCATGTGGACTACGACGCGGCGGCGAACCGCTACACCGAGAGCGCCGGGCCGCCCGCGCGGCACTCGCCCATCCTCGGCTGGGCGGCGGACGGGCTGCCGGTGTACGGGCCTTATGGTTACGCCAGCGCGCTCGATCCGCAGAGCGGGGTGCGGCGCATGCTCAGCGGCTTTGTGCCCAGGGACGGGGCGAATGGCACGACAAATCTCGCCGCCACGGGGCGCACCACGCTGCCCGCCTGGGCCGCGCGCGTGCAGAACCGCTCCGCCTCACTCCCGGCAAACCGATACGGACCGGCGCTGGGGCCGGCCTACCTCCTGGGGCATTACATCGAGGACTACGATTACCTGGGCGATCTCGGCTTCACGCAGGGCGCGGACTTTGATCTCAACGAGCAAAACGCGCGCTGGTGCGTGACGCCGGAGTTCCCCGCCGGCACCTGGGCCTACTTCACCACGATCCTCGCGGACGGCGCGCCGGCCTTCCCCTACACGACGGGGCGGCAGTATTACGGCAGCCCGACGGGCGGCGCGGTGACCTCGATCACGGAGAGCACGACGACGGCGGCCGCGGGCGGCCCCTACCAGGGGGGCATGAATGCCGACGCGTCATTTCAAAACGGCAGCGCCACGCTCGGCTGGACGGCGGTGGAGGGCGGCGCCTACCGCGTGGAGGCCAGCGAGAGCATGGCCCCCGGCACCTGGACGACGCTGGCGGCGAATGTGACCGCCGCGGGCGATGTGGCGAGCCACACGGACACGCAGGCCACGGCCAATGGCCGGGTGCGGCGCTTTTACCGCGCGGTGCGCACCGGGGTGGGCGCGTATGACAGCCGCGGCTTCCCCGGCACGACCGGCGGCGGCGGCGGGGCGAACTCGGTGGCGCCCGGCGGCAGCGCGGCGCGCGGCGGCACGGTCACGGTTTTGATCACCCTGCCCACCACGCCGCCACTGCCACCCGCGGCTGTGGTGCCGGCGAGCATCACCCTGGCGGGCAGCATCAGCGGCACGGCCATCTCCCGCCCCAGCCAGGCCACGGCGCAGGCCACCTTCGCCATCCCGGCGGACGCGCCGGCCGGGGCGCAGACGATCGTCGTGGTGTTCAGCGGGCCGACTTACACGATGACGGGGGCTTTCACGATCAATCCGTGAGACGAGCAGAAAACGGCTTGCCCGGGCACGATGAACCCGCATTTTCATCTCCTTAACCCATTTCCCTCATGATCCGCGCCTGCCTCGCACTCCTTCTTGTTTCCACCACCCTTTGCTTCCGTGCCCAGGCCGCGCCTGAGGCAGGCGAGCCTCTCGCAAAGTTGATCCTGCGTGAGTTCGACACGAACTCGGACGGCACGCTCGACACTGGCGAGTGGCATGGCGGCATCTCGGCCAGCTATGAGCGGCTGGACGCCAATGGCGACGACTCACTGGCTCCTTCAGAGGTGGATGAGCTGCGTGCGGACATCGCCTCCGAGTCCGGCGAGGTGGCGGCCCTGGTGGTCGTGGCCGTCATCAAGGTGGTGCTCCTCTCCCTCGACAAAAACAATGACCAACTCATCAGCCGTGAGGAATACGGCGCGCTGACGGAGGACATCTTCAAAAAGCTGGACCAGGACGATGACGGTGCCCTGTCCATCACAGAACTGGCCGAGCTGCCGCTCAAGCTGGCCCCCGCGAAGGCGGAGTGAGGCTGGCAGTCTCAAAGCGCCGCTTCGAGAATCCGCGCGCCGAGCCCCGGCAGGGCGTCGAGCGCCTCGGCGGGGGCGGGCCTCATGCCGGGGACGTGCAGGCCGCGCGCCTCCACATCCCGCAGCAGCTCGTGCAGCGCGGTGGTGAAGGCGGAGATGGCCTGGCTCTCGTCGGCGGGGTGGAAGACCAGCCCGTTGAGCAGGGCCACATGCTCGTAGCGGCGCATCCACTCGCCGGCGCGGCGGCTGGTGTAGCGCTCCACGGCCTCCCGCAGCAGGCGCGGCTGCCCGGCGGCGTCGCTTTCCCGCAGGATCTGCCAGGACAGGCAGCGCGCCACATCGGCGGCGGCGGTGACGAGGCCGGGCTCCAGGCCGTGCGGCTGGAGCTGGCGGTGGCGGTGCTCGTAGTGGATGCCGAGGTCCACCTGGCACAGCGCGTCCAATGGCAGGCTGCGGTGCGCCTCGGCCAGCATGGCCACCTCCAGCCCCCAGGCGGGCGGCAGGCGGAAGCCGGCGAGGGTGTCCATGTCTCCGGCGAACTCGCCCGACAAAGGGTAGCGGAAACTTTCCAAATGCTGGAGCAGCGGCAGCGGGCCGAGCACGTCCTGGAACGCCTGGATGAGCGGGAAGATGAGCAGGCGGGTGACGCGCCCGTAGAGGCGGTCCAGCACACGGCTGTAGTAGCCTTTGGCAAAGCGGTAGCCCATGCGCGGATGCGCCACGGGGTGGCAGAGGCGCGCGGGCAGGGACGGGCAGTAATTCAAAATGTCCGTGTCATGGCTGATGACGATGCGGGCCGTGCCGGCGGCCTTCAAATAGGCGAGGCCCATCCAGATGTTCGCGCCCTTGCCCGCGCAGGCGCCGTCGCAGCCCATCTCGGAGAGGCGGTGGTGCGCGGCCTGGAGGGCGGGGCCGTCATTCCAGAGGATGCGCAGCGGCTTGCCGCCCGCCCAGTCCCGGCACAGGCGCGCGGCATCGGCGGCCTGCTCCGCGGTCATGACATTCATGCTGAGCACGATCTCGCTGACGTAGGCCGCGTCGGAGAGGGTGCCGAGGATGGCGGGCAGGGCGGGGCGCTGGGTCTCGGCGAAGAGCGCGGGCAGCAGCACGGCCACGGGGCGGTCCCGGGTGAGCGCGGCCAGCTCCTCCCCGCGTGTGGAGGGGTCCGGCGCGGCCAGGTGATGCAGCGTGGGGAGGCGGGTGTGCTGGTAAAAGTCCGCCATCCTTTATGCGATGCTCCCCTTGCCGGGCGCGGCGGGGCTTTCATGGGCGGCGCTGTCCTCGTCAGAGTTGAGGGCGCCGTTGACGGGTTCGTCGGCGGGTTCGCCGGTCTCGCTTTCGATCTCGATCTGCCTGCGCCAGCGGCGGGAGATCCACGGGCGGAAGAGGCCGTAGAGCAGGTAGCTCACAAAGAGCACCGAGGGCATCCATTCCCAGTTCCGCACGGTGAAAGCCACCACGATGATGGAGACCAGCACCCAGGCGGGCGAGCGGCGCGTGCGCCAGTTGATGGACTTGAAGCTGGGATACTCCAGGTCGCTCATCATGAGGAAGGAGAGCAGCACCATGAGCACCGCCAGGCCGTACTTCCACGGGCCGATCTCCTTGTTCCCCTCGTCCAGCCACAGCATCAGCAGCGTCAGCGAGGCGATGACACCCGCCGCCGCCGGGATGGGGCAGCCGCGGAAGTGCTTGCTGTTCGTCTTGTCATCCGAGGCGGCGATGCAGTTGAAGCGCGCCAGCCGCATGGCCCCGCACACCAGGTACACCGAGGCGATCAGCCAGCCCAGGCCCGCCGGTTTTTCAATGCTGGAGAGCACGATGTCATGCACCAGCAGCGCCGGCGCCACGCCAAAGCTCACAATGTCCGCGATCGAGTCCAGCTCCCGCCCGAAGGGCGACTCCTGCCCCCCCAGCCGCGCCACGCGCCCGTCCAGCACATCGAAAAGGCACGCGGCCAGGATGGCGATGATGGCCCAGTAGTAGTGCTCCGTGACCAGCCCCTCGCGCCCCTTGAAGATTTGCAGGATGGCCACGAATCCGGACAGGATGTTGCCCGCCGTCATCAGCGTGGGCAGCACAAAAATTCGGGGTTCGCGTTCGATCATGAGCGCGCACTGTAACCCGCGGCCCGCGCTTGTCCGCATGAACTTTGCAGTTTCCTCGCCGCCGCCGCGCGTTCATCCTTCCGCCATGACCGCCCCCATCCCGCTCACGCCCGAGACCACTCTCGCCCAGGTGCTCCAGGCCTACCCCGGCGCGCGCCGCTCCATGTTCGCCAAATACCACATCGGCGGCTGCAGCTCCTGCGCCTTCAGCCCCGATGAGACGCTGGCCCAGCTCTGCGCGCGCAACGACCAGATCCCTGTGCAGGAGCTCATCTCCCACATCCAGGAAAGCCACGAGTCCGACGTGCGGCTGCAAATCCCCCCCGCCGAACTCGCCGCCCTGCTCGCCGGGGAAAATCCCCCCCGCCTGCTCGACGCGCGCACCCGCGAGGAGCATGAGGCCGTCCACATCCCCGGCTCCCAGCTCATGACCCAGGAGGTGGTGCAGGAAGCCTTTTCCCAGTGGGACAAAGCCGCCCCCCTCGTCATCTACGACCACACCGGCACCCGCTCCCTCGACGTGGCCGCCTACTTCATCGGCCACGGCTTCGACGACGTGCGCTGCCTCGCCGGAGGCATAGATGCCTACAGCGCCGAGGCCGACCCCTCCCTGCCGCGCTACCGCGTGGAATTGGAGGAGTGAGCGGGAGAGTCGTCAGCGGGCTATGGGTCCACCCATTCAGCCTCACGCTCTCTTTTCATTTCGTGAATTTAGGCTCGTCATCCCATGTTGGAATTGATGTGTCGCTGAACCGTTTCAGCCGACTGCCGGCAATTCTACATAGCGCTCGTTTTTCCATCCGTGTCATCCCTCCCTGATAAAGTCTTCAAGAGACTCGACATGCTTGCCGACAGCGCCGCCATGACAGCGCGGCAGCGCCGGCGGCTGTGAAGAAGGATTGACAAAAAATGGCGGATTTTTAAAATCGCCGCGGATAAATCAAAAAATGCATCTCGCAACGCAGGAGCACACAGGCATGAGGAACGACGATTTCGAAGAACCGAGGCGCGGCAATCCGCCGTTGCACTCCGAAAAAATCATCACTGACAGGAAGATCTTCTTCCTGGACTTGAAGGAGAACGAGCGCGGCCGTGTGATCAAGATCACCGAGGATGTGCGCGGCCGGCGGGACACGATCATGCTGCCTCTGGAGGCGGCGGAGGAGTTTCTCGACGCGCTGCAGCGCATCCTGGAAGTGGAGCGCGACCTTGACGAGATGGAATGAGGCGCGCGGGCGGCTCCGTGGCGGGTCGTGACTTGCCGCGCCGCCGGCCCGGTGCCAGAATGCCCTGTGAATGGCATGACCGCCCGGTTTTTTCTCCTTCTGCTCGCGGCGCTGCTCGGCTCGTGCAGCCATGCTCGGAAATTCGCCAAAGCGCGCCCCTCGGAAAGCACCCCCTTCCTGCGGCACGCGGCGGAGATGCGGGCATCGGACCCCGGCAGGTCGCCCTTTGCCAGGGTGTGGAGGAACCCCTCCCCGAAGGTCTGGCAAAACGCGCGGGAGAGATGGACGATCCACATCGCGCCGGTGTGCCTGGACCATTTGCGCCCGGTGGGGCGCGCGCTGGCGCGGGTGGAAAGCGGGGATGAGGCGCGCGAGCGGGCGGCGGCGAGGCTGGCGGCCTACCTGCGCGAGGAGTTCGCGCGGGCGTTCCGCGAGTCGCCCGGCCCGCGCCAGGAAGTGGTGGCAGCGCCTGCGGCGGACAGCCTGCTGGTGGAGCTGGCGCTGGTGGAGCTGGACCCGAATCCTGTCTCCGGGGGAGTCACGCGCCGGTTCATCAACCTGCTGACCTTTCCCGGCGCGGAGTCCGTGGTGGGGGACCCGCTCAAAGGGCGCACCGCCATCGAGGGGCGGCTCTATGATCCGGTGCAGAAGCAGGTTTTGCTGGAGTTCACCGATGTGGAGCAGAACCGCTCGGCGCTCATCCTCTCCCTGCACGACTACAACCACTACAGCCATGCGCGCAAGGTGGCGCGCGAGTGGGCGCGGCAGTTCGAGGCGCTGGTGAGGATGCCGCCGAGTGCCAGGGTGAAGGACAGCCCCGCCTTCATGATCTGGCTCTGGTGACGCGCGCGCTCAACGCCCGCGGAATGCCGCCCATGCCTGGCGGTAGGTGAAGGCAAGGGCCAGAACTCCGGCTCCAAGCAGCACGGAACGCACCGGGTCTGCCACCGCCAGCAGGGGCAAGGCCGCGTCCAGGGAAATGGTCTCTGAATCCGCGCGGCCTGCGGCTTTCGCGGCGATCACAGCCACAAAGAGGGAACTCAGCCAATAAAGGATGGGACGCATTTTTTGAATTTATTGGCCCGGTTTTATCTCGTCCGGCAGGCTTGGGGCAAGTAAATACATTGTGCTTCCAAAAAAAGTGCCACCAGTCCGCGCCGCCGGCTGCCGCAGGCTCGCCCGATGGAGGGACGCGGCCCTCCCGCCGCGTTGAGCTTGCGCCGCGAGGCGGCAGGCGTATCGGGGCGGCTTCGATGAATGCATCACAGACCTCCAACCACAGGCCGGACATTGACGGGCTGCGCGGGCTGGCCGTGCTCCTGGTGGTGCTGTTTCACGCGCGCCTTTCCTTCCGGGGCGGATTCATCGGAGTGGATGTGTTTTTCGTCATCTCCGGCTACCTGATCACGGGCATCATGGTCAGGGACCTGGAACGGGGAGGCTTCAGCCTGCTGGAGTTTTGGGAGCGGCGCGCGCGGCGCATCCTGCCCGCGCTCACGGTGCTGGTGCTGGCGGTGCTGGGTCTCGGCTTCTGGCTGATGCTGCCCGGTGATTTGGACCGGTTGGGAAGCTCGGCGGCGGCGCAGGCGCTGCTGGCGGCCAATGTTTATTTCTGGAGGGAAGGCGGAGGCTATTTTGCCGGGCCTGCGGAGCAGATGCCGCTGCTGCATTTGTGGTCGCTGGCGGTGGAGGAGCAGTTTTATCTTTTGATGCCTTTCCTGTGCATGGCGCTGGCCGCATGGCAGCGGAGAGGCGGGGGCCGGGATTTGCGCGGCCTGTGCCTGCGCGTCTTCGGGGCGCTTTTGCTGCTGAGTTTGGCGGTTTCAGCCGTCATGGTCGAGGCGGACCCGCATTGGGCGTTTTACTGGCTGCCTGCGCGCGCATGGGAACTGCTGCTGGGCTCGGTGCTGGCGTGCCTGCCAGCGACGGGCCGGTTTCAGCAGGCGTTGAAAAGACGGCAGGGACTCGTGTCGGGCGCTTCCCTTTGCGTCATCGTCGGGACGGCTCTCGCCTATGACAATGACACGCCTTTTCCCGGACTCGCGGCCCTGCCTCCGTGCCTGGCCGCCGGCCTCTTGACAGGGGCGCATGCAACGAACGGCGCGGGCTGGGCGCGCCGTGTGCTGGAGTCGGCTCCGCTGCGCCATCTCGGCCTGGTCTCGTACTCGCTTTATCTCTGGCACTGGCCGCTGCTGGCTTTCGTGAGCTATCTCAGCCCGGTGGTGCTGGATGCGGACGACCGGGTTTGCAGGCTGGCGGTCGTGCTTGCCGCCTGGGGACTGGCGGTGCTCTCCTGGCGCTGGGTGGAGACGCCGGTGCGGAGACGGACGCTGCTCGGCCGGAGAAGGCCTCTTTTGCAAACCGCCGCCCTTGCGTTGGCGGTGACTTTTGCCGTCGGCTGGAGCCTGCGCGGAGGCTTGCCCGGGAGGATCAAACCGGAGGTGCTGGCTCTGGCCTCGGCGGAGTCCGCCGCGAAGGAGTGGCCGGATGATGCCGGGGCGGCGCTGGAAAACAGGCTGCCGAAGTTCGGAGCAAAGGCAGCCGAAGCTCCCGCGCGGGTGCTGGTCTGGGGGGACAGCCACGCCAAAAGCATCGTGCCCGCGCTGGCGGCGTGGTGCGTGGAGGAGCGGGCGGCCGGACGGGTGGCCGCGTACTCCGCCACGGCGCCAGTCATCGGATTCCACCGCAAAAGCCGGGGCGGGCTGAACACCCGCAGCCACGCCTGGAGCGCGGCGGTGCTGGAGATCATACGCCGGGAAAAAATCCCGGACACGGTGCTGACGGCGCTTTGGAGCAAATGCCCGGGCGACGATCCGGCGGCATTCGGCGCGGCGTTGCTGGACACGGTGCGGCGGCTGCGCGAGGCCGGCACCCGCGTCTGGATCATGCTCGACGTGGCGGGTCATGACTTCATGGTCTCGAAAGCCCTGGCCTTTCACACCATGCACCCCGCCGTTTTCCGGGATCCGCGCCGCCTGGGGCGGACTCTGCAGGATTACCGCGATGACAACGCGGTGATCGAATCCCTCCGCCCGGCGCTGGAGAAAGCGGGCGCGCGCGTTCTCGATCCCGCGCCCCTCCTGTTCGGCCCGGACGGGCGCGCGCTGATCGAAGCGGACGGAAAAGCCCTCTACCAGGATGACAACCACCTGACGCATGAGGGCGCGCTGCATTTGAAAAGCCTCTTCGAGCCGGTCTTCAAAAACTAAACCCGCCGGGCGGGGGCGCGCACTTTCGGATTTCGATTTTCCCATTCCGGGCTTCCATGAAGCATGCGCGTCTCCCTGCTCCATTACACCCTGCCTCCGGCCATCGGCGGAGTGGAGCGGGTGGTGGGGACGCAGGCGGAGGCCTTGCGCAGCCTGGGGCACGAGGTGAGCCTGTGGCCGGCTCAACAAAAGGCGGAGTTCGCGGCGGCGCTCGCGCGCGGGGCGGTGGACGCGGTCATCGTGCATAACGTGTTCACGATGCCGTTCGACCTGGAGTGGACGCGGGAGCTGACGCGCCTGGCGCTGGCGCGAAAGGACGTGCTGTGGATCAACTGGGTGCATGACGTGGCGGCGGTGAATCCGCATTACGCGGGCATCCCGTGGAAGGAACCGGCGCCGCGCGCGCTGCATGTGGCGGTTTCGGAGGCCCGGCGGCGGGACTATGAAAGGGCCGCCGGTTTGCGGGACATCCGCGTCATCCCGAACGGCCTCGACATGGCGCAGGTGCTAGGACTGACGCGGCGCGTGAAGGAGCTGGGACTGGAAAGCCGCGGTCTGGTGCTGTTCCATCCCGCGCGGCTGGTCCGGCGGAAAAACATCGAGCTGGGAATCCGTGTCACGTCAGCGCTGCGCAAGGCGGGTGTGGACGCGCTCTACCTTGTCAGCGGCGCGCCGGACCCGCACCAGGCGGACGGGAGGGCATACCACGCGGAGCTTTGCCGTCTGGCCGGCGAGCTTGGCCTGGATGACGGGGTGCGCTTTCTCGGCGAGGACGGACCGCTCTGCGAGGCGGATGTGCGCGCCCTGTATGCGGCGGCGGACCTTTTGTTTTTCCCCAGCACGGGGGAGGGTTTCGGACTGCCGCTGCTGGAGGCGGCGGCGCACCGGCTGCCGGTATGGTGCTCGGACCTGCCCGCGCATCGCGAGGTGCTGGGGGACGGAGCACATTTTTTTCCGGCAAATTCGCCGCCTGAGACCATCTCGGCACAGATCATGCGATGGTGGCGCGCCGATGTTCCGGACGCATGCCGCAAGTCGCTCTGGAGGCGGCATGACATGCTCAAAATCTGCTTGGAACATCTTGAGCCTCTGCTACTTGCACATACCCATGATCATGACTGAAGACACCGGATTTTCCGCCGACGCGCTCGCCCTCCTGGAAGCCCGGCACAGTGATCCGTTTGGTTTCCTCGGCATGCATGAAAGCCACGGCGGAGTGGTCGTGCGCGCCTTCCACCCGCGCGCCCAAAGCGCCCGCGTCACCGCGCGCGACGGCTCCGGCTCCTGGGAGATGAGCCGCGAGCATCATCACGGCTTGTTTTCCGTGACTGTCACCGGGCATGGCTGCTTCCCCTACGACATCGAGTTCACCAGCTACGAGGGCCGGGTCACGCGCGGCGCGGACCCCTATTCCTTCGGTCCGCTGCTGGGTGAGCAGGACATTTATTTTTTCCGCGAAGGCACCCACCAGCGGCTCTGGGACTGCCTCGGCGCGCGCCTGCGCGTGGTGGACGGCATCCCCGGCGCGCAGTTCGCCGTCTGGGCGCCGAATGCGCGCCGCGTCTCAGTGGTGGGCGACTTCAATCACTGGGACGGCCGCGTGCATCCCATGCGCCTGCGCGTCGAGGGCGGCGTCTGGGAGATCTTTCTGCCCGGCATCACCGAGCTGACGCATTACAAATTCGAAATCCTCACCGCCGAGGGGCACCTGCTTTTGAAGACCGATCCCATGGGGTTCTTCGGCCAGCACGGCACACAGACCGCAAGTCTCGTTTTCGACCTCGACCGCTACCGCTGGAGCGACCAGGAGTGGATGAACCGCCGCGCCACCCACGATCTCTACCACACGCCCATGAGCATCTACGAGGTGCATCTCGGCTCGTGGAAGCGCATCCCCGAGCAGGGAAACCGGCCCAAGTCCTACCTCGAACTCGCCGACGACCTCATCCCGTATGTGAAGTCGCTGAATTTCACCCACATCGAGCTGATGCCCGTGGCGGAGCACCCCTTCGACGGCTCCTGGGGCTACCAGGTCACCGGTTACTACGCTCCCACCAGCCGCTTTGGGAATCCGGATGAGTTCCGCCAGTTCGTGGACCGCTGCCACCAGGCGGGCATCGGCGTCATCCTCGACTGGGTGCCCGGGCATTTTCCAAAGGACGCCCACGGCCTCGCCAAATTCGACGGCAGCGCCCTCTACGAGCATGCCGATCCGCGCCAGGGCGAGCACCAGGACTGGGGAACGCTCATCTTCAACTACGGCCGCGCCGAGGTGAAGAACTTTCTCGTCGCGAACGCCCTCTTCTGGCTGGAGCAGTACCACATTGACGGCCTGCGCGTGGACGCCGTGGCCTCCATGCTCTATCTCGACTACTCCCGCAAGCCCTGGGCCTGGGTGCCCAACAAATACGGCGGGCGCGAGAACCTCGAAGCCATTGACTTCATGCGCGACCTCAACCGCGTCTGCTACGAGAAGCACCCCGGCACCACCATCATCGCCGAGGAAAGCACCGCCTGGCCCGGCGTCTCGAAGCCCACCGATGCGGGCGGCCTCGGCTTCGGTTTCAAATGGAACATGGGCTGGATGAACGACACCCTCCACTACATGCAGGAGGATCCCGTCCACCGGAAGTATCACCACGGCGAGGCCACCTTCTCCATGCTCTACGCCTACGACGAGAACTTCATCCTCGTCATCAGCCACGACGAGGTCGTGCATGGCAAGGGCAGCCTCATCAACAAACTGCCCGGTGACCGCTGGCAGAAGTTCGCCAATCTGCGCATGTTCTTCGCCTGGATGTGGACCCACCCAGGCAAGAAGCTCATCTTCATGGGCGGCGAGTTCGGCCAGTGGAGCGAGTGGAACCACGCCCGCAGCCTCGACTGGCATCTCTTTCTCGGCGAGGAGCACGCCGCCGCGCAAAAGCTCGTGCAGGACCTCAACTGGCTTTACCAAAACACGCCCGCCCTCCACCAGCTCGACCACGAGCCGGGCGGATTCGACTGGCTCGACGCCAGCGACGCCGACCAGAGCATCTTTGCCTACACCCGCGCCGACCGCGAGGGCGGCATCGTTTATGTCATCGTCAATGCCACCCCTGTCCCGCGCAAAGGCTACCGTGTCGGAGTCGCCCGCCCCGGCTCCTACCGGGAGTTGCTGAACACGGACGCTCCCAAATACGCCGGCAGCGGCATGGTCAACCCGCTGCCCCTGCAAAGCCACGACATCCCCTGGCACGGCCGGGCCCAAAGCATCATCGTGGACATCCCGCCGCTCGGTGTGAGCATTCTGGCCTGAGTCTGCCAGACTTTGCCGCGGCGATTTTTCCCCCTTGCCAAGCCGCCGCTCCGCCCGCCATGCTGCGGGTCATGAGAAAAATCATCGCTTTCATTCTGGCGGGAGTCGCATCAGCGGGCGCGGAGGCGCTGCATGAGTGCGGGCACTGCGCCAAGCATCTGCTGCCCTCGGTGACGAAGCTCACCCCCGGACGCAAATACGCGCGCGACCGCCGGGTGGACATCGTGCACTTGAAGCTGGAGGTGGTGCCGGACTTCTCCAAGAGGACTGTGGCCGGACTGATGACGATGGATTTCTCACCCGTCGGGCTGCCGCTGGAAAAGCTGGAGCTGGACGCCGTGGACCTGGCAGTGACCGAGGTCTCCGCCAATGGCGCCACGCTCGCGGACTGGCATGTGGGCGAGGAAAAACTCGTGCTGCATTTTGACAGGCCCGCGGCTCCAGGCGCGAAGCTGCAAGTGCGCGCGCGGTGGACGGCGGCTCCGGAGCGCGGCTTGTATTTCCGCACGCCGGAGATGGGCTACAAGCCGGGCGACACGCAACTCTGGACGCAGGGGGAGGCGGACCTGCACCGCTTCTGGTTCCCCTGCTACGATTACCCGAACGAGCGCTTCAGCAGCGAGATTGTCTGCGATGCGCCCGCCGGGATGGAGGTCATCTCCAATGGCGTGCTGCTGGGCAAGGCGCCCGCCGGTGATCTTGTGCGCTGGCATTGGCGGCAGGACAAGCCGCATGTGAACTACCTCGTGGCGCTGGCGGCGGGCTATTTCCACAAGCTGGAGGACAAGGCCGGCGAGCTGCCCCTGGCGCTCTTTGTGCCGCCCTCGCTGAAGGAGACAGCGGAGGGCGCCTTCGCCGACACGCGGCGCATCATCGAGTACTTCCAGAAAGAGACCGGCGTGGCCTTTCCCTGGGACAAGTATTACCAGGTCTATTGCCTCGACTTCATCGCCGGCGGCATGGAGAACACGAGCTGCACTTTCAACGCCGCCGAGATGCTCTTCACCCCGGCCACCGAGACGCTGCGCACCCTGCACCGGCTCGACGCGCACGAGACGGCGCATCAATGGTTCGGCGATCTCCTCACCTGCCGCGACTGGTCGCACCTCTGGCTGAACGAGGGCTTCGCGAGTTACTACACCGTGCTTTATGAGGCGGAGAAAAGCGGCTCCGATGCGATGAAATACTCCCTCTGGCGCGAGGCGGAGCGCGTCTTTGAGGCAAAGGACACGCGCCCGACCGTATGGCGGGACTATGGCGACCCGATGCAGCAGTTCGACACGCGCGTGTATCCCAAAGGCGCGTGGATCCTGCACATGCTGCGCAGCCAGCTCGGGCCGGAGCTGTATCAGAAAGCCATCACCCTCTACCTGGAGCGGCACCGCTTCGGCATCGTGGGCACGGATGATCTGCACGACGTGGTGGAGGAGGTCAGCGGCCTGTCTTTTGACCAGTTCTTTGACCAATGGCTCTACCACGGCGGCTGGCCTGACCTGAATGTCAGCTATGCCTGGGACTCGGGCGCGAAAATGGCGAAGCTCACGGTGAAGCAGACGCACAAAGTCACCGACCAGGTGCGCCTCTTTCGTGTGCCGCTGCCGGTGGCCTTCACTCTCAAGGGGGAAAAAACGCCGCGCCTCGTGAAGCTGGATGTCCATCAGGCGGAGGAAGCGTTTTATTTTCACCTGCCCTCTCAACCGGAGTTCGTGCGCGTGGACCCGGACTACACGCTGCTGGCGCGCATCGAGTTCTCCCCGCCCGGCGACATGCCCGACCGCCAGCTCGAAAGCGATGTCATCGGCCGCATGCTCGCCGTGCGCGCGCTCGGCAAAAAGAAGGACGCGGACACTGTCGCCAAGCTGGCGAAACGCCTGACCGGCGACGCCTTCCACGCCGTGCGCGCCGAGGCCGCCTCCGTGCTGGCCAAAACGGCCACGCCCGAGGCGCGCGCCGCGCTCGTGGCCGGACTCGCGGGCCAGGAGGACGCCCGCGCGCGCAAGGCCGTGGTCGAAGCCCTGGCCTCCATCCCGCATCCCGACGCGCAGGCCGCGCTGCTGGCTCATGCGGCGGTGGAAAAAAATCCCGAAATCCTTTCCGCCATCGTGCGGAGCTGGGGCGCGCGTCCCGGAGACGCGGCCATCTCGAAAGCGCTCGCGGAGCATTTTGAAAAAGCCAGCTTTGGCAACCAAGTCGCCGCCGCGACTGTCGCCGCCTGGCGCGCTCACGATGACGCCGCCCCCGTGCCCGCAATCCTCGCCGCCCTGCTCACCAGCCCGCTGGACTGGCGCACGCGCGACCACGCCGCCGCGCTCGACGCGCTTGCCTTTCTGTCACGGAGGCAGGAGGACCGCGACGAAGTGCGCGGCTTTCTCATCGAGCACCTCACCCACCCGCGCCAGGAGCTGCGCGCGGCCGCGGCCAAAGCCCTCGGCACCCTGCGTGATCCGCGCGCGCTGGCCGTGCTGGAACCCATGATGCCCGGCGGCGGCGCCTTCACCGACCCCGTGCGCGAGGCGGCGGCCAGGTCCGTTCAGACCCTGCAAAACGAGCAGCCCGCGCCCGCCGAGTTAAAGAAGCTCTGGGACGAGCTCCAGCAGCTCCAGAAGAAAACCGAGACTCTGGAAAAGCAGGCCGGCGATTCCAAAAAGAAAGCCGCCGCGAAGTGACAAGCAGGCAGCCCCCGCGTCCTGAAATCATGACGGACAGCGAAGCTCAAACTCCGTCTCAGCCAGCCTGCGCCCGTTGATCTGCAACTCGACGCGGTGGCTGCCGGGATAATGACTGCGTGTGGTAAAGTCGCGCAAGGTCTGCTTTTTGCTCAATGACAAGCCGGCCCCGCCCTCCAGATCCGCCTCGGTCCATTTAAACACCTTGGCCGAGGCGCCGCCGCCGCTCCTCGCATAATGCACGACGTAATCCACGGCCAGTCGCTGGCTTTGCCGGCTGGTGGAAGTGATGCGCGCCGTCAGTTCCAGGACTCCGCCGAGGGTGATCCGGCGCGGGCTGGCCTCGATGCAGGCCCGCACCGAGGGCGCGACTCCGAAACCGAACAATGCCAGCGCGCCCGGATGACCGCGCTTGATCAGCGTGCGGCAGGCGTGCTTGGCGATCCACCGGCGCTCCTCCCGGCGCGGGATTTCCCACTCCGCCAGCATCTCGAGCACATGGCCGGGATGATCCTTGGTGATGTCATTGAGATGGTTGGCCACCGACTTGCGCACATAAAGCGCGGGATCGTCGCGCAGGGCTTCGAGGATGGGCGCGGACGGACCCGGGTCGCGCACCAGTTCCCGCAAACGCAGCCCCCACGGCAGGCGCGGGCGTGATCCCTCGCTGGCCAGACGGCGCACATGCTCGTCCGTGTCGGCGGTCCACTCCCGCATCACCCGCAGAGTGCCGCGCAGATCACGCTGCAAAAACGGGCGCACCGCGAACTCCGCGGAGCCGTGCGGCGTGAGGCGGCGAAGGGCTTCAAGCGAAAAAGCGGGGGCGTCCAGGCCGAAGGTGGCCACATAATCGCAAAGACATATCCCCACGAAGCTGTGCCCGACCTGCGGCGCGATCTCAAGCAGCACCTCCGTCCTCGCGCGGAAGTTTCCCGGCAGAGCGAGGTCAACGGCCAGCGCAGCCTGATGCAGGCGCTGCATCAGGCTGCGCTCGCCCAGCCCCTCCAGCGTGGCGGCCAGAAAGCGGCGCGTGTCAAAGCGTGGAGACGCCTGCTTGAGCAGGCGTGCCAGGGAGCGGTATCGCTCCTCGTTGAACCATTCCTTGAGTTGCGCGGGCGGATCAGACTCGGCGGGCATCCGGCAAGAAAGCCCGTCCCGCCCGGGCCGCCAGTCCGAAGCGCAAACAATGCTCACTTCTCCAGCAGCCAGCCGAGCAGGTCGGTGAAGTCTTTTTCTGGAATCGTCTGCCCGAACACGGACGGCATGAGGGAGAGGGGCTGCGCGTCGTCTTTGACCACGGTGCTTTTCGACACGCGCTGCTCGCGCCCGGCGGCGTCGGCGAGGATGAGCACCTGGCCGGCCTCGGCTTTCAGGAAGCCGCTGAGGGTGGAGCCGTCCTGGAGGGTGAGGATGTGGAGGTGGAAATGCGCGTCCACATTGCGGTTCGGGTCCAGGATGTCCTCGCACAGGCGCTCCACTCCGCGCGTGCCAATGCCGTCGAGCTGCGGGCCGATGAGGCCGCCCTGGCCGCCGGTCTGGTGGCAGGCGGCGCAGTGCGTCTGGAAAATCTGCGCGCCGCGCGCCTTGTCCGGCGCGGCCTTGGCATAGGCGGCGCCGCGCGCGGTGATGAGCGCGTCGAGCTGCCGGCGCTGCTCCTGTGAGACGGGCAGGGGAGGCGGCGCGGGGCGCGGCGGCAGGTGGGCGGCGAGCTTTTCGCGCAAGGCCGCGGGCGCGCTGTGCTGAAGGAGGATGGCCAGCTTTTGCAGCGTTTCCCGCCGCTGGCTCTCGGCTTCAAAGTTCTCCACGCGGACCACGGGCGGCTCAATGCGCGTGATGCCCAGCCAGGCGTAGGCTTTGCCCGCGTCGCCATCCACGAGCTCCAGATGCACGGTTTTTCCCACATGCGAGGAGAGGTCCAGCTCCGTGCGCTGGGCGGTGTCGTTGCGTGGAGGAAAGGCGTGCGCGAGTGTCGTGCCGGTGGCGCTCTCGACCACGCGCACCAGGTTCTTTTCATGCGCCCCGGCGGTGGGCGGGCCTCGGTGGCCGTTGATCCACAGCGCGAGCTTTTCCGGCGCGGCAAAGGCGCGGGACTTCAGCGCGCCCGTGCGGCTTTCCTCCGCCCCGCCGCCCAGGCCCATGCTCTGCAAGACCCGCGCCTCCACGCCATCCGCGCAGGGCCGCGTGCGCAGCGACCAGACGGGCGCGGGCTCAGTCTGCGGCACCGGCAGCCAGGAAGCCTCGGTGTGCGCTTCAGCATTCGCGAGGTGCTCCTCCGCCAGCTCGCGCGCCCAGGCCAGCAGCTCCGCCGGGGCGGCCATGCCGCGCTCGGAGAGGCCGTCAGCGAGAGCTTGCAGCCGTTCCAGAGGCTGGCCCCCCGGCAGTCGCGCGAAGGCGACGGCGGCGGAAAGTGTCTCGGGCCGGTGATGGCGGGCGACATGTTTCCAGCGTTCCGGAGGCGACTCCAGCATCAGGGAATCGAGCAGGAAGGCGGCGGCTTCCGCCGTGGGGACCGACTGCAGGACGGACAAAAACCAGGGCTTGTCCGTGGTCGGTTTCAGTTCGGTCATCAGCGGGTTGTCATGGCGGAACCAGGGCTGGGCGAGCCAGTCGCGCAGCAGGACTTTCAGGGCGTGGACATAATGGGTGTCGCCCTGGAGATGCAGATCATCGGCCGGCCGCTCGATCATGCGGTCGCATAGTTCGATCAGGCATACGAACGTCCAGAACCGCCACTCGTCAATCTGATCGGGTTCGCGATCCGGCACCTGGAGAAAGAAATCCGGCCGGTTCTGCAGTACTTGCACCGCCGCACGACCGGCGGCGCTGCCACGAAAGTCGAAGATGAGCCCCAGTGCCCAGCGTTCCCAGGGATGCAGCTTTTCCTGGGCACCGACAATCTGCGTGGCATGTGCCATGAGCAGGCCGCCGAGCTCGTCGTCTCGATCCTCCACCCACCAGCCGCCCGTATGCAGGTGGCGCAGCACGCTCGCCACGGCAAAGCGTTCGCCCAGGTACGACAAGGCCCACAGCGTGTAAGCGAAGCGCAGGTCAGTTTTCCGCCATTCGAGGGGCAGGGGTTTGAAATCGTGGGGTTCGCTGTCCGCATAGCCTTCGGGCCAGGCATCGCCCGCCGGAGTGAAGGGTGGGAACGGACTGTCATCGGCGAAGACCCGGCCGAAGTCTGTTAGCCAGCTTTTGTCACCACGTCGCCGCACCTCCTGGAGCGCGAGATGGCGCCGGATCAGATTCGGGCTGCCCATTTCTTCGGCGATCTCGCGCGGCGACATGCGGGTGAAATCCGTCGCCACTGCCTTGATGTCCTTCCTCACCACCCGCCAGATGCGCCCGCGTTCGCGGTCGCGGCCGGGGTGGTCGAGGGGGACTTCGTAGTGGCCGATGATGCGGTTGTAGAAGTCGGCGATGTAGAGGGCGTTGTCGGGGCCGAGCTGGAGGTCCACGGGGCGGAACCAGGGGTCGGCGCTGGTGACGAAGTCGGGCCGCTCATTCGCCTTCGGCGTGCTGCCGGTGAAGGTGACTTTGTCGAGGTTCACGCGCGAGGTGACGACGTTGCCGAGGAAGACGTGATCGTCCCACTCCGGCCCCCAGACGCCGCCATCGAGATAAACGATGCCGCAGATGCCGGTGCTGCCATGCGTGTGCTGGCACATGACGGGCGCGAAGCCGAGCCCGTCGTGCGGTTTGCCAAAGCTGGGGTAATGCGCGCCGCGGATGAGTTGATAGACGGGGGAGCTGTGGCAGTCGGCGCTGTAGAGATTGCCGTAACGGTCCCACGCGAGGCCGAAGGGATTCACCTGGCCGCGCGTCCATGCCTCCACGGCGGAGCCGTCCGGGCGGAAGCGAAACACATTGCCGCTGTGCAATTCCAGATCCGCAGATGACACAGATTTCGCAGAAACCCCATCTGCGGAATCTGTGAAATCTGCGGATGTGCCCGCCTGTCCGCGGACGCGGAAGGTGGAGGTGTTGTTGAAGCCGTGGGTGGCGTAGATCCAGCCGTCGAGACCTAAACGGAAGCTGCTGCACATGCCGTGCGTGTCCTTTTCATAGCCGAGCGGACCGAACAGCACCTCGCGCAGGTCGGCTTTGCCGTCGCCATCCGTGTCGGCGAAGTACCAGATGTTTGGGATGCTCCAGGCGATGCAGCCGGCCTTGTGCTCCGGCTTGTGCCACGGCAGCACGCCGGTGGGAATGTTCAGCCCGTCGGCGAAGTCGGTGACTTTGTCGGCGCGGCCGTCGCCGTCGGTGTCTTCGAGGATTTTGATGGCATCCCGGCTGTCTTTGACGCGCGTGCCTTTCTCGTCCGACCAGCGCGATTTGTCAGCGGAGTAGGGATACTCGACCGTCGATGACACCCAGAGGCGGCCGCGAGCATCGAAGGCCATGTTGATCGGCTTGTTGATCATCGGCTCGCTGGCAAAGAGCTGCACGGTGAAGCCCTCGGGCACGGTGAGCTTTTGGCGCTCCTCCTCGGGAGAGAGCGGCCCGGTCTCGCGGACGAGGCGGGTATCGGCGGCGTGGCCCGCGCAGGCAAGCCACAGGCAGGGAATGATGCAACGGGTAATCATGATTCGGGTCCGCCGGGAAAAGGCAATGTGAAGGGCCAAAGGCAAGCGCGGAGCGCAGCCGGTGAAGATTCCTGTACGCTGCCCGGCGGATTGAGCTTAAATTTTCATTGTGCCAACCGGCGCGTCCTGATACAAGCGCGCCCTTCTGTTTCGAAAAAAATGCCCAGGCTTCTCTCCATCTGCTGTCTGACCGCGCTGGCCGCCGGCGCGCAAGATCTTGCGCCGCTGCCTACGGGCGGCGCGGAATTGACCGCTCCTGAGCCTGGCATTGCCGCGGGATTTTTGAAGCCCACCAAATCCATCAAGCCGCCGCTGCCCGCCTCTCAACCCGGCATGACCGCGCCAGCGCAGCCCCAGGTAAACGCGCCCACCGTGGCGCGTCTGCGCAGGCTCATCCTGCTGCCCGGCGGGCTCAGCCCCGAGGCTGTGCGCGAGCAGATCGCCGCAGGCGGCCAGTCCCGGCAGCCGATGACCTGGGTCGGTTTGGAGGCGCGCGCGCCGGTCATGGCTGATCTGGCCCGCTTCTTTGGAGCCGACGTGAATCCTGAGACGCAGAGGAAACTCATCGAAACCGTCCGCCACGGCCTCGGCGGCGCCAATGCCCCCAAGCGCGTGGAACTCGTCGGCTGGCTGCCTGGAGAGGGCGTCATGGCCCTGGCGGTGTATCCTGAAAGCTGAGGGGTAAAACGGCTGGCTCGCAACGCACGGGCGCCATTGATGGATGGCCCCATTTTTCCATCCCTGTCCAGACGCGGGCGCAAGAGGGTGACACAGAACTCATGCCTGTTCGGATAGGGCCGGCTTGCCAGGGTAACCGGAGCAGACAAGAGTGTCTGCATCACATCGGGCGAACTTTTGCGTCCGAGCCGTTGGCACGCAGCCTCCGCCCTGTTTTTCACCCTGCGTCTTTGCTGTGTTGCGCCGCCAGTTTGGCGAGCACCTTTTCCACGCAGGCTTCAGCGGTGAGGCCGTGCTTTTTGCGCAGCACGGGCACGCTGCCGTGCTCGATGAACTCGTCCGGCCAGCCGACGCGCGCCACGGGGGTGGTGATGCCTGCGCTGGAGAGGTGCTCCATGACGGCGCAACCGAAGCCGTTCATGAGCACGTGGTCCTCGAGGGTGCAGACCACCCTCACTTGGCGGGCCAGGCTTTCGATCAATGCGCCGTCCAGCGGCTTGATCCAGCGCGGGTTCACGAGGGCCACGGAGAGGCCTTTTTCCTCCAGCATTTGCTTCGCGGCCTGGGCCACGGGGAACATTTCGCCGAGGCCGAGCAGGGCCACATCCGTGCCTTCGGCCACGAGCTCGGCCTTGCCGATCTCGAGCAGGCTGGGGCTGGCCTTGGGGGTGACGCCGGGGCCGTTGCCGCGCGGATAGCGGATGGCGATGGGACCTTGGTCGTAATTCGCCATGGTCCAGAGCATGTCCACGAACTCGTCCTCGTCCTTCGGCTGCATGTGGACGAGGCCGGGGATGCCGCGCAGGTAGGCGATGTCGAAAAGGCCGTGGTGGGTGGGGCCGTCGTCGCCGCTGAGACCGCCGCGGTCCATGCACAGGCGCACGGGCAGGTCCTGGATGGCCATGTCATGGATGACCATGTCAATGGCGCGCTGCATGAAGGTGGAGTAGATGGTGAGGAAGGGGCGCAGGCCCTGGGTGGCCATGCCGCAGGCAAAGAGGGCGGCGTGCTCCTCGGCGATGCCGACATCAAAGTAGCGCTCGGGGATTTCCTGCTTGAAGCACATGAGGCCGGTGCCGCCGGGCATGGCGCCGGTGATGGCCACGATGCGCGGGTCCGCCTTGGCGAAGTCGGTGACGCTGCGCCCGTAGATCTGGGAGTAGGTGGGCTTGTCGGTGGAGGCGGTCTCACCGGTCTCGACGTTGTATTTGCCGAGGCCGTGGAACTTCAGCGGGTCTTCGAGGGCGGGTTTGTAGCCGCGGCCTTTCTCAGTGAGGATGTGCAGGATGACGGGCTCGTTCTGCGTCTTGAGGAACTCGAAGGTCTGGATGAGCAGCGGCAGGTCGTGCCCGTCAATGGGGCCGTAGTAATGGATGCCGAACTCCTCGAAAAGGGTGCTGCGGTTGTGCGCGCCCTCGCTCTGCGGGAGGAGGAGGCCCTTGGCGGTGTTTTCCACGCGCTCGGCCAGCTTGCGCGCGCCGCCGCCGAGGACGAACTCGACGAATTTGGCCGCCTTGTCATGCAGGCTGGCGAAGCCGGGGTTCGTGGCGATGCTGTTGAAGTACTTGGCGATGGCGCCGACGTTTTTGTCAATGGACCACTCGTTGTCGTTGAGGACGATGATGAGGCGCTGGGTGTGGGCGGAGACGTTGTTCAGCGCCTCGAAGACGGGGCCGCAGGTGAAGGCGGCGTCACCCGCCACGCAGACGACATGGTCGTCCGTGCCCTTCAAGTCGCGCGCGGTGGCCATGCCGAGCGCGGCGCCCAGGGCGGTGCCGGCGTGGCCCGCGCCGTAGCAGTCGTGCTCGCTCTCGCTGCGCAGGAGGAAGCCGTTGAGGCCCCCGTATTGGCGGATGGTGTGGATCTTGTCCCAGCGGCCGGTGAGCATCTTGTGGACGTAGCCTTGATGGGCGACGTCGAAGACGAACTTGTCCTTCGGCGTGTCAAAGACCCTGTGCAGGGCCAGGGTGAGCTCGACGACGCCGAGGTTCGGCCCGAGGTGGCCGCCTGTCAGGCTGAGGGTCTCGATGAGGGTGGCGCGGATTTTTTCGGCGAGCGCGGGCAGCTTTTCCAGCGGCAGGGCTTTGAGATCGGCGGGGCAGGTGATTTTGAGCGGGTCGGTGTCCACGAGGTTGGGTCAGAAAAGGGTGATGTCACCGCTTTCGGCGCCGGCCTCTGGCTTGGCGGCGGGTTTGCGGCGGGCCGGGGCGGGAGTTTTGGCCGTTTCAGAGGGAGGGGTTGCGGCGGCGGGGTCGAAATCGGTGAGCGTGGCCTGACCGGATTCGCCGGCCTGGATGAGTTCGACGCGGCGGCGCGCGGTCTCAATGCGCTGGCGGCAGGAGGCCAGCAGTTTCATGCCTTCCTCATAAGCGTCCACCATTTCATCGAGGGGCATTTTTTCCATCTCCATGCGCTCCACGATCTCATCCAGGCGCTGCATGGCCTGTTCGAAGGTGAGGTTGCCGGGGATGTCGCTCATGTTCGGGATGGGTGGGAAGAACGGGCGGCCATTATCAGGACGCCATGCGCCGCCGCAAGCGTTAAAAGCCGGTGGTGGCAATGACGAATTTCATTTCACACTGGCAATCCCTCTGCTCCCAGGCATAGGATGACCACCCTGCCGCAAATACCCATGGAAAACTCCGACGCCGCTCCATGTCCCGAGGACGACGCCACTGATCAAAGAGAACTGCCCACCCCGGAGGAGTTGACCGAGCTGCTTCCGCAATATGAAACCCATCAGGTGGTCGGTGTGGGCGGCATGGGCGCTGTTTATTTGTCGCGCCAGGTTTCGCTGGACCGCTGGGTGGCGCTGAAGGTGCTGCCGCTTTCCGCCGCCCGGGACGAGGAGGAGGCCCGGCGCTTCATGAAGGAGGCGCGCGCCATGGCGCGGCTGGCGCATCCGCATATCGTCTCGGTCTTTGATTTCGGCCAGACCAAGGCGGGGCATTTGTTTCTGGCGATGGAGTTCGTCGAGGGCGGAGATCTTCACTGGCGCATTCGCGCGGGGGAAATGACACCGGAGCGAGCGCGCGCGGTCATCGCGCAACTGTGCGAGGCGCTGCAGTTCGCCCACGAGCACGGCGTGATCCACCGCGACATCAAGCCGGCGAACATTTTGATCACCACCGACTGGCAGGTGAAGGTGGTGGACTTCGGCCTGGCGGGCGATCTCAATGCCGCGCCCGGCTCGGATGAGGCCGCCTATGGCACGCCCGACTACGTTTCGCCCGAGCGGCTGATCGTGGGCGCGCTCGTGGACCACCGGGCGGACATTTATTCACTCGGCGTCGTCATTCATGAATTGCTCACCGGCCTCACGCCCAAGGCCGCGGGCAGCGAGGCGGGCAAAGGCCTGCCGCCGGGTTTTGCCGGCGTGCTCTCCAAGTGCCTCATGCACGATCCAGAGCGCCGCTATCAATCCGCCGCCGAAGTGCGCCAGGCCCTGCTCAGCGCGGGCCGCGCCGCCACCCAGGCCGCCGCCCCGCCCTCCCCGGCGCGCCGTCCGCCCGCAGCCATGCAGCCCTCATCGGAAGCAGCCGAGCGCGCCGCGCAAATGGCCGCTGTGTTTCGCCGGCGGCAGATGATGAGCAATCTGGGCTGGACCCTCGCCTGCCTCATCGCCCTCGGCGCGCTGGCGTGGATCGTGTGGCGGGACCATTATCAGAACGCCGCGACTGAGCCGCCGAAGGTAGAGAGCATGGAAAACAGCGCGCAATGAGGATGTGATTCGCATTCCGCCCCAGTGGCGGGGCTGGTTCACATGCGGCCGCGTCTGCCTGCGCCCCTGCCAGGGAAACGGACATCCATCTTTCGTCGCCACGCCGTTCATGGCACCACGCCATGCGTCACCAGCCATGCCTGCCACGCGCCGAGCACCTGCGGCCAGACAGTGGCGTCCTGGTGCAGATTGTGGGAGGCGGTGCCGGTGGTGGCGTGGAGAATGCGGCTGTTTGTCACGCCGAGGTCGGAGAGCAGGTTTTGCAGGCGCAGCGAGTTGGCGGGCGGCACCACGGTGTCGTTGCTGCCGTGGAAGATGAGCGCCGGCGCGGTGATGCCGCTGGCTTCGCTCACGCTTGGGTAGGAGACATCGCTGCCGTCACCGTCCTCCAGCACGCCGCCCGCGCAGATGCCGATGGCCTTGATGCGCGAGTGAAGCAGCGACGCGCTGCCCGCAGTGGTGAAGCCACCCCGGCTGTTGCCAAACATCACCACGCGATTCATGTCCACATACCCCCGCGAGGCCAGCACGGCGAGGCATGCCTCAATGCGCGCGTGGTTTTCGGGCGAATGCCCCGTCTCCGCCTCCGGCGCGCCCGTATCCTGATGAGTCAGGTCCGCGCCGATGCAGACGAGCCCCCAGGGCAGCATCTCCGTGGCGCGCGCTCCAGCATAACCGCCCGCGCTGCCGCCAGTGCCGTGGTTGATGACGACGGCGGGGAATGGCCCGTCACCCGCCGGTTTCCTCAAAATGCCGGTCACGCTGCGCTGCGCGTTGGTGTAGGTGAAGTTGTTGCCCGACACATTGACCGTGAAGACGCCAAAGTCGCGCACACGATAAAAACGGCGGTCCTCGATGGCGGGTGGCGACCCGGTGAGCGTGCCGTTGTCCGTCCAACTCATCGCCGCCTGCGTGGCGGCCACGGCCGCGCCGAGAGGCAGCCAGTTCATCAAATCATCGCTGACCTCCACCTGATACCATGCGCCGATGGTCGTCGGCCAGGCGAGGACGATGTTTCCATTCACATCGCGCGATGCCTGAGGTGTGATCGCTGGCGGCGCGTTCACCGTCAAAACGAGCTGCTGCGTGTCCGTGCCGCCGCCTGAGTCGCTGACTTGCACGGTGAAGGTGAACGTGCCCGCCGCCGTCGGCGTGCCGCTCAACACGCCTGCGCTGCTGAGCGTGACACCTGCTGGCAACGCGCCGCTGAGGACACTCCAGGTGTAGGGTGCGGTGCCGCCGCTGGCAGTGAGCGTGACATTCAGCGCGGCGCCGGTGCTCGCCGCAAGTTCCACGCCACCACCGGGGAAGCTGATGGTGAAATCATCAGCGCCAGCGGCCAGCGCCTCCGCGATGAACTCCCACATGTTCGCGCCCTGCGCGTCGAACAGCGGGCCGACCGAATGCGGCAGCCCGGTTTCGACATAGCCGGAGGGAATGCTCTGCGCGTCGAGCGCGGCCTTCCAGGCCTGGTTCTCGCTCACCAGATCGCCCACCGCGTCACGAAACGGCATGGAGGCGCGCAGCGTGGCCGCGTTTTGCACCACCCAGTGAAAGGCGGAGTGGTCGTTGTAGGCCGCCATGCTGTTGTTGAAGATGGTCGCGGTCTGGTTCGCGTGGCGCTGCTGCATCTGCGTCCACGTCAGCATCGCGCCGTCATACACCGCGCAGCAGGCGAAGCTGGCCGGGAACTTCGTCGCGAACTTCGCCGCTCCAAAGCCGCCCATCGAGAACCCCTGCATCACGCGATGATTGCCGCCGGGGCGCACGCGGTAGTTCGCCTCCAGATGTGGAATGATCTCCTGCATGATGTTCGTCTCGGCGGGCTTCACCACGTTGACCGCGTCCGCCCAGAACGAGTCGCCGTAGCCGTCGGGAAAGACGATGATGCACGGCTCGATGAGGCCCGCGCCCACCGCCGCCTCATGGCTCACAGGCACCGTGGTGATCTGCGGGCCGTCGTGCGTGCCACCGATGCCGTGCAGATGATAAATGACCGGGTAACTCGTGCTGCCGCCGCTGTAGCCCGGAGGCAGATACAGGCTGAACGTCACCGGCGCGCCCGTGACGGGTCCGTTGAAGGTGATCGGCGTGACCGTGCCCTGGCGCGTGGCATTCACCCACAGTGAAAAATCCGCCTCGCCCGTCGCACCCAGCGTGTCCGTGGCCCGCGCGCGAAACGTGTGGCCGCCGGAGGCCGTGCTGGTGCCTGAAAACGTGCCGTTGCTGTTCAGCGTGATGCCCGCAGGCAGCGATCCCGACACGAGCGCCCATGAATAGGGCGCGGTGCCGCCCGTCGCTGTCAAAGAACTGCCCGGCGTGGCATTGCGGTTCACATTGATGCGCGTGCCGCCTGTGTTGTAGGCCAGCGTCAGCGGCGGAGCACCGCTGGTGATCGTCACTTGAAGATAATGCACCGTCGAAAGCTGTCCCGTGCTCGCTGTCCCGTCCGTGACGACGAGCGCGACCTCCACCGTGCCCGTCACGCCTGCCGCAGGTGTGATCGTGAGCGTGCGGTTTGCGCCGCTGCCGCCCCATGCGAGGCCACTGTTGTTCAGCCGGCCCGAATACGCAGGCACCGGCGGCGTGGTCGTGCCAGCAACATCCGCATCGAGGCTGAATGCCTCCACCGTCAGCGCGCTGGCCGCTGTCTGGCCGTCGCCAATCGTCACTGCCACCGGCGACGAAGCCACACCTGCTGTCACGGTCACGGAGGCGGGCGCGCTGATCGTCGGCGCGGTGTTTCCCGCGAAGGACAGCACGCCATGCGTGGTGAACCACGCGCGGCCGATGGAATACACATCCGCGCGTTTCTGATTCGCATCCATGATGCCGTGCGGCACCGCTTGATACAGCAGCAGCCGGTTTGGCACCGTGTGCAAGTCGAGACTGGCCTTCAAATCCTGCGAGCGCGGATAGCTCGTGTCCTGCGTGCCGTGAAACAGCAGCATCGGCGCTGTGATGCCCGCCACCTCCGCCTGCGTGGGCAGCGCGTTCGTGGAACTGCCGCCCGTTCCTTGCGATCCGCCAGCGCCGAGGATGGCTGCTCGCAGCGCAGGATGAGGCGATGGATTCTCGCCACAAAATCCGCCGGTGAAATACGCGCCCATGCTGTGGCCGAACATCGCCACGCGCGTCATGTCCACCGTCGGCACATCCGCGAGAATCTTGAGGCATGCGCGGCCGATGCGGCTGTTCTCCGGGCAGTAGCCCTCGTTGCTCGACGTGCCGCCGCCCGCGCCCGCATGGCTGAGTTGCGGCACGATGCAGTAATAACCCCACTGCACAAAATTCGCCGCGTGCTGCGAATTAAAGTTCGCCGCGCTGCCGCCCTTGCCATGGCAGATGAGGATCGCCTGCCCTGTGGCCGCCGCCGTCGTCGGCTTGCGGATGTAGCCCGTCACCACCGCGCCCGCGTCATCCGGGTCGTCGTAGGTGAACGAGTTGTCGCCCGTGTTGAAGCTGAAGCCCGGCAGCGTCTGCGCGTGCGCCGTCAGCACGCAGAAAAACAGGCAGAGAATGGCCAAAAGCGTTTTCATGGCGGCACTTCACTTCGCCTTGAGCGCATCGTGTTGGGTAAACCACTCGCGGATGAGGCGGAAGACCTCTTCGCGCATGGTTTGGTCGATGGGATGGCCTTGTCCATCGGCCACGAGGCGGTCGTTGGGCACTTTGTTTTGATCGAGCACTTTCTTGAGCGACTCCGACTGCTCTGGACGCACCACATTGTCCGCAGCGCCGTGCAAAATCAAAAAGGGCGTGCGGATTTTTTGCGCGGCCGCCGTGGAAGGCGCGGGATAGCCCGCGCGCGGTGCGATACCGCTGCCGGTGATCGCCGCGGCCTTCAGCAGGCCCGGCGATGACGCGGCGAGGCCGATGGTGACAAAGCCGCCCATGCTGTGGCCGTAGGCAAAGAGGCGTTTCGCATCCACCTCGGGTATCTGGCTCGCGAGTTCGAGACAGGTCTTCGCACGGCGGATGTTTTCCTCGCTCGCGCCGTAGTCGGCGGGCTGTGGCGCGCCCTTCGCCGCGCCGCGCGCGCCGCCGGTGTGCGTGTAACTGGGCGCGATGCACACAAAGCCCCACTTCACCATTTCGCGCGCCTTGTTCATGCCAAAACTCTCCGCGCTGCCGCCGAGGCCGTGGCTGATGAGCACAGCCGGAAACGGTCCCCTGCCCTCCGGTTTGAGCAAAATGCCGCTCATGGCGAAATCGCCGTCGCGATACGTCCAGCGCTCGCCATCGAGTTGGAAGCCTTTCGAAGCGTTGGTGGCCAAAGATGCCGGTTTTGCGGCCATGAGGGTCGTTTGCGGTGCCACGACGTATTGAGTTGTCGAGTTCATGGAGAACACGCGCTGGTAAAACGCCCAGTTGGCATCGCCGAGGCCCTCGTAGAGCGGTCCGGGCGAATGCGGCGCGTCGGGAATGGCGTGAAACTCGTGCGCGATGCCGAGGCGCGTCAGCAGCCCGCTGAACTCCTTGTTGAGCGGGCCCAGCCCCTTCGTGCTCGTGACGATGCGGACCGGCGTGCGGCCTTTCACCTTGTCCGCGTTCTTCTGCGCGAGATTCCACGGATTGCTGGCCTCGAAGTAGGCGCGGTCGCCGCCGTAGATCGTCTGGAACGAGCTCGCGAGCCGTCCAGCGGTCGGATCATCCGGCTTGTGCAGCGCGCCGTCGATGATCGAGATTGAGCCGAAGAGTTCGGGATGCTTGAAGCCCCATTTCGCCGCGCCGCCGCCGCCCATTGAGAAGCCCTCGATCATGCGGCCCGCGCGCGTGGCTTGTGTGCGATACGTCGCATCGACATGCGGGATCAGCTCCTGGATGCTCACCGTCTCCACCGGCATTTTTCCATCGGCGGAGTCCACATAGCTGCTTCGGATCATGCCATTCACGAAAACCATGATCAGCGGCGGCGTCTTGCCCGCTTCGATTGCGCTCGTGAGTCTCGCCGTCATCGCGGGCACGCCCTGCTGCGAGCCGCCGATGCCATGCAGCCAGTACACGACCGGATAGCGCCGCTGCCCCGATGCCTCGTAGCCCGGCGGCAGATAGATCAGATAGCTCACCTTCTGCCCCGCCGCTTTGCTGTCGAAGGTCTTGTAATGCAGATTTGGGCCCTTGACCGGCGGCATAAGCCAGCTCGGTTCCGAATCACGAGCACGATTTCCCGGCACGACTTGCGATGTCTCCTGCGTCGTCGTTTTGCCTCCCTGGCCGAGCGTGCGCGCACCATGCGCCAATGCGGCTGCAAACTCCGGATCGTAATCCGCTTGGCCTTTCGTGCCTTTGAGCACATCCACCGGATATGGCAGCAGGTAATGCGCGTTCACGCGATTCGCCGCGTCCACGATCTCGCGCAGCGAGCCGAGCGGCTTCTTGCCGTATTGAGTACTTGTGCCCGCATCGCCAAGCGTCTCGAAAACGATGCGTGTCTGTTTCGACCACTTCAAAAATGCTGTCTTGCGCCCGCTGTCCTCAATGTAGCTCGCACCGTGCAGGCCGTTCTGGCCGACGTAGAAGCCATGATCCACCGCGTATTGGCCGATCTCGACGGAATAATCGTTGCGCGCATCGCCGAGGTTCAGCGTGCCGACATTCAGCGTCACCACGAGCGGCAGGTGTTTGAAAATCCTGTCCGTTGCATCGATCCACCCGCGCACGGTTGCCAGCCACAGCTCGTCGGAGTATTTGCGGCCATCGCTCGCGGGCGTGGCGGCATATTGATCTTTGAATTCGGGCGTGCGCTGGTTGAAGGCGACGAAGCGATACGGGTTCGTCTCCGCGCCGGGCGTCACGTCGAAAAAGAGCACATTGGGATTCGCGTCGTAGCGCTCCGCCAGCGCGGTGAGAAAGGCAAGCGCGCGCCGCTGGTAGATCGGATCCCACGGCAGCGGGATCTCCGTGCCCGAGTCCGCGTGCTTCGCGAACTTCGCGCCGTCATCCCACACCGATTGCGGCGTGGCCGTGCGCGCGGCGGGATTTTTCCAGTAGCCGCTGCCGATCCAATAGACGCGAAACGCCACCTTCTTCCCCGCATCCGCCCACGGCTTCATGCGCGACTCGATCAGGCTCCAGTCGTAGCGGCCCTTTTCCTTCTCGATCTCGCTCCAATAAAACTGCACCCAGTTCCCAAGCACGTCAGGATTGGCGACAGGCGCAGTGTTCGAGTCGTAGCCCTCCTTGGCATAAAAAAAGATGCCGCCGGAGGGGTCGCGCGGTGTTCGCTGGGGTTCGTCTCCGAAGGCGGGCATGAGCAGCGCGGCTGCCAGGCTGGTGTGAAAAAGGGCGGAGTATTTCATCGGGCGTTGGGTCGGTTCCAGAGGAGTTGGAGGCGCGTTGCCAGGGCCTCGACGAACACGGTGGGCAGCGCTTCGTCGTCCAGATGGCGCGCGGCGAGAGCGGTGACATCGGTCTCGACGCCCGTTTCATTCAGATAGTCCGCCAGGGCGCGGGCGTCGTCGCCGTGGTCGTCGGTGTGCAGCAAAAGCAATTGCGGCTGGATTCTCGGACGCGGGCGATGATGGATGCCGAGACGGCGGAAGCCGGGGCTGCCGCCGCGCAGCGTGTCATCCACCGCACAGCCGAGCGCGAAGACATCGGTGTGGAAAAGGGATAGGATCACGGCCTGCTGCGCGCCATAGCCGAGCCCGCACAGAACTCTCATGCCACGCTGCGCGCGGGTGGGGTAACGGCTGTCCACAAAGCGGGTCAGCTCGCGTGCGACCATCACATTGGCAAACATCGGCTCGCGCGGAAACGCGGGGCCGCTGTTTGGGGCGACCACGAGGCAGGGCGGCAGCCGCCGGTCCTCCATGGCGGAGCGCAAGGCCGCTCCCAGACGCGCCGCCTCGCTATGCTCGTCGCCATTCATGCCGTGCAGCAGATACAGCACAGGATAGCCGCCGTGACGGTCGCGGTCGTAACCTGGTGGCAGCATCACATTGACGCCGATCTCGCGGTCCAGCCGGTTGCTGCGAAAGGTGACATGCTCGAATCCAGGCGTGCGGCGTCCAGGCACACTCCACGGAGCCGTCTCGAATTCATCAATGGAACGCGCGCCCGTCGTGCCTTGGGCGTCGGCTGCGGCGAACTGCTCGGCTTTGACCAGAGTCGGCTTGCTGTCGCCATGCCGGGCGAAACGCACCGCGCCTTCAGTGACATCGAGACGGGTGAACCACCCTGCGGCGGCGAGGGTGAACTTGGTGCCGACGATCTCCGCGCGGGCGTCATCAGTGAGCCAAAGCATCGCGCCCCGGCGCTGCGGCGCCACCTCCGCGCTCACCGTGCCGCTGAGCAATTGGAATTCCTTGCGCCCGCGCAAAGAGCGCACCCGCACCCGCGCGTCGGCGCCCAGGTCGAAGCGCGTGTCTTCGCCGGCAAAACTCACGATAGCGCCGCCGGTCCGGGTTTGAATGAGGTCGCCCTCGGAGAGCGGTTGGTGCTCGTTCGCGGGAAGCTTCTCACCAGCGCGCTCCACCGTCACACCACCGAGACGGCCGCTGAGATATGCGGCGACCGGCGGTGGATTCCAGACCTGCCATCCCATCCAACCGGCCACGACAGCAGCGGCAGCCGCCAGAGGCAGAAGACGGCGGAAAGCCTTGGAGCGACGTGAAGATTGCGGCGGCTCTGCCGCCCTCTGGTGAACGATTTCAACAGAACGCCGCCGAGCGGAGGCGCGCACTGCGGCGGTGAGTTGCTGCTCGCGCAGGCAGGCTTCAACGAAAGCGCGGGCGTGTTCAGCGCTGCCGGCCATCCACGCGGCCAGTTCTCTTTCATCCGCCGCAGTGATCGTTCCATCAAGGTAGGCGGCGAACAGTTCGTCCTGGCGGTTCATGCGACACCTCCTCTTGTTTGCAGACGACGCTCCACGCAGATGCGCAGTTGTTCACGCACGCGCTGCAGAGCCATCCGCACCGCCGCGGCAGTGGTGGCGAGATGGCGCGCGATCTGGGTCGAGTCCAGGGCCTCGTCGTAGCGCAGGCGCAGCAGTTTGCGGGCGTGCGGCGCCAGTGTTTCGAGGCACTCGCCAAGCGCCGCCTGCTCGCCGCTGATTTGCGGCGCGGCCTCGCTCCAGTTCTCCGTGATGCGATCCAGCAGATCATCGTCGAAGAGCACCTTGCAACGGGCCTCGTCCCGGCGATGTCCGAGAATCTGGAATTTGGCCGTGTTCAGCGCCCAAGGCAGAAAGGGGCGCTGCGGGTCGTAAGAGGAAAAGGTGCGCAGCAAGGCCAGCGCGGTTTCCTGGGTCAGGTCGTCCGCGACCGGGTCGTCCCGGACCAGCGCGTGAATGTAGCCAGAAACCGCCGGCTGGACCGAAGTCCAGAGTCGGGTGAAAAGTTCCTGCTGCGCGTCGGAGAGCATGTGTGCGCCCTATCTTTCCAGGACGCGGACACAGTGTAACAGCGTTTTTGATTTTGTTTCGGCCCGTGGATGCCTGGCGAAAATGAAACTCAGCGAGGAATCTTGTTCAGCGTGTAGTAGGCGTCCGGGAAAAGCAGAGGCGCGCCTTGCTTCGAGCGCAGGCCGGAAGCGCGCAGCTCGTGGACATAAAGCTCGCGCAATCCGGCGACTTTGAGGCGCACGGTGAGGCCGTCGGGCGAGACGGCGGCGGACTCGATGGTGTGCGGGCGCTTTTCGATCTCGTCGCTGCCGTAGGCGCCCGAGTAGGTGTAGGTGAAGCTCTCCAGCGTGTAACTGGCCGGACTCGCGGCGGTGGCGGGGTCGGCGGGCTCGGTGAGAGCGAGTTCGAAGCCGTCCGGCCTCGCGCGCATCTCGCAGATGGAAAAGGGGATGGCACCCTTTTGCCGCACGCGGGTGATGCCGTAGCTGCGGTTGCCGAGGGAGGACCAGCCGCGGTTGGTCATGCCGACAAACAGGCTGCCATCCGGCGCGAAGGCCATGCGCACGACGGCGGCGGGGAATCCGCTGAGAAAAGGAAAGCAGGCGCCTTGATACTCGCCGCCGACCTTTTCCAAAAACACGCGGCTGATGGCGGAGTTCGTGAACTCGCCCACGAGGAGCTGGCCGTCAAAGGGGCCGAACCTGCCCTTCTGGTCAATGACCTGGATGTCGGTGCCGCTGCGGCCCATTTTGTTGTATGGCAGCCAGACCGTGGCCGGAGCCATGACTGGTGCTGCGCGCAGGGCATCGGGATAAGCGCAGTCCTTGGGCAGCGGGGAGGTGAGTTTGATCGGAGAGTCAGGGTGGTCGAGCGTGGGCAGCGCTTCCTGGTTGGTGTAAAAGACGCCTTTGCGCAGATGATGCACCGGCGTGGCGGCCACCCAGGTGCCTTGTTGGTCCGTGACAAACATGTCGCCCTCCAAGTTCGCGCCCAATCCGCAAGGGCTGCGCAGACCCGCCGCCATGGGGATGACGCCGCCTTTGCCATCAGCCAGCATGGCCCAGCCGTGCCATGGCAGCTTGTTGTTGGCGCGCTCGCCCATGCCGAGATTCGCGGTGATCCAAAGGCGGCCTTCGCCGTCGCGCTCGGGGCCGTAGGTGTAGGCGTGGTAGTTGCCGGTGACATTCCATCCGCGCGCATAGGTGAGGTATTCGTCCGCCAGACCATCGCCATCCGTGTCGCGCAGGCGCGTCACTTCCGCGCGCTGGGCCACCAGACAGGCATCGCCGTCTTGCAGCAGCCCGAGCGGCTCATGCAGACCGGAGGCAAAGCGGTGGTAGGTGATCTTGGAGGGATCCTCACCGAGCACGCCATCCAGAAACCAAACCTCGCCCTTGCGCACGGTGACACCGAGACGATCCGGGCCGATCCATGCCATGCCGCTGACTTCGAGCGTGACGCCATCGCCGGGTTTCCACGTCGTGTCGCGCGAGCTGGACGGGGATGAGGCCGTGTAGAGATCGAGCGCTTCATAGCCCGGCTCAATGGCGGAGAGGGAGAGCGGCAGGAGGAGCGCGAGTTTGAAGTATCGGCTGAAGCCTTGGCACCAACTTCTTTGGGAGCTCATTTCCATGAATAGACAAAGTGGCGTTGATGGTTGGCTTTGGCGGCGGACTCGGTGACTTCGAGTCCTTCGGGGTGCGTCCAGGCGGGCTCTTTTTGGCCCGGCGCCCAGGTGACGGTGCGGTGCAGTTTGCCTTCTTCGACGCGGTAAGCTTCCTCGACTTCGACGCCATCCACGCGAGTTAAAAAGGTGGGGTTGCCGGCTTTGTCCAGCCGATAGCCGCGATAGCCGGGCGCGTCATTTTCGGAGCCTTGGGGCCAGGCGAAGACTTCTTTTTCGAGCGGGTCTTCAAACGGCGCGGCGCGCACGAACCAGGTGGAATAGGCATCGAAGAAACGCCCGCGCCAGGCGAGCGCCGGGCGGCCTTTGTCGCCGTCGTAGGCGATGTGGATGCCACCGGGGAACCCGGCGAGGATGGCTTGGGAGCCGACGTGGTTGAGGAAGGCGCGTTGAAGGATGGGCCGATCCTGCGGGATCAGTTCGAAGGCGTTCGCCACGTGCGCAGGGTAGCCTTCGGGCAGGCTGTCGCCTTTTTTGATGAACTCCCAGATGGCGGCGAGTTGCTTCTCGGTGTCGCCGTCCAGCACATCCTTGAGCATGGTCTGACCTCCGGGCCAGAGCGGCGGCATCAACGTGCCGGGGCGGTAGCCCTGGGGGTTGAGCATGTAGTCCCGGAACCACTCGGGTGTGAGGCGTTTGTCGAGCTGGGAGATGTCCAGCGCCTGAATGCCGAGCGAAGGCTTGTCTCCCCACACATGGCAGGTGATGCAGTTCATGCCGCCAAGAATGCCGGTGAGTTTTTGCCCGGCGGCAAGGTCGCCTTCGGGATGCAGCTTCGGCAGTTCCTTTTGATCCGTCTTCTTGAGCAGGGCGGTGAGGGTTTTGGCATGAGCCGGATACTTCGGCATCTTGGTCTGCAGGTAAGGCCGCACGCGTCCCTCGCCGAGGAAGACGGACTCGAGCCAGTCGGCGCGCAGCTTTTGGCCGATGCCTGTGAGCGGCGGCGCGAGGCGACCCGCGTCGGCGATGCCTTCATCCCCCACGAAGTAGCGATCCCGCGCCACATCAGGTCCGCCGATGCCGTCGCGGCCATGGCAGGCGTAGCAATTCAGCGCCTGGAGCGTAAGGTGCGTCTGCTGTGCGGTGGTGAACGCGGGCTGGTCTTTGCCGGAGAGAAACGTGATGAGTGAGGCGCGCTGGCGGTCGCTCAGATCATAGTGCGGGCGGCCTGTGGCGGGCTTGGCGGAAAGGCAGCCACCTTCACTTTTCTGGAGTGCCACGGTCACGGGTTTATCCTCGGCAGTGAGACTGTGGCAGGAGGCGCAGTTGAGTTTGGCGACGATTTCCGCGCCTTGTTTGGCGAGGTCTGCATTGAGCTTGAGAGTTGGCAGGCCCGGAGCCTCGCGCGGATCACTGGGGCGGTAGTCCATGAGATGACATGCGATGTCCATGGCGTCCTCCGCGTTGAGGCCGAGGTGGGGCATGCGGCCATCGGGGCGCACGGCATCGGGATTTTCGAGAAAGGCGGCCAGGGTGAGCAGGCTGTACTTTTTCTTCAAATCCGGCAGCGGCACCGGGCGCGAGGTGAACTCCTCCGGCTTCGGCGCGCCATGAGCGGGATGGAAATCCGGCGTGGGCGCATGGCAGGCCACGCAGCCGACCTGGTGGAAGCGCGCGCTGCCGCGCTCGGCGTTGGCGTGGCGCGCGGCTTTAGGTTTGACGGGCTTGCCCACAGGTTTGAGCGACATCAGATAATGCGTCACCGCCTGGATCTGCGCGGCTTTTTCCTTGGCGGGCAGGCCGTCAAAAAGCGCGGGCATCATGGTGCCGGGCTTGGCGCTCTGCGGGTCGGTGAGGAATTCGGCGATCCAGGCAGCGTTGGCGCGGCTCTTCATATCCGCAAGAACGGGGCCCTGGCGCGCGGGCAGGCCGGTGTCGCCGCCGTGGCAGTTGGCGCAGCCGAGTTCGTTGTACAAAAGCGCTCCGCCTTCGCGGGTCGGCTCGCCGTTGTGGAAACGTTCGAAGCCGGTGACGATGGGCTCGGCGTGGAGGCTGGTGGCGAGGAGGAGGAGTTGGAGTGAAGCCTTGAGGCGACACGAGAGAACGCTCCGCCGTGAGAGCTGTGCAGAACAAGCTAAAGAAGCTTGAACTCCAACTGTTGGAGTGAAGCCTTGAGGCGACACGGGAGAACGCTCCGCCGCGAGAGCTTTCCAGAACAAGCTAAAGCTTGAACTCCAACGGTGCAGGCTAAAGCCTGGACACCAACATCCTAACCGCATTCCGGCGAATGCGCCTACGATGCAGCGGCTCACGCGTTCACCTCCTTCAGCAGCCCCTCGATGTGGGCGCGCGATTTGTTGATCGCGGCGGTGATCTCTCCCGGCGTGGGCAGCATGGGGATGCCGCGCGGGGTGGGATGCATGAAGATTTCGACGTAACCGTTGAAACCGACATCGCGCATGGCTGCGAGGATTGGTTTGTAATCGAGCGTGCCGTAGCCGGGAAGCTGCTGCAGTTCGATCTCCTTCGCCACGGTCTGCTTGCTGCCGATGCCGTATTCCTGGAAGTAGATGAAGGGCAGGTTCTTCGCGCCCAGCTCGCGGATGAGCTTTGGCATGTCCTCAATGTGATCGTGCAGATGATGCGGCGCGAAGGCCACGCCCAGCGCGGGATGTGTGTTCAGCTCGGCCCAGTAGCGGATGGAGTCGGGCGAGTAGAGCAATGCGTTGCCGTGGTTCTCGATGGCGAGCGTGATGCCGTGCTCGGCCGCAGCATCCGCGTGGGGTTTCATGAGTTCGAGGAACTCCTTGATGCCCGCCTTGGCCTCGGCTCCGGTGACGTTTTTCGGTCCCTTGGAAGCGCACACGATGAGGCTGCCGCCGAGCCTTTTCACCATCGGCATCTCCGGCTGCAAGCCGAAGGGGCCGAGCGGATAGCGCGTCGAGCAGACGAGCTGCACACCGTGTTTTTTCAGCAGGGCCTCAAAAGCATCCACGCCCATCTCATCCACCTCCTCGCGATGCGTGGCGTGCTGTTTGCCCCAGATGTCGATCCCTGCGCAACCGGCGGGTGCCACCTCCGGCAGCACTTGAGCCAGCTTCATGTCGCCATACAGCGCGGAGGAGAGAAGGTATTTCAATTGCAGCGGCGCCTTGGCGGCGCGCGCGGGCAGCGCGGCGGCTGCGGCGGCGCCGGTGGCGAGGGAGAGGAATTGGCGGCGGTTGGGTTTCATGATGGGTGGGTCTGGGATTCGTTGGAGTGAAGCCTTTAGGCGACACGGGAGCGGGTGTTGTCTCGAAAGTTCATTGAACAAGCTAAAGCTTGAACTCCAACGGGGACTGCAACTATGCATTCGCGGCGACCCACGCATCCAGCGCGGCGATCCAGGGGCCGACGAAGTGGCCGCTGTCGTGGTAGGTGCGTCCTGAGTACATGTGCCGGTCAATGACACACGGCTCGTTGACATAGATGCCGCCGCAGACTTCGAGATCGAACTTGCACTTCGCCACCGTGGCCATGCGCAGGCCCAGCACGATGCCGGCGCGCGCGGGAATCTCCACGCCGTGGCAGACGCTGGCCATGGGGCGCTGGTTGTCCCAGAACCAACGCGTGAAATTCAATAAGTTCTCGTCTTCACGAATGTACTCCGGCGCGCGGCCGCCGCTGAAAAAGATGCCCGCATATTCCTCCGGCCTCACCTCGGCGAAGGGCACGTCGCAATCAATGCTGTAGCCCTCCCACTCCTTGGTGATGGTCCAGCCGGGTTTGACCTCGTGCAGCACCATCTGGTATTTGCGTTTTTCCGGCGCGGTGACGACGGGCTGGTAGCCACCCTCGATGAGGCGGTAGTAGGGGTAAAGCGTGTCCACGGTTTCCGTGGCGTCGCCGACGACGATGAGGACTTTTCCTTTGGGCTGTGACATGAGAGCGGGTCTGGGTTGAAGGCGGGCAGCGCCGCCGGGAGAGGGATATTAAACGAGGAAGGGCTTGCCTTTCTCTGCATTTGTCGCGCATCATCCTCAGATTTTCCGTCAGATGAAACGCATCCCCCGAGTCGCCCTGCTCATTGAAACCGCGCGCAGCTACACGCGCGACATGCTCGCGGGTGTGCGCCGCTACATCGCCGAGCACGGGCCGTGGTCCATCTTCATCGAGCTGCGCGCCTCGGACTCCGCGCCGCCGGTTTGGCTGTCCAAGTGGGACGGCGACGGTTTGATCTGCCGGACTTTCAACGAAACGATCGCCCTCGCGGTGAAGGCCGGGGGGCTGCCGGTGGTGGAGACGCGCTCCAGCCACCTATGCCCGGAGTTCCCTTTCGTGGGCATGGACAACTCCCTCATCGGCCGCACCGTGGCGCAGCATTTCCTCTCGCGCGGCTACCGGAACTTTGCCGCTTACAGCCTCGACACCGAGCGCTTCTTCGAGCAGCGGGTGCGAAATTTCGTCGCCGCGGTCGGCGAAGCCGGAGCGGACTGCCCGGTGCTCCCCGGAGCCGAGCCGGAGTCCGTGCGCGACTGGGAAAAGGCCCAGCAGCGTCTCATTGAATGGCTGGAGTCCCTGCCCAAGCCGGTGGGCGTTTATGCCGCCAATGACCAGCTCGGCTTCCGCGTTCTGGACGCCTGCCAGCGCGCGGGCATCTCCGTGCCGGAGGAGGTGGCCGTGGTGGGCACCGAAAATGAGGAGACGCTCTGCTCGCTGGCCAGCCCGCCGATGACCAGCCTGCGGCTCGACGGCCACACCGTGGGCTACCTGGCCGCACGCACGCTGGACCGCATGATGCGCGGGCAGAAGCCCGAGCGCATGGAGACCCTGGTGCCGCCGCGCGGCATCGTCGTGCGCGCCTCCTCGGACGACCTCGTCATCCACGACAAGCTCGTGCAGAAAGCCGCGCGCCTCATCCGCGAGCAGGTGGCCGCCGGAGTCAATGTGGACCAGCTCTGCGCAGCGCTCCACATCTCCCGCAGCAGCCTGGAGCGGCGCATGAAGGAGGCGCTGGGGCGCACGCCGAAGGAGGAGATCCAGCGCCAGCGCTTCCGCCTCGTCGAGCGCCTGCTGCGAGACACGGATCTCACCATCGAGGCCATCGCCGCGCAGACCGGCTTCACGCACAGCCACTACCTCCAGGCCGCCTTCAAGAAGCACCACGGCATCCCCCCCGGCCAGTTCCGCCAGCAGCGTGAAGCCTGACCCGGCGGCCAGGCGGTAGCCGCCGCCGCAAGGCGGTGGGGGATTCGAGGATCGGGCACCGGCTTTGCTGCCGGAGTCGCCACGCCCTTGCGGGCGCAGCCACGCCGCAGCAGCCGCCTCAAGACGGTGGGGCTGGAAGGATCGGGCGCCTGCTTTGCCGCCAGGCGGCCCTTCGTTACGCCGCATCCCCATACCGGCACAGCATGTGCCAGAGATAGTCCGCTTCGTCAGGCGGGCCGAGGATTTCCTCGGCAAAGAGTTTGCGCACCCTGCCCTTGAGCGTGTGGTGGAAGTAGCCGCGGAGATTGACCACTGTCATGTCATGCTTGTCCGCCATTTCCTGCTGGGTTGGAAAAGGCGGCGGCGGCCATTTTTCGAAAAGCACCAATGGCAGCAGGTCCCGGATCAGGCGCACGCGCTCCGCGCTCCGCCCCTCCTCCATGCGGCGCGCCACCGAGCGCCAGATGCAGCGCGCCAGGATCAGGTCGCAAGCCGGCCCGTGCTCGAGGTGCGCGGCCTGGATGGCGAGCATCTCGCGCTCCACAGCCTCGGAGTCCAGAGACTCAAACTTCCAGCCCCCGCCGCGCTTCAGCGTGCGCCGCGCATGGTGGTCCTTGATCGTCAGGTTTCTGAGGCAGGTCATCAGCCAGCTTCGGAAGCTGCCGCGCCTCTTCGAGTCGAAGCCCGCTACAAGCTCGCCCATTGCCGCCCCATAACCAGGGCGTGGCTGCTGCCGCCCGGCACATCGCCCGCGTGCCGGGGAACCTCCCCCGCCAAGTCCTCTGGGAATTCGGCGCAGCATCGCCACCAAAGTCGAACACATCTATGTGCGGGAAGGCTACGGCATCAGCCTGCCCGGCATCTCCCCCGCCCGCATCAGCGCCGCCACCGCCCCATGCCTGATACCCACCATCGAGCGCTGGCAGCACGCCCTGCCGCGGAAATGCCACCCTGCTTTGTCTCCACGAGCACACCCGCCGCGCCGCCCGCACCGGGCGCGACACCGCCGCCGCCCTCAGCCACGCCCAGGCCGCCCGCAACGACACCACTGCCGACGACCGCCGCCGCGTCACCACCGCCGCCCGCCACCTCATCCAGCGCACCGACTACCCCCACCCGCCCGACTTGTCGAAGACCTCAAATGGCTCCTCCCCCAGCGCCACCCGTAGCCGCGCCTGCAAAGGCGTGGAGTGGCAAGTAGCTGCGGCGCAAGCCGTGGAAGCAATCGCCCGCGCCAGCAGATGGCCTTGCCGAACATCCGAGAAAGCCAGGACCCGAGCATGCACGCTTCTCGATGTGCCCTTGGAGTTGTGAAGGCGAGTCAGCAGACATTTCAGCGTCCCTCGGACGGCGCGGAGGGAAACCGCAAACCGCCGACTCCATGAAGGGCGCGGGGCGTGGCAAAATGGGGCGGGCGCACCCGCCGCATTCACGGTTCGGCGGGAACCGGCAGCCATTTTTCGGGGGAGCCGGCTTTGAGCAGGACCTCTCGCAGGCTCACGGCCTGCCCGCCCAGGCGCTTGCTCTCCTCGGCGGCCTCCATGAAGGCGTAGATCTCCAGCGTCTCCCTGGGGGAGACGGGCGGCTGGCGGGTCTGGAAGAATTTCACGATCTCGCGCAGCAGCGGCGTGTAGTCCCCCTGGTTCTTCTGCTCGGTGACGCCCTTTTGCCCGAAGCGGACCAGCTTGTAATGCGGGGAGCCCATCGGCTGCGAATGCAGGGCGTGCAGCGTGCCGAGGCGCCCGCCCTGCCAGACGCCGGTGACCACGGAGAGGGCGGCGCTGGTGGCCCGGCGCACCTCGCGGCAGCCGGATCCCATGACGGTGAAGAGCGCCTCGGCGGGATGGATGCCGTAAAAGAAGAGGTCGGGATGATGCGGGAGGATGGGCGCGGGGCCGTATGAGAGGGCGCCAAGCGCGGGCGCGTCCCCGGCGGCGGCCACCTCGATGACGCCCGGATACCAGCGTATGGCGGAGGCGCTGAACATGGGCACCTTGGCGGCGTCCGCCATTTGATAAATCTCCACCGCCTCCTTCAGGGAGGCGGCCACGGGTTTGTCGAGGAAGAAGGGCTTGCCGGAGAGGATGACCTGGCGCGCCTGCTCCAGATGCGGGCGGCCGTCCACGCTCAGGATCATCACGGCATCCACCTCCGCGCAGACCTCGGGGATGCCGCTCTTGATCTGAACGCCGAATTTGTCCCTGAGCAGGGCGGTGTAGCCGGCGAGACGGTCCGCGCTCTCCGGCAGGTCGGGGCTGCCGGCGGGAAAAGCGGCCACGACGCGCGCGCCGCCCACATGATTGGGATTCGCGGGATCATTCAGCCTGAGGGTGAACTGCTCGCAGTGCGAAGTGTCCAGGCCGATGAGGCCGATGCGGAGATTTTCTGCCATGATGGGAAAAGAAAGCGCCAAGCCAAGCGCGGCCGCGATGGACGCGCAGACGGGTCTGTTTTGTCTGGCAAACATGGCGCCACAAGGCAGCAATCTTCATCCGCGGGCAAGCGCGTAGAGCGCCTCGCAGGCATTTTCTCAGGCTCCGAAGAGGCGCGGCAGCCCGGTCAGAGCAGCCGCCGCGCGTTGCGCAGGCCGTCGGCGCTGACCACCGCCTGGTGGCGGCCGGCCACAAGAAAGTCCACATGGTTCTGCCACTGCATGGGCCGCAGGTTCGCCAGCCCGCAGCCGCGCCGCTGGAATCCGTAATCGGCGATCTCCCAGCCGAACTCGCTGTGCCTGTTCCGGTATTCGCGCCGGTGGATCCACGCGCCGAACTCGTCCTTGCGCCAGACTTCGGGGTCGTTCCCAGGAATCATCCGCGCCAGGCCCCAGACACGGTCCACCACCTCGGCGTCATAGCTTTCAAAGGCGCTGTCTGTTTCGGCGGGGTCGGGCATTGCCGGGTGTACTACGCCCTCACGCGCCGGCTCTCAAAAGGAAAGCGCGCCGCCTCACGGCGCCGGGCTGGCCTCCTCCTTGATTTTGCCCCTGGCCTCCAGCTTCTGGCGGAACTTCGCCACCTTCGGCCCCACCACCACGCGGCAGTAGCCGGCGTTGGGGTTGATGGCGAAGTAGTCCTGGTGGTAGTCCTCGGCGGGGTAGAATTTTTTCAGCGGCGCGATCTCCGTGACGATCGGATCCTCCCAGTCCTTCCGCGCCTCCTCCATGGACGCCTCGGCGATTTTTTTCTGCTCCTCGCCGACATAAAGAATGCAGGAGCGGTACTGGGTGCCGACGTCGTTGCCCTGGCGGTTGAGCGTGGTGGGATCATGCGCCAGCCAGAAGAAGTCCACGATGTCCTTGTAGCTGATGACCTGCGGATCGAACTCGATCTGGACGACTTCCGCGTGGCCGGTGTCGCCATTGCAGACCTGCTTGTAAGTGGGGTTGTCCACATGGCCGTTGGCGTAGCCGCTGACCACTTTTTTCACGCCTTTGAGCAGCTTGTACTGGGCCTCGGTACACCAGAAGCAGCCGCCGCCCAGGATGGCGGTCTCGGTCTTCGGGCTGGCGGCATCGGCGGCGGGCATGGGGGCGGTGCTCATGAGGGAGACGAGGGCTGTGAGGACAATGGGGATTTTCATGGCGCGATAAGGCGGGCTGGTGTGCAGCCAGGGATGCGTTACGAGCGGGGGAAAACTTTCGCGATTCCTTTTTTGCGCAACGGGTTTTCAAGCCGCGTTTCGATGCTCTGATGCGCGGCATGGATCCTTTGGGCACGCTTTATGAAATGACCGGAGAGCAGCGCCTGCGCGGGCTGGTGGCCGCGTTTTACCGCAGGGTGCGGACCGACGACCTCATCGGCCCCCTTTATCCGCCGGATGACTGGGAGGGCGCGGAGAAGCGACTGGCGGACTTCCTCATCTACCGTTTCGGCGGTCCACAGACCTACATCGAGGAGCGCGGGCATCCGCGGCTGCGCGGACGCCACATGCCCTTCGCCATCGGCACGGCGCAGCGCGACCGCTGGGTGGAACTCATGGACGCCGCCCTCAAGGAGACCGTCATGCCGGCGCAGGCGGCGGAGCTTATGCGCCCATTCTTTGCCCAGGTGGCGGACTTCATGCGCAACCGCGAGGGGTGAGTCTGGGGCGCGGCGCTCCGGCACTTTTTTCACCCGACTCACACAAAGCCCGCGCCGGGTGTCGTTAGGCGCGTGAACGGACCCGTGTCCGCAACCTGACAACCCACCCATGAACACCCGACCCCTCCGCACCCCCGCCCTCCTGCTGGCGCTGGCCCTCTCCTGCCAGACCCTCGCCGCGCAGGACAACCCGCCGCCGCGTCCGCCTGAAAATCCCCGGCGCGACGCCCCGCCACCCGAAGCCCGCGAACGCGCCGAGCAGGCCGAACGCGAAACCCGCGAGCGCAACGAGCGCGCCGAGCGCGAGCGCCGCGAAAACGAGGAGCGCGCCCGCAGGCCCGAAGGCGGCCCTCCGCCGGAACGCGCCCCAGCTCCGCGCGGCGAACGCCCGGACGGCCCCCGACCTGACGGACCGCGCCCGGATGCTCCGAGGCCTGACCAGCGTCAGGGCGACCGGGATGAAAACGCCCGCCGCCCCGATGGTCCGCCACCGCAGGACAACAGGCAGCAACGCCCTGAACCCGGCCCGCGCGGAGATCAGGCCCGCCGGCCGGATGGCCCTCCCGCCCAGAGAGACGGCCAGCGCCAGCCTGAGCATGGCCCGCGCGCTCAAGGCCGCAGCCCAGGCTTTGGCCGCGACATCCCCGCCTTTGTCCGCGGGCGGATCGCCGACCGGCTGGAGGCGATGGCTCGTGAATTGAGGCAGGGCGGCCCCGGCATGGAAGGCCCGCGCGGCCCGCACGGCCCTGGCGCTCCCCATGCCGGTGCCGGGCGCAAAGACGGCCCGCACAGCCCCGGCCAGATGCGCCATGAGGAAGGACCCGGCAAGCACAAACCCGGCAAGCACAAGCATCCCCATGCGCGCGACGGCAAGCATGGCAAGCACGGCAAACCCCAGCAAATGCGGCATCACCAAAACCAGCGTCAGGACGGCCCGCCGCATTCCGAAGGACGCGGAGGCCCCGGCCAGGGACGCGACTCCTCAAACCGCCGTCCGCCCATGGAAGGCCCGCCGCCTCCCCGCCAGGGAGCGTGAGCCGCGCGGCCATTCCACCGGCAGGGGGTGACTCCCCTGCCGGTTTTTTTGCGCCGAGTGGATGTCATGGTGATCGCGCGGCTTGCCAGCCCGCGCATTTGAACGATCACTGGCCCATGAATTCCGCGCCCTCCATCGCCGAGCAAATCCAAGTGCTGCAATCGCGCCAGGATGTGGCCGCCTGGGCGCTGGCGCGACTCGGCCTGCCGAAGGAATGGCGTGACACCAACCAGCCCGGCAACACACCGCGCTGCCAGGAGGCCGTGGACCGGCTCTTCACCCTCGCCAGGGCGGACCTTGAGGACGCGCTCGCCGCGCAGGGCCTGGCGCCGGAGCAGTTGCCGCATGTGGAAACCCGCCCCGGTTCCTCCGACGGCGCCTACTTCATCGCCAAAGGCCCCGGCTCCTGGGAATACTATTACCAGGAGCGCGGCATGCCGTGGATCGGCGTTCATTTTGATGACCTCGCCGAGGCGCGGAAGCTCCTGCTCAACGACTACATCCCCGTCTGGCTGGACCGGCTTCACATTCCCGCCCGCACCAGCAGCGGAAAAAAAATCACGCGGATGTAGCGGGCCGGGGGGGCGGCCTGCTTTTTGTTGATTGGTCCGGCGGGCAAAGCTCCGTATTCTGCGCATGAGAGCACCGTCCCGCGACAATCATCCGCCGAGAGCCTTTCACCTGGCTCGATGCATTTTGCTCTCGGCATTGTGCGGCCTTGCGACAGCCCGAGGCGATGACACGGCCATGGAAATCACCGCCGCGGACGATGACGGGGCGCTGCCGCAGCCCTTCAATGGCGAGGGTTTTGAAAGCCTGATGACTCATCCGCCATTCACCCGCTCTCTCGGGGTGGCGGATTCGCTGATCCTCACCGGCATCGCGCGGGTGGAGGAGGATGTCTTCGCCACCCTGCTCGACACCGAGACCATGAAGTCCCATGTCGTCTCCAAGACGGCCAACAATCTCGGCTGGCAGTTGGTCGGCGTTGGCGGCAATCCCGCCGAATTGCACACCTGGACGGCGAAGATTCAGATCGGCGGCGGGCAGGTCGTCTCGGTGCGTTATCAAAAACCGCCCGCCAAAACGGCGCGCTCCTCATCGTCCGGCGGCGGAGGATCCGGCGGCAATTCCCCGCCTCTGAGCTCCAGCCAGGCGGATGAGGCCCGCCGGGCCGCCTACAACTACCGGGAAGGCTTCTCCTCCGACGGCTACCCGAACGCCCCGCCCCCGCAAATCGTGGAGAAGCTCTCGCGCATCAGCGTCAGCCAGCGCGAGGAGATCAACCGCCAGATGCTGGGGCTGCGCAACCGCGGCATGAGCATGGATGAAAGACGGCGGATTTACGAAAGCATGGTGGACCGCGCCTCGCAGAGCCGGCGCTGAGCGCGGCACACGGCTCAACCGGCGGTTTTCATCCCGTCCCCCGGCTCGTCTTTCCGAGCCAGCAGCGTCACGATCAGGATGAAAAAACACATCACCACGGAAAAGAGCGGGAATTGCAGGGCCGGGGGCAGGCTGTAAACCAGCGCCAGCGCCGGGATCCACACAATCCAGTTCGTCACCAGCACTGTGGGGCAGGTCCGCGTCCAGAATGAACGGTCCATCGAGGCCCATGCGCGGGTGACCGAGCCGCCCATGTCCACCCAGCGCATGGCGAAAAGGACCGTCGGCACGAACCACAAAGGACTCATCACAAACTGGTCCAGCGCCACCTTCTTCAACAGGGTCGGAGCGTCATTGCCCGTGCCGAAAAGCCTGCCCTGGATTTGGTAAAAAAAGTCTATCTCCATGCCTCGCCACCCCCAGAACAGTGAGAGCAGTCCCAGCCGCCGCCAGCGCCCGGCCGCAGGCAGCGTCCCCATCAGCCACTGAACCAGCGCGGGTAGAACCGCCGCCGCAAAGACCGTGGACAGCAGGGAGAACGCGAACGCCCAGCGCAGCTTGAATTGGCCCACCCGCTCCCAGACCTCCGCCACCGCAGGCATGTGGTAGTAGCTGCCCACCAGCGCCGCCACAATGACATTCAGCGCGATGCATGGCGCGCGGTTTTGCCAGAACACTGCCGCGATGCTGGCGGCGATGCCAGGCGCGGCTGGCGGGGAATCAGTCATGGGACGGACGCCGTCCATGCCGGAGGACGGCGCCGGGGGCAAGCCCTATTCCGCATCGTCACAGCTCAGCGTCCGCCGCTGTTGATCAAGCCTGCCAGGCTGCTAGCATGGGCCGCAATGGTTCCGCGCATCTTTGACCGCTATCTCGGCCGGCAGGTTTTTTCCGCCACGCTTCTCGGCGTGCTGCTGCTCAGCGGCGTCATGGTGCTGGGCAACCTGTACAAAAAACTCGACGAGCTGCTCGGCGGCGCGCAACTGCCTTTCTCCTTCATTCTCGAGTTCGTGGCGATGGTCATCCCCTTTTCCCTCGTCTTCACCATCCCGTGGGCCTTTCTCACCTCCATCCTGCTCGTCTTCGGGCGCATGTCGGCGGACAACGAGCTGGTCTCCCTGCGCATGACCGGCTGGTCCATGCCGCGCATCTGCGCCCCTGTCTTCGCCCTGGCCCTGCTGCTGGCGGGCATCTGCCACTGGGTAAACGTGGACGTGGCCCCGGCGGCCAAGGACCGCCTCAAGCGCATGTTTTACGAGGTGGCGCTGGACGACCCCACCACCATTTTCCAGCCCGGCCAGGTGATGGACAAAATGCCGGGCTTCATCATCCACACCGGCGGCAAGGAGGGCGAGGTTCTCCAGGACATGCACATCATCGAAATGGAGCGCCGCCTGCCCGTGCGCGTCATCCGCGCGCGCGAGGCCCGGCTGGAAAAGCGGAGCGAGGACGAGCTGGACCTGCTCATGGTCATGGATGACGCGGAGATCGAGAGCCTCGCCTATGACGAGGAGCGCAGGCTGGTGAAGACAGAGTTCCTGAAAGCCTCCCGCACAGCGATGATCTTCCCCCTTTCCAGCATGAAAAACACCACCGTCAAAGTGAACGCGGGCATGAAGTCCACCGGCGAGCTTTGGCGCGAGGTGATCGAGGATGCCAAAGACGACCCCGCGCATGACGCCAAGGAGCATTCCCGCTCGCTCACCGAGCTGAACAAGCGCTACAGCTTCTCGCTCGCCTGCCTCACCTTCGCGCTGGTGGGCATCCCGCTCGGCGTCACCGCGCAGAGGCGGGAAACCTCCACGGGTTTCGCCCTGAGCCTGGTCACGGCCACGGTTTACCTAGTTTTCATCATCCTGGCCGACACGCTCAATGACAAGCCGCATCTTTTCCCGCACCTCATCGTGTGGCTGCCGAACGCCGTCTTCCTCGGCATTGGAGGCTGGCTTTTCCACCGTCTGAACAGCAAATGATCCCCGCTCTCCCGCGCGCACGCCTGCCGCTCGCAGGGCTGCTTCTCCTCCTGACCCTCGCCGCCTGCAAAGAGGCGGATCAAGGCGCGCCCGCCGGCGTCAAAGGCGTGGCCTACCTCGCGGCGGACGAGGGCGCCCCCCACGAGGTCATGCGCCGCCTCGCGCTCGCCCGCATGCTCGGCGGGGACCGCGAGGCGGGCCTCTCCCTTGCCCATGCCGGCGGCAGCGCCGCGCGGCAGATGGACCAGATGCTCGACGCGTTGAAAAAAAAGCCCGCCTTTGTCATCGTCTCGCCGGTGGATGCCGCCATGCTCACGCCGCTGGTCCTGGAGGCCAGAAAAAACGGCGCCCTCGTCATCGGCATCGGTGAAAACGCGCGCCAGGCCCCCTGCGACACCGTGCTCTGGTGCGATCCGCAAAAACTCGGCAGGCTCGCGGGCGAGGTGGCCGTGCGCGCGCTCAAGCGCAGGGCCGAGGCGGAGAGCGCGGACGAGGCGCGCGGCAGGGTGCTGCAAATCCGCGGAGATGAGAACTCCGCGCGCTGCACGGGCATGGACGCAGGATTCCAGGCCGCCCTCAAAGAGGCGCCCGGAGTCGTGCTCGTGCATGACGCGCCCGGCTTCTGGACGCGCGAGGGCGGCGAGGCGCGCGCGCGGGACGCGCTGCGCATCCAGCGCGTGGTGGATGTCATCTATGCCCACAACGACCTCATGGCCCTCGGCGCCGTCGAGGCCCTCGGAGGCAGCCGTGACGATGTGCTCGTCATCGGCACGGATGGGTTGGCGGGCAAAAACGGCGGCTACACCCTTGTCAATGAGGGCGTGCTCGACGCCACCATCTACCAGCCACTGCTCGTGGACTTCGCCGCCCTCATCGTCGCCAAAAAAATGCAGGACCCCGCCTTCGAACCGCGCAAGGAATACGAGCTGGTCCCGCGCTCCGTCATGCCCCGGGACCTCGACGACATCCGCCTCAAGGGCATGATGCCCTACCCGGATTTATAGCGCCGCATAGTGGCACGGGTTTCGCCTCCGGCCCGCACGCTCACTCCAGCGACTTGATGTAAAGGATGAGGCTTTCGATCTGCGACTCATTGAGGATGCCCGCATAAATCGGCATGCCAGTGTCGAATTTCTCAAAGCCCTTCACCACCTTGGCGGACGGGGCCAGGATGGACTCGCGCAGGTAATCCGCATCGGCGGTCACTTTGCCCTTCATGCCTTTGGCGATCTCGCGCTCGGAGCCGTGCAGGCCCTTCCAGCTTGGGCCCACTTTGCCCACCGTGGTGCCGTCAATGCTGTGGCAGGCCATGCAGCCGAACATCTGCGCCACGCGCTCGCCCTCCTCGGTACTCGCCTTCACCTGCGTCATCGCCACCGCCGCGCGCGGGGTGAGGTCCACCTGGATGTCGTCAAAGCCCTCTTTCTTTGCGTCAAAGACGGCCAGCTCCCAGGGGGTGAAGTAGGCGGTGTTGTTCGCGGGCAGGCCGTCGGCGCTTTTGAGGCCCCAGCCGATGCGCATCTGATGCACGCCGCCCTGCATGTCAGGGATGCCCACAAGCACGCTTTTGCCATCCTTGCTCAGGTAGGCGCTGCTGGCGGTCATGAACTCCTGACCGGCGCTGCCGTCGAGCTTCAAGTGCGGCGATCCATACTCGGCGCTGCGCTTGTAATTCCAGCGCTCGGCGCTGTAGCTGGCGGGATCGGCGGCCAGCTTCGCATCCAGCGGCGCGTTGAAGCGCAACAGCAGGCCTTTGTCCATGGGGGTGACCTCCTTCAGCAGCACACGCGGCTTGCCAGTGTAGCGCACACGGGCCAGACCGCTGAGCTGTTTGGCCGTGGTGCCCCAGACCTGAAAACCGACGACGTAGAGCTGGCCGTCGGCGGGATTCACCTTCGCGTTCAGCGGGCCGAAGTCGAACTCGCGCGAGAAGCTCATCACGGCGGCCTGCGGCCTGGCAAAACGGGTGTTCATCACCACGCGGAAGATTTCCGGCCGGTTGTAGCCCACATGGATCAGCTCGTCATTCACCGGCCCCATCTTCGCGTCCACCAGCCAGGTCTGCGTGGCGCCGCTGGGGTTCACGGGATGCGGAATCCACGTCACCGGCTCGGCGATGGGTTCCGGATACTGCTCCTTCGGCGCGATGGTGGGCAGGTGGCCGTAGAACTGGTTTTTCTCAATGATCTGCAGCGGCGTGGAGGGCACATAATGCCCCTGCTGATCGCTGGCGGTGACGAGGCCCGTGCGCGGATGCACGCCGATGAAGGGCTGGCGCAGACCGTGGCCGATGACCTCGAAGGACTTCCCATCCGCCGCCACCTTGATGACGGTGCCGTTGTGCTTGCCGCGCGTCGTGCCCTCCTGCCCGCCCTTGGAAATGTAAAGCGCTCCGTCCGGCCCGAGCTTCATCGAGTTCGGAAACTCCCGCGTCTCCGCCGTCTGCGCGAAGAGGTTGCAGAACATCTCATAGCGGTCGCACACACCGTCGTTGTCGGAGTCCACGAGCTTCCAGATGCCGTTGCGGTCGAAGACGAGGATGTCCAAATTCGAAATTCGAACTTCGAGCTTCGAATTTTTCCTCACCACCAGGCTCATTGGCTCATGCAATCCGCTGGCAAAACGCTTCCAGGTCACATTTTCGAGATCGCCCTTGAGGCCGGAGATGAGCCAGACATCGCCGTCAAAGGTGACACCCGCCGCGTTGCCCTGGTCGTCGAGGAAATCAAGGTCGGCCAGGCGCACATTGCGCTTCCACGGGTTCGGCACCGGCAGCGGGATCGTGTCCACGACATGGGCGTCGGGCTTGGTGAAGAGGATGCCGTGGGTGGTGACGATTTCAGACCAATGCGGTTGCGATTTTTCTTTGACGGCAGGGTGCTTGCTGACGACGAAGCCGCGTGCGGGAAAGGCACCGTATTGAATCGTCAACGAATGTGGCACAGGCGAGGCCTCTACCTTCAGCCAGAAGACGCCTGAATCCTTCTCCATCTGGTTTTGACACACCTTGAGTAACGAGGAATCACGGCCCTCGCCGACCAGAAACCTGGCGTCATCCACATTCGCCTCATGGGCATAGACCAGGGCCAGGGGCTTGGCATGCGGCTCGATGTCAAAGTGCCGGACAAAAAGGCTAGAGCCGGAATCATTCACCATCTCAAGCCGCTCGGTCACCCGCGTTCCTCCAACCCGGTAAGAAAGTCTGGCCGCTCCGTCCACGACGGTGACCGACTCAAAGCGGCCCGTTGCTTCATCCAGCGGCCCGCGACCCACTTCTTCAGGGCTCGGCGCAGGTTCGCGCGGATCACGGAAGACAGGTTTGCCGGAAGCTGACTGGAGCACCTGCCAGCCGGGATAAACGCCATTGGACAAAACAGGACCGACGGACGGTCCTGGCTCGGGCAAATCCTCCTGGCCGTCCTTCGTCTTCTGGCCGGCGACATGGTAGGAGCCGGTGGCGAGCGCAGCGGGCATGACGGGGCTGTTTCCCCGGCCTGACCAGACAAATGCCAGGCGAAGCAATTCTGTGTCAAAGCAGGCCCAGAGGTTCCCGCCACCCCTTTCGCTGCCAACGTTCAGGATCAGGCCGCGCGGCGTGAGATTGTCCTTGGGGAAGCCCTCGCCGAGGTCGCGGCAGTCGAGCACGCTGCTGAAAAACGGGAAATCCTTCTCCACGAAGTCGCCCCAGGGCGTCACCGGCGCGGTGCCGGGTTTGGCGGGAGATTGGGCGGCAGCGGATGAAACAGCCAGAAAAACCAGAGGAATGAAGCCAAGGCGCATCGTCAAGAAACAAGCCGAAAACGCCGCGTCTGTCAGCGGGAGAGATTTTCATCCGCAACCCTCCGGTGAAATGCCGGGAAGATGGATCAATGATTGCGATTTGGCCTGGACGGCCTACACTTTTCCGCGACTTTCGCGCCCCTTGAGTCGTTGGCTTGATCCGTTGAACCCATGCACCCTGACAGACCAGCTTCCCGACGCCGCTCGCGCGGCTTGATTGCCGCACTGACCGCCTCGTTGCTGGCGACCACCGCGCCGCTCCACGCGGATGTCACCACGGACACGGAAAAGAAGGGTTTTTTTGGCCGCATCTTTGGCGGCGGCAAAAAAGAGGAGCCCGCGCCGCCGCCAGCGCCTGAAAAGCCGGAGACACCCTCCACACCCGGCCCCAAACCCACGGTGACGACCAAGTCGAAAGCCGGCTCATCCACAAAGCCGTCAACCAGCACTTCCAAGACCCCGCCTCCGCCTGCGAAAAAGAGCGAGCCGGCCAAACCCACCCCGGCCAAGCCCGTGGCGGCCGCCGAGAAAAAATCCGCGCCGCCCCCCGCCCCGCCGAAAACCGCCGCCGTGAAGCCTGCGGGCGATGGCGAGTTCGCCCAGGATCGCGGCGAACTGAAGCCGCCGCCGCCGTCCACCCCGCTGCCGCCCGCCGCGCGCCAGTCCGGCGGCTGGCAGATCGTCAACATCAACGGGCGCGACTACGTCACCGGCGAGAGTCTCCACCAGTTTTACCGATTCAGCTCCTACAAGGTGGAGGGAACGCATGTCTGGCTGCGCTCGAACAACCTCATCATCAAGGCCACCATCGGCAGCCAGGAGATGCTGATCAACAACATCAAGTTCATCCTCAGCTACCCGGTGCAGGAATACTCCGGGCGCGCGCTCTTCTCGCGCATAGACCTCAGCAAGCTCATTGACCCCGTGCTCCGCCCCTCCCACATCACCGACGCCGTCCCCTTCGACACCGTCGTCGTGGACGCGGGCCACGGCGGTCACGACGCCGGCGCGCGCGGCATCTATGGTTATGAAAAAGACTTCGCCCTGCAAATGGCGCGTTCCGTGCGCGACGCGCTCCAGCGCAAGGGCTTCAAAGTCATCATGACCCGCGACAGCGACACTTTCATCACCCTCGGCGGGCGCGTGGCCGTGGCGAACAACACGCCCAACTGCATCTTCATCAGCCTCCACTTCAACTCCGGCGGCAGCGAGGCCGCCAACGGCATCGAGACCTTCGCCCTCACCCCGCAGGGCAGCTCCGCCAGCCTTGAGCGCGGCGGCGGCTACAACGCCAACGGCCTCACCGGCAACTCCCACGACTCCGCCAACATCGCCCTTGCCACCGCCGTCCACGCCATGGTCATCAGCAAGTTCCGCTTCGTGGACCGCGGCATCAAGCGCGCCCAGTGGAGCGTGCTCTCCGGCTGCAAAAAACCCGGCATTCTCTTCGAGGGCGGCTTTGTCACCAACCCCAACGAGTGCCGCCTCATCGCCTCCGACACCTACCGCCAGCAGGTCTCCGCCTCCATCGCCGACGCCGTGGTGAACTACCGCACCGCCCTCAAAGGCGCCATGACCCGCCGGTAGGACAGGCGTCCCCGCCTGTCTCGTGTGAACCGGGCATCCTGCCCGCGCCAGGCGGTGCAACCTTCCAGGTTGCACGCTGACAGCCCGCCCCGCGCCTCCGCGTATAAAGTCCCCGCCGCCATGAAGTCCCGCGCCCTCTTCCTTCTACTGCCCGCCTTCCTCCCCGCCGCCGACCTCCCGCCGGACAAAGGCAGCACCATCCCCGAGTCCGGCATGCGCCCCGTGGTGGTCGAAGCTTCGAATTTCGAATTTCGGATTTCAGACTTCACCCTCCCCGAAGGCTTCACCCTCACCCTCGCCGCCGCCGCGCCCCTCGTCACCCACCCCATCATGGGCTGCGTGGACGACCGTGGCCGCCTCTTCATCGGCGACGCCGCCGGCGTGAACTGGAACAAAGCCCAGCTCGAAGCCAACCCGCCCAACCGCGTCCTCATGCTTGAGGACACCGACGGCGACGGCGTCTATGAAAAGAGCACCGTCTTCGCCGACAAGATGACATTCCCCCAGGGCGCCTGCTGGCATGAAGGCAGCCTCTACGTCGCCAGCCCGCCCGGCATCTGGCGGCTCACCGACAAGGACGGCGACGGCATCGCCGAAGACCGCCGGCAGATCGTCACCGGCTTCGACTACACCGGCAACGCCGCCGACGTCCACGGCCCGAAAGTCCACCCCAACGGCCGACTCTACTGGTGCCACGGGCGCAAAGGCCACGTCATCAGCCAGAAGGACGGCACCCTCGTCCACGAGGGCAAAGCCAGCGGCATCTGGTCTTGCCTGCCCGACGGCGGCGATGTGCAATGGCACTCCCTCGGCTGCGCCGACAACCCCACCGGCCTCGCCTTCACCCCCGAGGGCGACATCATCGGCACCTGCAATCTCTATTACAGCAACCCGCGCGGCGACACCCTCATGCACTGGCTCTACGGCGGCGTCTATGAGCGCGCCGACCAGATGCAGGTCATCGCCGACCTGCCCCGCACCCTGGAGAAAATGCCCGTCATTCACAACTTCGGCCACGTCGCCGTCAGCGGCTGCGAGTTCTGGCACTCCCAGCCCGGCTCTCCCCTCTACGTCACCCACTTCAACACCCAGCGCCTCGTGCGCATGGACCTCGCCAAAGCAGGCGCCAGCTACACCGCCACCGAGAGCGAGTTCCTCAAAATCCACAACCCCGACGTCCACCTCACCGACGTCATCGAGAGCACCGACGGCTCCCTCCTCCTGCTCGACACCGGCGGCTGGTTCCGCCTCGGCTGCCCCAGCGGCCTCATGGCCAAGCCCGACGTCCTCGGAGCCGTCTATCGCATCACCGCCGGGAAAAAAGCCGCCCCCGTCGCCGCCGCCCTGCCCCAGCCGCCCGCCAACCCCAAAGCCGCCGCCGCCGCATTAAAATCCCCCGACGCCCACGCCCGCCGCCGCGCCCTCGAATGGACCGCCCAGCGCCTCCCCCACATCCTCGAAGCCGACGCCAAAGCCCACGCCGACGCCGCCAAGCTCGGCACCGCCATCCGCCTCATGATGCGCGAGCCGCTCGACCCGCCCCTCGAGCACTCCCTCATCCTCGCCGCCCAGAGCATGAGCCTGCTCGCCGTCAGCATGGACGACCTGCGCAAGGAGAAAAACCCCGCCGCCCTCCGCCGCATGCTCTCCAGCTTCATCCCCGACGACTCCGCCGCCATGAACCAGCACATGGGCATCGCCGTCCAGCAGCTCGACAGCGCCGATGCCGCCCTCGCACATGTCGCCCTCGGCATCGTCACCCAGCATCCCGACGCCGACGAATGGGTCGCCCCCACCTTGATCCAATGGCTCTCCCATGCGCCCACCGCCGCCCGCTTGACCGCCCTCGAGGGCTTCGCCCTCGTGCTGCGGGACCAGCCCCAGACTCAAAAACTCCTCACCGCCATGCTCGCCGCCCCGCAGGGCGAGACACGCCGCGCCGCCCTCCGCGTCTTCGCCGCCCAGCCCGTCAATGACGTGCATCCAGGCTGGCTCCCCCCCATGCAGGACCTCCTCGAAAAGCCCGCCGACACCGGCCTCCCCCTCATCCTCGACGCCATCAAGCGCCTCAAGACCCACCCCTTCGACCCCCAACTCCAGGCCCTCGCCGACGACTCCGCGCAGCCCCTTTCACTCCGGCTCAAAGCGCTCGACGCCATGAAAAGCCTCCAGCTCGCCGGCCCCACCTTCGACCTGATCCGCGCCACCGTCACCGACCCCGCCGCCTCCGCCGCCGCCCGCATCCAGGCCGCCACCATGCTCGCCGCCGCCCCGCTGGATGCCGCCCGGCACCTCGCGCTCGCCCCCGTCTTCGCCAGCACCGGCCCCGTCGAACTCGAAAAGCTCCTCCCTCTCCTGCGCAAAGCGAAGGAAAGCGACACCGCCCGCGCCCTCGCCACCGAGCTGGCCAAAAACCCCGCCATCGCCAGCCAGCAGGAGAGCCTCTACCGCACCGCCCTCCACCAGCACCCGCCCGAGATTTTTGAGGCCATCATTCTCCCCGCCTACACCCGCGCCAGCGAAGCCCAGGAGGAGAAAAAGCGTGCCCTGCCCGCCCTCGCCGAAAAAGCCGCCACCGCCGGCCGCGCCACCGAGGGCAGGCACGTCTTCGAGTCCGGCAAAGGCACCTGCATCGCCTGCCACCAGATCGGCGGCGTGGGCCGCGTCCTCGGGCCGGACTTGTCAAAGATCGGCGCCATCCGCACCGAGCGCGACCTCATCGAGAGCATCCTCTTCCCCAGCGCCTCCCTCGCCCGCGACTACGAGACCCACCTCATCGAGACCGCCGACGGCCAGACCGTCATGGGCGTCATCCGCAGCCACACCGCCGAGGGCCTGCTCGTCATGGACGTGGCCGGACAGGAGAAAAACCTCCCCCACGCCGCCATCACCGCCAGCACCCAGCTCCCCGCCAGCCTCATGCCCATGGGGTTAGATCAAACCCTGCCCGAGCAGGACCTCCTCGACCTCGTCGCCTGGCTGCGCAGCTTGAAGTGACCCCAAACCGATTCACTCATCGCAGCATGATGGCGGGCAGGCTGTAGCGTGAGCAACATGGCACGAAGAGCCATCCTACTGGGGCGGCCGGAGCTGGCCGCCGAGTCTGGGTGCCCAAGGGCGCATGCCCGGTGGTGGAGCGGCAGACCAGGCATGAATGAGACTACCTTTACGGCTCGCTGAAGGTGACCGGGGGAGAGGCGCACTTTGCCCATCTGCCCACCGTGAACCTCGGCTGCGGGGCGCGGGAGTTTACCGGCAAGGATTCCGAGGGCGGGCGCGTAGTCTCCGGCCATGTCCACTCCCAGCGACCGCCGTTCCTTCCTCAAGCACTCCGCACTCGCCGTTGCCGCCGCGGGTTTCCCCGCTGTGGTGCGCTCCGCCAGCCCGAACTCGATGCTCCAGGTGGCGTCCATCGGCGCGGATGGCATGGCGTTCAGCGACATCAAGAACATCGGGGCGCACGGGAAGGTGCGGTATGTGGGCTTCTGTGACATTGACAGCACGCGCTTCGCCAAGGCGGACGCGGCCCACCCGGGGGTGCCGCATTTCGCCGATTTCCGCGAGATGCTGGCCAGCCTGGGCGACAAGGTGGACGCGGTGAACGTGGGCACGCCCGACCACATGCACGCGAAGGCGGCCATCGAGGCCATGCGCCGGGGCAAGCACGTCTATTGCCAGAAGCCGCTGGCGCACACGGTGTGGGAGAGCCGCCAGATGCGCCTGGAGGCGGAAAAGGCCGGCGTGGTCACCCAGATGGGCAACCAGATCCACTCCAACCTGGAATACCGGCTCGGCACGCGGCTGATCAAAGAGGGGGCCATCGGCAGGATCAAGGAGGTGTTCTCCTGGGTGGGTGTCACCGGCAACGAGCGCAACAAGAAGCTGGAGCCCCTGCCCGGCGCGCCCGTGCCCGCGCATGTGAACTGGGACCTGTGGCTGGGCGTGGCCCCGAAGCGCGAGTACGCGCCCTGCTACCACCCCTTCGTGTGGCGCGACTGGCAGGACTTCGGCGGCGGCGCGCTGGGGGACTTCGGCTGCCACATTCTGGACCCCGTCTTCACCGCGCTGGGCCTCAACGCCCCCCTGACGGTGACGGCGCGCAACAGCGGCATCAATGCCCACATCTGGCCGGTGAATGAGGAGGTGGAGTACGTCTTCCCGGGGAACTCCCTGACGGCGGGCAAGACCCTGAAGGTGACGTGGAGCGATGGCGGCCTGCGCCCGGACCGCAAAAAGGCGAAGATGCCGCCGGACCTGGAGCTGCCCCGCAGCGGCTCGCTCTTCATCGGCGAGGAGGGCAACATGGTGCTGGCCCATGTGGCCGGGCCGCGGCTTTACCCGGTCGAGAAATTCCAGGGCTTCAAATACCCGAAGGAGGAGGGCAAAAGCCACTGGCATGTCTGGGTGGACGCCTGCCTCGCGGGACAAAAGACCAGCGACGGCTTCCACTACGCCGGCCCGCTCTCAGAGACGGTACAGCTCGGCAATGTGGCGACCCGTTTCTGCACGCGCGGCCCCATTGACTCCCGCACCGGCGACCCTCTGAACCCCGTCATCCTGGAATGGGACGCGGAAAAGCTGGCCTTCACCAACGCCCCCGAGGCCAACCCGCTGCTGACGAAGACCTACCGCGAAGGCTGGGCCATCTGACCCCCGGCCCGCGCTGAGGCGGGCGCCGTCTCATCCGCCAAAAAACTCCACCGCCTGGCGCAGGATGCCGAGCATGGCGTCCACCTCCTGCTCCGTGTTGTAGAAATAAAAACTGGCGCGGCTGGTGCCGGGGACTTTGAAGCGCCTCATCAGCGGCTGAGTGCAGTGGTGGCCGCCGCGCAGGGCCAGGCCCCGGGTGTTCGCATACTCGACGAGGTCATGCGGATGCGCGCAGTCGAGCGTGAAGGCGGCCAGCGGCGCGCGCGACTGGCGCGGGCCGAGCAGGCGGATGCCGGGCAGCGCGCTCAAGCCGTCCCAGGCGCGGCGGGTGAGCGCCTCGCCATGCGCCTGGATGGCCTCCAGCCCGATGCCATCGAGGTAGTCCATCGCCGCCGCCAGGCCGATGGCTCCGGCGATGTCGGGGGTGCCGGCCTCGAAGCGCGCGGGCGGCGCTTTGTAGGTGCTGCTGTCGAGGGCCACGCTGAGGATCATCTCGCCGCCGCCCTGCCAGGGTGGCATTTCCTCCAAGACCTCCAGCCGCGTGTAGAGGACGCCGATGCCGGTGGGGGCGCACATTTTGTGGCCGGAGAAGGCGTAGAAATCGCAGCCGATCCCGCGCACATCCACGGGCATGTGCCCTGCGGCCTGAGCGCCGTCCAGAAAAGTGGTGATGCCGAGCGCGCGGGCGCGGGCGCAGATCTCGCGGGCGGGGTTGATGGTGCCGAGAGAGTTCGAGACATGGACGAAGGCGAGGAGCCTGACCGGGCCGTCGAGCAGCGAGTCGAGCGCGTCCATGTCGAGCGTGCCGTCATCAAGCACGGGGATGTGGCGCAGGCTGGCGCGGTTGCGCTGGGCGGCGAGCTGCCAGGGCACAAGGTTGCTGTGGTGCTCCATGCCGGTGGTGAGGATCACATCCCCCGGCTGCAAGTGGCGCGCGCACCAGGCTTGAGCGGCGAGGTTCACACCCTCGGTGGTGCCGCGCGTGAAGATGATCTCGTCGGGGCTCGCCGCGCCGATGAAACGGGCCGCGCGCGCGCGCGCCGCCTCGAAGGCGTCGGTGGCCCTCATGCTCAGCTCGTGCAGGCCGCGGTGGACGTTGGCGTTGTCCCGCTCGTAGTAGCGGATGAGGGCCTCGATGACCTGGCGCGGCTTCTGGCTGGTGGCGGCGTTGTCAAAATAGATGAGCGGGTGCCCGTGGACCTGCTGGCCGAGGATGGGGAAGTCGGCGCGGAAATCTGGGAAGCTGGGGCTGGCGGGTGCTGGCATGGGGCAGAGTCTGAGAGGTGCTGGAGACGCTCCGCGATCACAATGGGCGCTGATGGGGGAACTTCGAAACTCGAATTTCGACTTTTGCGGCGGCCTACAGGATGCCGCTGAAAAAAGTCGCCGCGCTGGCGCCGGGGATTTACACTCCGGCAGTCATGTTTTTTGCCGTGCGTTTACTGTCATGCCTCTGCCTGCTGCTGCCGGCGGCCTTGCGCGCGGAGTTTGCCACGGTGTGGACACTGGGGGTTCATGACGGGACTCCGAACGGGTTTGGCTCAGTCTGGGGCATTTTTCCATCTCCGGGCAGCGCCTCGGTTCTGGATGACGACTATTACTTTGCCGGGGACTACTCCGATCCCGTGGGAGTCGTGGCCGCTGCCGAGCCGGTGAATCAGGCGGACAATGCCCTGGCCAGCGGCGACAATTCCGCCAGCCAGCGCTACCATTTCATGCTCAGCGCCGGGCAGGCCGCGGGGGCCGCGCGGGTGCGGTTCATCCTCCATCATTGCTGGGGAGGCACGCCGGCGGATCGTGGATATGGCACGCACGAGTTCACGGTGAAGCTCAACGGCGCGGTGATCGGCACGCGGACCGCCTCCACATACGGAGCGCTTGTCGTCGAGGCTGATGCCACGCCAAACACGGGTGCCAATACGATCGAGGTCATCCGCTCCGGCGGCAGCGCCGATGGCTGGGTTCACATTGACGCGCTGGCTTTCGAGATTGATCCCACGGCCACCCTCGATGCCGACAGCGACGGACTGCCGCGCTGGTGGGAGGAGACCCACGGCCTGAGCGATACCAACCCCGCCGATGCCGCGCTCGACCTCGATGGCGACGATCTCACCCATCTCCAGGAGTTCGCGCGCGGAACCAACCCCCGCCTCGCCGACACGGACGGCGACGGCCTTTCCGACGCGGTGGAGACGAACACCGGCGTCCATGCCGGCATTTCCGAACTCGGCACGAATCCCCTCCTCGCCGACACCGATGGCGACACGCTCTCCGACGGCGATGAATGGCTGACGCATCACACCAGCCCACTCCTTGCCGACTCCGATGCCGATGGCGCGCCTGATGCCTGGGAGCTGCGCACGGGGCACGATGCCATGAGCGCCGCCAGCACGCCGCCCGTCTTCCCCGACGCTGTGGCGGTGAATTTCGTCTCCGATGTCAATCCCCACAACGCCCTGCCCTGGCTGGCCCCCGCCGGTCTCGCGCCCCAGCTTCATTGGAACAACACGATGCCGCTCACGAGCTGGAACACGACCTCAGGCAACACCATGCACATTGAGTCCCCGCAGCAGGGTGTGCTGGTCAACAGCGCCGGCGCGCCCACCACCATGACCCTGGCCTGGACATCCCCGAACCATGTGTGGATCAATGGCAACACCGGCGCGCCTGACCGGATGATCATGGACGCCTACCTCGTCGTGAGTGACTCCACGCCCGCCTCCGTCACCATCGGCGGCATCCCTTTCGCCGGCTACGATGTCATTCTTTACGCGGGCGGCAATTATGACGGCGCGGTGGGCTATGCCCGCCTCAATGACCAGCCCGCCACCGACCGCTGGTTCATCACCGGCAGCCGCCCGCCGGAGACGCGCTTCACCGAGCCGCACGGCTCCACTCCCGCCAAGCCCTGGCGCGGCAATGCCATCCGCTGGCGCAATGTCACCGGCGCCACCGCCAGCGTGAAGCTCTTTCCCCACGACAATCACGAACTCGGCATCCACGGCATCCAGATCGTGGACAGCGCCACCGACTCCGACGGCGACGGCATGACCGACTCCTGGGAACTCACCCACCGCCTGCGGCCCGACCTCAATGACGCCGCCCTCGACCCTGACGGCGACGGCCTTTCCAACTCCGGCGAATACGCCCGCGGCACCGACCCGCACAACCCCGACACCGACGGCGACGGTCTCACCGACAATGTCGAAAGAAACACCGGCGTTTTTTTCAGCCATTTGAACACCGGCTCCAACCCGCTCATCGCCGACACGGATGGCGATGGTCTCAGTGATGGTGAGGAAATCGCCCACCTCCCCCATCCCACCAATCCCGTCATGGCTGATAGCGACGGCGATGGCATGGACGACGCCGAGGAGATACGCCTCGGTCGCGACCCTCACCTGCCGGACACCGCCACCTTTCTCCCCCAGGTCACAACCTCGCCGCGCACCTTCCTTTGGCAGGTGGAAAACGTGCAGGTCATCTGGGACCACACGCGCGGGCATCAAAGCGGCCTGCAATGGGGCGATGACGCCCTGCTGCGCCTCACCCTGCGGAACTCCGCCTTCCCGAATCAAGACGCCTTCTGGGTGGCCTTGCGCGTCGTCTCCGGCCGTGTCACGCGCCACTTTTACTCGAACTACGAGTCCGCCTTCAGCCACCCGGACAATAACAGTTGGGACATCTGGGAGAGTGACTGGAATGAGCCGCCGACTGACCTCGCTCCCGCGCTCGGCTTCAGCGGTCACGGCTCCGTGGACATGAGCGACCGCCTGCGCTTCCGCATCGAGGGCAGCAGCCCCGGCTCGCGCACGAACTGGACCTTCACCTTCTCCATCTTCAACCAGGACACCAACACCACCGTCGCCAGCACCACCTTTGCCGGTTGCGCTCTCGCCTTGAACGTCCACAACAACAGCGCCTCCTGGCAGGATCAAAGCGGCGCTCCAGGAGTTTACAGCCTCTATCAAAACGACGGCGTCCGCGTCTTCATCAGCCCCTGGCGTCTGGATGAGTCAGAGGCTTATCTCTATTGGAAAGACAGCGACAACGACGGCATAACCGACTTCAACGATTTGCTCTACAACGACCCGGCAGATGCCGCACTCGACGCCGACAACGACGGCCTCACCAACCTCCAGGAATTCCTCGCCGGCACCCTTCCGCTCGAGGCCGACAGCGACGGCGACGGCGCGCCTGATGGTGTCGAAGTCGCAGCCGGCACCGATCCTCTGAACGGCTACAGCCTGCCGCCCTGGTATCACGGCCCGCCTCCGGGTGCCGCAGCGGACTACAATGGCAACGGCATCCCCGACGCCTGGGAACTCTGGCTCGGCCGGTTCGATCTCGCCGCCCTCGACGACGACGATGGCGACGGCATGAGCAATGCCGACGAGGCCGCCGCCGGCACTGATCCTTTTGATCCCTACTCCCGCCTCTGGGTGGACACCACCCGCGCCGGCTCCGACCTCGTCGTCACCTGGCCCCTGGTCGCTCTCAAGCACCACCGCCTCTGGCAAAATGACAGCCTCTCCCCCGCCACCTGGACACCCGCGCCCGGCGTGCCGCTCGCCTTCGGCAATGAATACCGCCAGACCGTGGCGGCGGCGCTATCGGGCACCGCGCCCCGCTTTTTCAAAGCCACTGTCACCGATCTCGACACCGATGGCGACGGCGTCAGCGACTGGGCCGAGGTGAACGTTCTCGGTTCCGACCGCCTCTCCGCAGACAGCACCCGCGCCCCGGCGCCAGTGGATAGCAATGGAGACGGCCAGCCGGACACCAACCTCAGCGGCGATCTCGTCAGCCTCCTCGAAAGACTCCACGGCGCCACCCCCGAAGGCGGCTTCCCCCTTGGCAGCGGAGGCGGCCCGGGCACAGTCTCCCGCGCCCAGGCCGCGCGCTTCCTCATGCAGGCCAGCTTCGGTCCCACACCGGAGGACATTGACCGTGTCCAGGATTTAACCATTGATGGCTGGATATTGGATCAGTTGAACAACGCCCCGCCCACCCTGCACTCCACTTACATCCGCAGCATCTGGCAGGACATGATGACACAGCGCGCGAATCCAAACTACATCCGCAGCGAGGTCGTCGCCGGGGAGGACCGCGATCCCTTCCTCTTCGGCGGCAACATGAAGACCGCCTTCGCCCGCGCCGCCATTCAGGGGCCGGACCAGCTCCGCCAGCGCGTGGCCTTCGCCCTTTCCCAAATCCTCGTCACCTCCCGACGCGATGCCAATCTGGAGAACCGCTGCCTCGGCATGGCCGACTATTACGACATCTTCGTCCGCCACGCCTTTGGCAGTTACCATGACATCCTCATGGAGGTCACACTCCACCCCGTCATGGGCCGTTACCTCAGCCATGTCGGCAATCAAAAAGCCCGCCCGGAGATCAACCAGTATCCGGACGAAAACTACGCCCGCGAGGTCATGCAGCTCTTCACCATCGGCCTGTGGCGGCTGAATCCTGACGGCACCCGCCAGCTCGACAGCCAGGGCCAGCCCATCCCCACCTACTCCAATGCCGAGATCACCCAGCTCGCCCGTGTGCTGACCGGTCTCTGGTTCGGCGGCCATTACTGGGGCGGCGGCGGCTGGACGGAGACCGATTACGCCACACCCATGACCATGCATGCCGACCGCCACGACTTCGGAAAAAAGACCCTGCTCGACGGCTTCGTCATCCCCGCCCGCGCCCCCACTCACGCCGAGGCCATGCGCGACATCCAGGACGCCATCCGCCATCTCTTCGAGCACCCCAACACCGCCCCATTTGTCAGCCGCCAGCTCATCCAGTTCCTCGTCACTGACAATCCCACTCCCGCCTATGTCGCACGCGTCGCCACTGTCTTCACCAGTGACGACTACGGCCAGCGCGGCAATCTATTCTCCGTCGTCCGGGCCATCCTGCTCGACCCCGAAGCGCGCGGCCCCAGCCGTCCCGCCGACTATGGCCGGCTCAAGGAACCCGTCATCCGCGCCATCGCCCTTGGCCGTGCCTTTGGCATGAAGCAGGTGCCGGACCTCCTCTGGTGGGACTGGAACGACTTCTACAATGACAGCCGCCAGGAGCCCGGCTACTCCCCCAGCGTCTTCAATTTCTACCGCCCCGACTACCGCGCCCCCGGACTGCTCACCCAGCAGGGCAAAGCCGGCCCCGTTTTCCAAATCACTGACAGCTATTCCTCCATCTCCTTCCCCAACCGCCTCTGGCAGATGGTGATGGAGGGCTTCAGTTACTGGGAGGAATACCGCTTCCCCATAGACCTCAGCCGCGAGCGCGCGCTCGCCGCCCAGCCCGAGCGCCTCGTGGACCACCTCAACACCCTCTTCTGCGCCGGAGAAATGACGCGCGGCACTCGCTCTCTCATCTTGCAGGCAGTCAATGCCATACCCGCCGCCGAAACCGCCGCCCGCGCCCGCGTCGCCGCCTACCTCGCCCTCGTCTGCCCGGAAGGCGCGGTGATGCGCTGAGCTTGCATGCGTTTCCGGCACTGGCTGCAAAGTGGACAAACACGCTGTTATCCCATCTGGATGTTGCAGTTCAGATTTTGCTTTCTTTGTTCGTGTTGTATCCGTCAAACGTAGCCCCGTGGGATTGTCGTAGCTAGCAAGTGTCGTAGCTGGGAGGCTACGACACTTATGGATACGAACCGGGACGGGACGGCGATTTTGAAACGCGATGTGCTGGGGCGTGTGACCCGCTCGCGCGCTCAGCGTGAGGCTTTGCTCGATGAGTTCGAACGCAGCGGCATGAAGGGGCGGCCTTTCGCTCGCTTGCTCGGGCTCAATTACCCGACTTTCGCCATGTGGATTCAGCAGTGTCGTCGGGCTCGCGGTGACTATGCTCGCCTGGCTTCGCCGAAAAAAAGCCTCGGAAAAAAGCCTGGCATTTTGTTGGCATTTTGTGCGCGCGCTCAGTCCACGCGCCGCAGCCACACCTGCCATACCCGCGCCAATCACGGCGAAACGTCTGCCTTTCAAATCTTCCATATCCACAGCCTACGGCACACGCGCAAACAGGGCCGCAGGCTTTCCGTGGAAGGCGCGCCATTCACAGCCTCACACCTCACGCTCCGCAGGCAGCCAGGAGGGGAATGGATCTTCCAGCTTCGCCCATGCCTGCTGGCCTTGGGCGAACTCCTCATCCGTGAGCAGCGCCGCATCAAACAACGCCGTCAATGCCGCGCGGTCCATGTCACGCCCGATGATCACCAACTCCGTGCGCCGGTCACCATACGGCCCTTCGACAAAAGCACGGATCTCCTTCTGCGTCTGCGCATCCTGCGGCCACTCACTCTCAGGCACCGCGCTCCAGAAAAAGCCCATCGCCCGCGTGTCCCGCAGCACGCCCGCCTGAGACACATACCCCGCCAGCTCCATACGCGTAGCCAGCCAAAACATGCCCTTCACACGGATCACCCCCTCCCACGGAGCACGCAGCAGAGCGTGGAAACGCAGCGGATGAAAAGGCTTGCGTGCCCGGTAAACAAAATTGCCAATGCCATACTCCTCCGTCTCAGGCGTGTGACCCGCCAGCGAGTCCAGCCAGCCCGCGCTTTGCTCCACCTCACTCATCGCAAACAGGCCCGTGCCCAGCACGTCTTCGAGCGGCACCTCGCTGTTGCAATAAAGATGCCAGGCAAAAAGTATTTGACCGCTTCCCAAGTCCGCTCCACTTTCCCA
>ERZ761607.295-NODE-295-length-97434-cov-15.134906_pt1 | contig 97434 bp, 78 predicted proteins | sample MGYA00511164_ERZ761607 | MGnify/ENA primary metagenome ERZ761607 (study PRJEB28899, sample SAMN02445080) | bioreactor sludge metagenome | biome: EBPR sludge | place: Australia: Brisbane, Thorneside Wastewater Treatment Plant | collected 2011-06-22 ...
GATTTTTATATACAATTTATTCTTTAACCTGTCCATCATTTAGGGGGTTAACCCAAAAACGCTAACTTTTTTCTTTAAGAACTTTAAACTTTAAACTTTCTACTTTCAACTTTCAACTTTCTACTTTCAACTTTCTACTTTCTACTTTCTACTTTCTACTTTCTACTTTCTACTTTCTACTTTCAACTTTCTACTTTCTACTTTCTACTTTCAACTTTCTACTTTCTACTTTCAACTTTCTACTTTCTACTTTTTACTTTAACTTTCCCCGCCACAATGTCAGTATTCTGGCAGTTTTTTTACAGTTTATGTCATGTTATGATTACCATTTTGTCATATATTTTCTTATGGCATTACAATTGATTGTTTTAGACAAAGCATAACATTTAAAAAATAATCAAAATGGGTAAAATAATAGGTATAGATTTAGGAACTACCAATTCTTGTGTGGCTGTAATGGAAGGTAATGAGCCGGTTGTCATTCCAAATGATGAAGGCAGAAGGACTACTCCGTCAGTGGTAGGGTTCCTGGATAACGGAGAAAGAAAAATAGGTGATCCTGCCAAAAGGCAAGCAATCACCAATCCAACCAAAACAATATCTTCCATCAAAAGATTTATGGGGGCAAGATATTCTGAGGCAGATGTGGAAATCAAGCACTCTTCATATGAACTGGTAAAAGGCGCTAATGATACAGTTCGTGTTAAAATTGACGATCGTCAATATACTCCTCAGGAAATTTCTGCCATGGTGCTTCAGAAAATGAAGAAAACTGCAGAAGATTTTCTGGGACAGGAAGTTACAGAAGCCGTGATCACAGTACCTGCTTATTTCAATGATTCACAAAGACAGGCTACCAAAGAAGCTGGAGAAATTGCAGGTTTGAAGGTCAGAAGGATCATCAATGAACCGACCGCAGCTTCACTGGCGTATGGTTTGGATAAAAAAGCCAAAGATCAAACCATAGCTGTATATGACCTGGGTGGAGGTACATTTGATATTTCCATACTGGAACTGGGTGATGGTGTTTTCGAGGTAAAATCAACCAATGGGGATACTCACCTGGGAGGAGATGATTTTGACCATGCGGTCATAGACTGGATGGCTGCTGAATTCCAGCAAGCTGAACATATCGACCTCAGAAAAGATCCCATGGCGCTTCAGAGACTGAAAGAAGCTGCAGAAAAGGCGAAAATTGAACTGTCTTCATCGTCAGTTGCTGAGATCAATCTGCCTTATATCACTGCTGTCGACGGCGTTCCAAAGCACCTGGTAATGAAGTTGTCCAGAGCAAAATTTGAGCAATTGGTAGATCACCTGGTAGCAAAAACGATTGCACCCTGCGAATTGGCTTTAAGAGATGCAGGTTTAAGCAAATCTGATATAGATGAAATTATCCTGGTTGGGGGTTCTACCAGGATTCCTAAAATTCAGGAAGCTGTAGAACAGTTTTTCGGCAAAAAACCTAATAAAACGGTCAACCCTGATGAAGTAGTAGCTCTGGGTGCTGCTATACAGGGAGGAGTATTGAGCGGAGATGTTCAGGATGTACTTTTACTCGATGTCACACCACTTTCCCTGGGTATTGAAACAATGGGTAATGTATACGACGTGGTGATTGAAGCAAATTCAACGATTCCAACGAAAAAATCCAAGGTGTATTCAACTGCCGGAGATAACCAACCATCTGTTGAGATCCATATTTTACAGGGAGAAAGACCTATGGCCAGGGACAACAGATCCATCGGAAGATTTATATTGGATGGTATTCCACCAGCTCCCAGAGGTGTTCCGCAGATTGAAGTTTCCTTCGATATGGATGCCAATGGTATTCTGAATGTTTCAGCAAAAGATAAAGGAACAGGTAAAGAACAACATATCAGAATTGAGGCTTCAACAGGCTTATCAAAAGAAGAAATTGAAAAAATGAAAGCCGAAGCAGAAATAAATGCGGAGTCAGATAAAAAAGAAAGGGAAAAGGTAGATAAATTAAATGCTGCTGATACCCTTGTTTTCCAAACTGAGAAACAATTGAAAGAGTTTGGAGAAAAACTGAGCCCCGACAAAAAAGCAACCATTGAAGCAGCTGCCAATAAGCTTAAAGAAGCTCACAAGGCTCAGGATATGAATATGATAGAAAGTGCAACTTCAGAGTTGAATGCTGCATGGCAGGTAGCTTCCGAAGAAATGTACAAAGCAACTCAGAATGAAAATGGCGCCGGTAACGCTGGTTCAGAAAATGGAAATGCATCCTCCAATCAGGGTGGTGAAGATGTTACAGATGTCGAATTTGAAGAAGTCAAAAAAGACTAAATGCTGAATCGCCGTGAAGGCATACAGATGATTCAAGTGATTAATCATCATAAATCTTTTGGTCTGTCAAAACAGTCCGGGCATCCGGACTGTTTTTTTTATATGCTTTTCCTTTCGCATTGAAGTTAAACAGGTGATGTTAGATTCAGATTCGTACTCAAAAATTCTGAAAAAATGCATCAAAAAAATGAATGAAATTTGGTGCTCCAATTGAACCATTGTTTTTGTTAAATTACCCTGAATATTTTTGAAAAAACTTCAAAATTTATTTATCCTGAATTTTAAGCCAATGCATATCCTTTTTCTACTGAATTTTGTTGAAGCTATTTTAAAAAACCTATATTACTTCCAATATTAAATTGAGCAAAAGACTATTTTTATATCCATTTTGCCGATTTTCTGATTGTTTTAAGCTTAAAATTAATGGTGGATCACCGCACTTAATCTACTTAAATATCAATGAGAAAAGACATTAATTCCCAAATAGCCTGCAAGGGAATTTGATTGAAAATCAAAACATTTAATTAGTTATAATAATTAATGTATTTTTGTCTGCCAATATTGATTCAAATATTCCGTATGCTATATTTGGTGAATATTGTCTGATCGGTCAATGGAAGGAGCTAATTCATACTGATCAAATTAGTTTATTAAATATTTTGACAGATGTATAATTTTAGATTTGTACTTACCCTGTATTCAGTTTTTCTATCAGTTTTTTTATTCAGTCAAACTATTACGGGTACGGTTTTGGATTCTGAAACAGGTAGTGTTGTAAAAGGGGCAAAATTTACTGTAATGGTGATGGATCAGGCTTTTTATGCATTTACAAATGATGCCGGGCATTTTAGTCTAACTTTACCTCATGCCGGAAGATTCAATTTTTATATTGAAATGGAAGGGTTTGAGCAATATTTTTCAAATGTTGTCGTCAATGAGGCAGAGAATTCCGAACTTGGGATTATTAAAATATATCCTTCGGTCAAAGAAATAGATGGGTTAGCTGCGGTCTTATCTGAGACAGAATTGACTGAAGCAGACGAATCAACTGAAGTTTCAAGCGTTTTGACAGCTTCCATGGACGAATTTTCCAGAACTGCGTCCTTTGATTTTGGTGTAGCCCGGTTCAAAATCCGTGGTTACAGCGATACGCATGAAGAGATCTATCTGAATGGAATGCCTATGAATGATCTGGAAGACGGTTTTGCGGCATGGAGCACCTGGGGCGGTTTGAATGATGTCATGAGACGAAGTCAGTACAGTACCAGTCTTGAACCATCATTTTTTTCTTTCGGTGGCTTGGGTGGCTCCAGAAATATCAGTTCACTCGCTTCTGATCAATACAAGCAATTCAGAGCCAGCTATGCTTTGACCAACAGAACTTACAGAAACAGGGCCATGATGACCTATTCAACAGGAATGACCAAGAGCGGTTGGGCATTGAGCCTTAGTGGATCGAGAAGATGGGCACAGGAAGGTTTTGTAGAAGGAACCTTTTATGACGGATATTCCTATTTACTCAGTGTGGATAAAAAAATTGGCAGTGATCATTTATTGAATCTGACTTTTTTGAATGCTCCGGGTAAAGTAGGTCGAAGCCTGGCGTCGACTCAGGAAGTGTATGATATTCTGGATAATAATTATTACAATTCTACCTGGGGTTACCAGAATGGAGAAAAGAGAAATTCAAGGGTAGCGACAACCAATCAACCACTCACCATTTTAAGGCATATTTGGAATGCCGGACCCAAAACTTCCGTGTCTACTTCATTGGGTTACCTGACCGGAAAATATGGGCTGACACGTCTTGAATGGTACAATGCTGCAGATCCGAGACCTGATTACTATCAGTATTTGCCAAGTTACCGCGAAAATGAAGAAGAAGGAAATGATCTCCGCGAAATCCTGAAATCTGATCCTGAATTATTACAGATCAACTGGGAAAGCATTTACCTGGCCAATGTTCTAAGCCAGCAGACAATTTATAACGTTGACGGTATAGAAGGAAATAATGTTACGGGCAAAATGTCTCAATACATCATTGAGGAGCAACGGACTGATCCGACTAAAATTGCTTTGAACTCTTTTGTTGAAACATCTGTGGGAGACAATCTTAGCATAAATGGAGGGTTATCCTATCAATATGAAAAAATTCACTATTTTAAAACAGTAGATGACCTGTTGGGTGGAGATTTTTATATCAATTTTGATAAATTTGCCGAAAGAGATTTTCCTGAAGAGCTTGATTTTTATCAGAATGACCTGAATCACCCAAACAGTCTCGTTTATGAGGGAGATACATTTGGGTATAACTATCAGCTTTTCAATACGAAAATGAATGCCTGGGTAAAAGCTCTTTTTGTGTTTGATAAAGTCGATTTTTTTGTTTCTGGTAATGTCAGCAGTACTACTTTCTGGCGTAACGGTTTGTATAAAAACGGCAAATTTGCAGACAATTCTTTTGGTGAAAGCGCCAAAACCGATTTCCTCAATTATGGATTGAAGGCAGGAGCCACATATAAGATAGATGGTAGAAATTATTTGTATATCAACGGATTATATATGACTAAAGCTCCGTATGTAAGAAACGCATTTATTTCGCCCAGGACCAGGAATCAGGTCGTAGATGACCTGAAGTCTGAAACGATTTTTGGAGGAGAAGCGGCATATTTGCTCAAAGCGCCTGATTTGACTGTTCAGGCAACTGCCTATTATACCGAGATCAGAGATCAAATACGGGTTATGAGTTTTTATCACGATTCAGAACAAAGTTTTGTAAATTACATTTTGTCAGGTGTGAATCAAACGCATAAAGGTGTCGAATTGGCTGCAAAATACAAACTGACGCCTGCCTTCAGTATCAAGGGTGTCGCTTCAATAGGAAGTTATTTGTATTCTTCCAGACCAACGGCCACGATTTCCCAGGATAATACGGCTAAAGTAGTTTCTGACAAGTTGATTTATATGAAAAACTATCGGATCCATGGTACTCCTCAACAAGCGTATTCTTTAGCCATTTCTTACAATTCTCCTGATTATTGGTTCATTAACCTTTCAATCAATTATTTTGATGAAATTTATCTGGATTTCAATCCTGACAGGAGAACACTTGAAGCGGTTGAAGGAATTGATAAAAATGCTGATCCCGTATTGTGGCATCAAATCCTGGATCAGGAAAAATTACCTTCCGGATATATCGTGAATTTATTTGGAGGCAAATCATGGAAGATCAAAGATTATTACCTCCAGTTGAATCTGGGAATTAACAATCTGCTGGACAACAGGAATTTGATTACCGGCGGATTTGAGCAACTGCGATATGATCATTATGAAAAGAATTTCGACCAGTACCCGCCAAAATACTATTACATCTATGGTTTGACTTATTATCTTAATCTGGGCTTTAGGTTCTAATTAAACTTTTAAAATTGCTATTATGAATTTTCGATTATTTTTCATGTTGGTTCTGTTTTTTGGTTTAACTGTGCAATCCTGTGTTAAAACTGAATTTGATGAACCCGAATTTGATTTTGCAGATCCGGACCTTACGGTATCCACCAGCATTGCAGCTTTGAAAGCAACTCATACGATCGGTACTATTGAAGCGTTGACCGATGGCATCATATCTGGTATTGTCGTTGCCAATGATAAATCAGGAAATTACTATCAAACCCTGGTGATCGCTGACGAAACCGGAGGAATTGAGATCAGGATTGACAAAAGGTCTTTGTTCAATGTTTTTCCTGTTGGCAGAAAAGTTTTTGTAAAACTGGCAGGTCTGGTAATGTCTGATAATAACAATCTGATTCAAATCGGTTATATGTCTAATGAAGATGGGGTAGTACCTATTCCAAATGAATATGTTGAAGATCATATAATAGGTGGATCAATCAATCATCCGGTCAACTCGGATACACTGACCATCTCACAGGTAAAGGATGGTTATATGAGCACATTGATCACCCTGAAAGATGTGCAGTTTGTAGAAGAAGATTTAGGCAAAACCTATGCCGACGGCACTTTTAAGGTGACGACAAACAGGACACTGGAAGACTGCAATGGTAAACTGATCCTTTTGAGAACAAGCGGTTATGCTTCTTTTGCTAATGCAACAGTCCCGGAAGGAAAAGGAACGATCACTGTCGTATTGTCTAAGTACAGGGATGATTATCAATTGTATTTAAGGGATACAACCGATATTAAATTTACTGGTGAAAGATGTGGCGGAAGCAATCCCGGAGATCCGAAATTCGATAAAGACTTTGAAGATGGAAGTCTGACTTCCGGTGGCTGGACAAATAAAAATGTGGTAGGATCAGATAAATGGCATGCATATTCATTTAGCGGAGACAATTTTGCCAGAATCACCAATTACAGCAATAGTGTGAATAATGCCTGTGATGCTTGGTTGATCTCACCTCAGGTTGACCTGTCAACCTTTACCAATCCGGCACTTTCTTTCAGAACTGCATGCAACTATACCGGACCGGATCTGGAAATATATATTTCCAAGACTTACGATGGATCATCCTTGCCACAGGTCGGGCAATGGACAGAACTGGCAGCTCCATTATCCTCAGGAACATGGACATGGGTTCCATCAGGTGAAGTAGATCTCAAACAATTTGCTAATGATAAAGTATATATTGCTTTCAGGTATCAGGGAACAACGAGTAATGGTAAAACCTGGGAAGTAGATGATATTAAAATTGTCAATGGAAGCGGTTCAGGAACAGGAGAAACTATTTTTTCAGATGGATTTGATGCCAATCTGAATAAATGGAATGCTTTCAGTGTCAAAGGAACTCAGGTATGGGTATATGAGCCAAATTATGGTAATCCGAAAGGTTGTGCCAAAATGTCTGGTTATACCACTTTGAATAATGAAAATGAAGACTGGTTGATCTCCCCTGCCATCAACCTGGTCGGAGCCACGGATGCTGTACTCACTTTTGAAACTGCAAAAAACTATTCGGGCAATGTATTGGAATTGTATTATTCAGATCAATATACCGGTACAGGAGATCCCACTGTTGTAAACTGGACCAAGGCAACTCCATCCTTGAGTACAGGTACATTTACCTGGACGCCTTCCGGAAATATGAGCCTGAACGCTTTCCTTGGTAAAAGTGTGTATTTTGCATTCAAATACACCTCCACAAGTTCAGCTTCATCTACATGGGAACTGGACAATGTGAAGGTTGTAGTTATAAAATAATATCAATCCATCAGATTTGGGTATCTATGGATTTGTTGAATGCCCAAATCTGATGGAATCATCCGACGAGTAAAGTCTGAAAATTGGACAATACAGAACTGTTTCGTTTCAAACAATTTAATGTCAGACATTCCGGCAGCACCATGAAGGTTGGTACGGATGCCGTAATCCTTGGTTCATTTGTGCATGTGTCATATGATTCGGATATTTTGGATGTTGGCACAGGTTGTGGAGTCATAGCGCTGATGATCAGCCAGAAAAATCCCGGTGCAAAAGTCATAGGAATTGATATTGACAGGGAAAGCGCGATAGAAGCAGAATATAATTTTGCCCGTTCACCCTGGTCTGCTTCATTAATGGCATTGCACCAGTCTTTACAAAGTTTTGCTCAGGAGACTGAAGAAACATTTGACCATATCATCAGTAATCCGCCTTTTTTCTCAGGGGACAAACACTCTATTTTTCCATCCAGGACTAAAGCCAGACACACTGTATATCTGGATCATTGGGATTTTTTAAATGCCTGCGAAAAGCTTTTAAAAAGAAATGGAAAACTGAGCGTAATCCTGCCTGTGCCAATTGCCATGGAATTTATTCAGAAAGCTGCCATCATCCACCTGGAATTGAACAGGTTGTTGAAAGTTCGTCCTAAACCGAATACACCGCATAACCGATACGTCATGGAATTTTCAAGATCCAAAACAGTGTATCGGGAAGATGATCTGTTGATGTATGATCTTGATTCTGAATATACCTCAGCATATAGATCACTAACTGAAGATTTCTATATTCATTTCTAAAATAATATATATAAATATTTTATGTAATGTATTTATATTTGGTTCGCTATTTATTTTCAGTCTAACTTAGTTCATTATTGCTCGAAAGGTTATTGATTTAAGAGTTTTTTATGTAGTTTTGTCCATCTTTCAGGGGCATTTTTAAAATAATTTCAGATTATTTTGAATGGAAAGATCGCAAGACCTGAAAGGGATTTTTGAATTAAATTAACCTAATATGAGTTTAAGTTTGATAGGCAGAAATGTCGGTGAATCCGTTACCCTTAAAATGAATGAAACTTTTGCCATACTCAAGGCAAAGGGAGAACCTGTTATTCATCTTGGAGGAGGTGAGCCCAAAAGCAGGGCACCATTGGATGCGATAACATCCATTGCCAGCCATCTGAATTCGGGAGAAGTTAGATACGCTCCAGCAGATGGTACTGTTGATATGAAGAAGGCTGTTATCCGTTTTACGAGGGATACCTACAACAGAACTGTCGAACCTTCCAATGTTCTTGTTTCCAGCGGAGCCAAACAAGCGATTATGGTCGCATTGCAAGCCATACTGGATCCTCAGGATGAAGTGATCTTCCCTGCACCATATTGGGTTTCTTATCCCGACATGGTCAAACTTTGCGGAGCAATTCCTGTTCCCGTAGTTCCGGAGGATGGCACTTTTACACCGACGATGAAGGATATTACACAAAATGTCAGCGCATACACAAAAGCAATTATCATCAATAGTCCGAATAATCCATCAGGTGTGGTATATCCACCTGATTTCATCAGGGAAATCGTTGAGTTTGCTGAACAAAAGGGACTCTACCTGATCATGGATGATATTTACAATAAGTTAGTTTTTGATGGTGTTCCATTGGCTAACCCATTTGATTATGTCAAAGATTTTTCAGACAATTCAAAACTGATCATCATCAACGGTGTGTCAAAAGCTTATGCAATGACAGGTTTCAGGATCGGATGGGCAATCGGGAATAAACATCTTATCAAGGCAATGTCCAATATACAGGGACATCAAACTTCCGGTACCTCTATTTTGCTTCAAAAAGCTGCAATTGGAGCTATCAACGGTGTTCAAAATGTTGTCAATAGTCTGAAAACGACGCTGGAAAATAATAAAAGAGTTCTGGTAAGGCAGTTAAAGGCATTTGATGGGGTGCATTTGATTGAACCACAGGGCGCCTTTTATACATTTGCAGATTTTAGCGCTTATGAGAAGGATTCAAGGAAACTTTCCAATTTTCTATTGGAAAAGGTTCGGGTTTTGACCGTGCCCGGCGCTGAATTCGGTTTTGAAGGTCACCTGAGAATTTCTTTCTGTGGTGGTATTAAGGATATCAATCAAGGCATTGAACGGATCAAATGGGCCATCGATCCTAATTCACCCAATGAATTGTATATCGGTGAAAGAAAACTGGTTCGGGACTGGAATTAATTTATTGACCATTAAATCTGTTTAAAGTGAAATATTTAGAATTTGAAACGCCTGCCAGCAAGCACGCTGCCGCGTATAAAGCTGATTTTGGACTTGAAAATCACGGATTGGTACACCTGGACAGGATTTACTGGAATTTACCCACGCCTGCTTTGGTTGAAGAAGCAGTCTTCAGGGGTGAAGGAAAATTGGTCAATGGAGGTGCATTTCAGAAATACACCGGGAAATGGACGGCCAGAGCCGCCAACGATAAATACTTTGTAATGGAAGGGAGTTCATCCGAGAACATTGATTGGGGTTCCTACAACAGGCCGATGACACTGGAAAAATTCAATGTGATCTTTTCAAGACTTCAGGCATTCTGGCAAGGAGAAGAGTTGTTCGTTCAGGATGTTTATGCAGGTGCTGATCCGGAACACAGGCTTAAAGTAAGGATCATAACCGAACATGCCTGGAGTTCTCATTTTATAAGGAACATGTTCATATGTGAAGGTGATCTGGCTAAGATCAAAGACTTTGTGCCGGATTTTACTGTGATGGTAGCGCCATCATTCAAATTGGATCCGAGGATAGACGGTACTTTAAGTGAAACAGCCATCGTCATCAACTTCGGGCAAAAACTTGCAGTGATCGCAAACTCATCCTATGCCGGGGAAATGAAAAAATCTGTTTTCACCATCATGAATTACCTGATGCCACTGAATGACGTGATGTCTATGCATTGCTCAGCCAACGTTGGTAAAAATAATGATGTTGCGCTGTTTTTTGGTTTGTCGGGAACCGGGAAAACCACGCTTTCCGCTGACCCCACACGTAGTTTGATCGGAGATGATGAACACGGTTGGAGCGATGCAGGTGTTTTCAATTATGAAGCAGGTTGCTATGCCAAGGCAATTCGATTGTCAGCAGAAGCAGAACCGGAGATCCATGCGTGTACCTATAAATTCGGGACCATCCTGGAAAACGTTGTTTTTGACCCTGCCTCAAGACAAATTGATCTGGACGATGAAAGGTTGACAGAGAATACCCGGATGTCTTATCCATTGGAATTCATTCCGAATGCTGTTCCGGATAAAATGGTTCGGGCCCAACCCAAAAATATTATTTTCCTGACGGCAGATGCTCAGGGAGTCATGCCTCCGATTGCCAGGTTGAGTATGGATCAGGCAATTTACCATTTTATCAGTGGATATACTTCGAAGATCGCTGGTACAGAACTGGGACTGGGAATTGAGCCCGAAATCACCTTCAGTGCGTGCTTTGGTGCACCTTTCATGGTACATCATCCGTATTTCTATGCCAATCTGCTCAGGAAAAAGGCTGAACAATGCAATGCGCGGATCTGGCTGGTCAATACCGGCTGGGTAGGAGGTAAGTTCGGCGTGGGAAAACGGATCTCCATACGACACACAAGGAATATGTTGAATGCTGCGCTTGAAGGGCTTCTCGATAACGTAGAATACCGAAAAGATGTATTATTTGGCTTCGAAATTCCTACCAGTTGTCCGAATGTTCCTGATGAAGTCTTTGATCCTGCAAATGCCTGGGGAAATAAAAAGGACTATTGGAGGAAATATGATGCGTTGGTTGCGAGGTACATAGAGAACTTCAAGTTGTTTAAAGATGAAATTCCTGCTCATATTCTTTCATCCGGTCCTAAAAGGCTAAAGGAAGTTGATGTAATAATCTGATAATTATATAGTTAGATCGTTTTAGTTAAAGAAAAACTTTAGTATAGGAAATAAAAAAAGGTTGGGTGTTTACCCAACCTTTTTAAATACCTGAATTTTACTTTAGTTTGCTTTCAAGCCAGCCTGATCCAACATATAAGTGATCAGGTTTTTGTAATTATCTTCAGTGCATTCCATGCAGGTTCCTTTAGCAGGCATGATTCCCGTTTCACCTGTATAACCTTCAGTTACGTGTTTTACCAAAGTTGCCATACCTTTTTCAGCTCTTGGTCCCCATAAGGTAGCATCTCCGATTTTTGGAGCTCCAGCAATTCCTTCTTTATGGCAAACCGTGCAATACTTGTCGTAAAGAGCGATTGTTTCAGGTGCATGAGTTGTTGTAGCTGCAACTTCTTCAACCTGTGCTTCTATAGTGGCTTCAGGAGTTTCTTTTTCCTTTTTCTCACCACCGCAGCTAATCAATGCAAAGACAAATACTGCCATCAATAAAAATAATCCAAATGCTTTCTTCATGACTTAACTATTTAAAATTTAATATTCTTTTTTTACAACAATTTGTTGATTTTAAAATTTAACTACAAATATAGGTATTACAACAAAATATTCTATTTTCCGCAGACATATTATTTGTTAATATTGATCATATTGAGCCTTCAAATATCAATTGCAACGATGAATGCCGTAAATATTTCCTTGCGGTTATAGAATTGATTTGTAAGACTTCTGCCGTTATAGTATTGCACGCCTATCCTCAATCTTTTTTGAAATCTGTCTTGTGGAAAAAGGTAGCCACTTATCAATGAAATATTGGGAGAAAATGCGTTTGCCTGATAACTGCTGACATTCCCTGCTGCAAAAACACCACCCAGATACGGATTTTTAAAATAATACTCTAACTCTATACCTCCCTGTAAATTCAGATAAGCTGTACGATTGGGTTTATTCTGCCTTTCTCCTAAAAAATCGGATCCCGGAAGAAAAAATCCAAAATCTCCGTAGATCTGTAATATATCCCATCGCGGCTTTCCAAGGAAATACAAGGGCCTTACTGCAGCAGAGAGGATCATGTCATCTCTGACAGGCAGTTGCATCACATTTGGATCAAAATCGATAGGAGAACGAACCCCTATGGTTGGAAATTCATCCCCTATGTGGGTGCAAATGTGATGCTTAGAAAAGCGAAGACTAAGCCATTCATACGGTTTACCTGAAATGGCAAAATAATAAATGCCGTCCAACCCGATCAGATCGTGATTTCCGCTACGCATAAATGCAGGAATAGAAACTCCGAGAGAAATATCTAACCCAAGTTTTGGATTGCTTTTGGGGCTGAAACGGAATAGAGAAATTTTAACTCCCGGATTGATCACCAGTCTGCCTTTATAAGTTCCATCCACATTGACGTTGTCATTCAGGTCTACATCGCTGTATTTCATATCCCTTGCAGATACCTCGAACCTGACATCCAGAGGGTCAGCAAGGTATATTGGGTAAAAATGGTTCAATCCGATCACTTGCATGTTCCAATTTTTGATCGGGATGTTGAATAAACCTTGTGCATCCTGTGCCTGTAGATTCAGTGAAAATAAGGCAATTATGATATATAAGCTCAGTTTCTTCATTTTTACAATTTTTTCCTGTTTAATTTATGATCTCACCTGCCCAGACATCATTTGACTGCCCGGAACTGCTGGTAAATCCTCCCAATATCCAGATTTTGTTGTCGTGGACAACGCAACCATAACCATGCCTTGGTTCAAATGCAACTCCATAGGAATCTGCTTCCCATGTCCCGTCATCATGAACCCTCCAAATGGGAAAATGATTGGGTGAGGTGAAATGATAATGCACAGTTGAGGTTGTTTTACCAGGGAAACTCCATACACTGTTATCAAAATATACCAGGTGATGTGAGGCTCTCCAAAGCAAGCTCTGATCCCAGGTTTCTGTATCATTTGTAGCTATCCAGTTTTGACCATCATCCGAATACCACAGATATTCCCAATGTTCTATCGGATGAGTACTGAAGTTCTGCGAGGTAAATACAATGCCATGTGTTCCACCCTGCATAAACATCCTTCCGGTCTGTGGGTTTATGGTCACGGCCTGATCACCACGGATCCCGAAATCATTATTGTTGATCCGTTCCCAATCCTTTCCGTTCGGTGTTCTCCAGACATCATTATGATATATTGTGGAAAATCTGCCATCAATACTGTCCTGCATACTTCTCCCGGCCATGAGGTAAATATAGTTTTTGCCTTCCATTTTTTTAACTATACAAGAATGTTCCATTCGTGGATACCACTGATAGAGTGAATCTCTTGGAGGAAATTCGGTAGGTTTAATTTCAGTCCATAATTTACCATCATATGATTTCCAAACATCATTTGCATATTGCCGGTAACCTGTTTCTTCATTCACCATGTATCCTCCGATCAGGAATAACGCATCTCCGGAACCATCATTAAATACGACCACTTCATGCCCTCGTCTGCCATGCCAGGGTGCATTATCAGTGATCAAATCCCAATTTTCTCCATCTGATGAGCTCCACACATCTTCATAATATGTGTCACCAATTGTTTGGCCGGGATTATAACCACCCAATATCCAGAGTTTTCCGTCAAAACTGACTGCCGCATGGTCGTAACGATTGCCCCATTCAGCATTTTTAATCAGTTTGGTCCAGGAAATAGAACCGTCGTAAGGTTCATATTCATAATCTTCATAACTCATGAATTCGCAGCTGCTCAGAAGAATTAAAATACTGCCAAAAACCATAAGACGTGATGATGAAAATAGTTTTATCATAAGAGTAAATTATTATTAAAAAAATATCACGGAAATTGAAATTTAGCAAAATATAGGATTTGCCAAAAAAGAAAACTTTTTTATACTCAAAAAAATTATGGGAATTTGGGATATTTTGAAAAGTCAGGATCCCTCTTTTCAAGGAAGGCATTTTTACCTTCACTTGCCTCTTCAAGCATGTAATACATAAGCGTCGCGTCTCCTGCAAATTCCATCAATCCACGCTGACCATCAAGTTCTGCATTCAATCCGCGTTTGATCATACGAATCGCCAAAGGGCTTCTTTTAAGGATCGTTTTGCACCATTGAACAGTGGTGTCTTCCAGCTCAGCAAGTGGAACTACTTTATTTACCATACCCATTCGTTCAGCTTCTGCAGCTGAATACTGTTCGCACAAAAACCAGATCTCTCTGGCTTTTTTCTGGCCTACATGTCTGGCCAGATAGGAAGAACCAAATCCGGCGTCGAAACTTCCCACTTTAGGCCCTGTTTGTCCAAAAATCGCATTTTCACTCGCAATTGTAAGATCACAAATAACATGTAAAACATGACCCCCTCCGATCGCATATCCATTGACCATGGCTATCACCGGTTTAGGAATATTTCTTATTGCCCTGTGTACATCCAAAACATTTAATCTCGGTACGCCATCATCTCCGACATAGCCACCATGTCCCTTTACATTGATATCTCCTCCTGAGCAAAAGGCTTTATCGCCGATGCCGGTGATGACGATCACACCAATTTCAGGACTTTCCCGGCAGATCTCCAGGGCATCCAGGATCTCCTTATTGGTCTGAGGTCTGAATGCATTGTATACTTCAGGGCGATTAAAAGTAATTTTCCCAATTCCTTCAAAGTAATCAAATAGGATATCGGTATACGATTTTATAGTTTTCCATTCACGCAATGCCATAAAAAAAATTTTTGCAAAGCTAATAAATATGAATTATTATCATAACAGTTTTTTCCGGCTATCCAAAACTTGATTAGCTTTGTGACAAGTTATGACAAATTGAAGGAATCAAATCAGAGAGAAGATCATTCTTTTCAGTATGTTTTTACTTTTTTCTTTCATTAACACCGGACGACGCTGTGATAAATTTATAAATGCGATTATCTTTTTTCATTTCAAGAAGGATTAATTTTTCCAGAAAAGGAACTTTTTTGGATGTGATCATAAGGATCGCTATCGCAGCGATCACGATCAGTGTGGCTGTAATGGTATTGACCACTGCATTGGTTGACGGATTTAAAGATGGGATATCGAGAAAGATATTTGGGTTTTGGGGACACATCAATATCGCTCATGTGGCTGCTAAAAGCAATTTTGACAATGTTCCAATATCAGCGAATGCAGATTTTACCAGGATTCTTGATACTTTAGGTCGCATAAGCTATTATACCGATGAAAATGCCTTGCATCGCAATAATAAATCGCTTACAAAAGGAGGAATTGCATATATTCAAAGTTATGTTCTTTTACCCGGAATAATTAAAACAAAAGAAACGCTGGAAGGCATTGTGCTAAAAGGTGCAGGAAAAGATTTCAATTGGGAAAATTTTTCATCGTATCTGGTTGAAGGTAAACTGCCGACCTTTAACGGAGATAAACCTTCGGATGAAATCTTAATTTCAAGGACCACTGCACGGCGATTGAATATTTCCCCCGGCGAAAAACTGATCATACACTTCATTCAGGAGGATCAGCAGCTACGCCGACGATTTACAGTGTCCGGGATCTATAATTCAGGATTGGAAGAGTATGATAAGAAACTAGCTTTAGCTGATATCCGAAAGCTTACACAAATTCTTCAATGGGATGAAGATATGGTTGGCGGATATGAAGTGTTTCTGGATGATATCAATGATATGGATGTTTTCGATGACTACATTTACCTGGAATTATTGCCAACGGACCATTTTTCTGAAACGATCAAAAGGAAATTCCCCCAGATTTTTGATTGGTTGGAGCTACAATCCATCAATGAACGTGTGATCCTCGCGCTCATGATACTGGTTTCAATAATCAATATGGTCACAGCTTTATTGATTTTAATTCTGGAAAGGACGCGTATGATAGGTATTTTGACAGCATTAGGAGCCAGCAGGGTAAGCATAAGGGAAGTTTTTCTCATTCAAGCCGGTATCATCGTGTTGACGGGTTTGGTATTCGGCAACTTACTCGGGTTGAGCCTTTGTTATCTGCAGGACTATTTTGGATTTATTAAATTAGATGAAGCCAGTTATTATCTGTCTGTTGCCCCGATAAAGATTGACTTTTACAAAATTTTATTGATCAATGTAAGTACCGTGGTCATTACAATGGTTTGCCTTTTGATCCCAAGTTATATTATCAGCAGGATTGATCCGATCAGGGCCATCCGGTTCAATTGATCTTTATTTGTAGTTATTTAGGTGGTTAGCCAATTAGTCTGTTTGCCTGTTAATCTTTTGGTATTGAGCGAGTACATTGAGCATAAGACACCTAATTTGTCCTGGAATCAAAGGTTTTAACCCTTGGTATAAATCATTAGCTAACAGAATTAAGACTAAAAGACTATTGAGCTAAACAATTATCTTTATTTTACCATAACTTTTGTTGTATAACTTGGATCCAGTGCGGTACCAGAGACCTTGGCTTCAACTTCCACCCGGAACTCGGATTTAACCCCATTGGCCAGTTTTAACAATCTGATCGCTCCCCGGAAGACAAAATTTTGATCTTCAACCATATCAATCCTGGATTGACCAATGTGATAAGGTAGGCTGAAAGGTACCTTCACCACTTCATTTTCTTCAACGATCACTAATTGATTGAACTGAATTTCTCCGGCGGTATATTCGTTGATCAGTTTTGATGAACGCCTTCCTCTGGTATATCGCTCGATCAGACGGATCTTAAAGCTTTTAGCTGTCTGACGATTTTTGGTTGTGAGGATAATGTTGCCGGTTAATGCTGACTCTTTTTTATCGATGATCTCAGGTATTTCAAGGTTCAGTTTTATACCTTCAATGCCCAAATATTGTTTTACTTTTCCAAGCATAATGTTTGTTTATCATTCATTAACAAAAATAATAAAATTTCAGTTCCAACCATTATTTATTAGGTATACGGTCTTGTAAAAATGCCCCAAAATGCCATCAAATGTTGCATTTGCGGATGCAAAAACGCATATGAAAAAGATTTGGGTTTTCAGTTCGAGCATATTTTGAATTCTGCCGGGAGAAGAGAAAATACCTTTGGCGGGTACTGACTTCCGTTTTGTCAGATATGATCCAAAAGTATTTCAACAATATCTCTGACCTCCATATTATCTTCTTTGTCCAGGTCTTTTAATCCATCCATCAGCATAGTTGTACAAAAAGGACAATTGGTCGCCAGTGTTTTACATCCTGTGAGTGCTGCTTCTCTTGCTCTGTTTGTATTTACCCTTTCAAGTCCTTTTTCTTCTTCCTTGAACATTTGTGAGCCGCCTGCCCCGCAGCAAAAACCGTTCTTTTTATTTCTTTCCAATTCGACCACTTCAATCTTCAGCGCTTCCATGATTTTCCTTGGAACATCATAAATCCCGTTGACCCTTCCGAGATAACATGAGTCATGAATTGTCAGACTGGAAGATTTTTTCGGATTTAATTTGAGGCGTCCATGTTCAATTAATTCCAGTAAAAACTGTGTGTGATGTTGAACCTTAAAATTTCCTCCAAGTTCAGGATATTCATTCTTCAATGTATTGAAGCCATGAGGACAGATCGTAAGAATTTTGTCAATCTGATATTGATTAAACAACTGAATATTTTGAAGGGCCAACATTTGAAAAACGAACTCATTACCTGCACGTCTGGCAGGGTCGCCGCAACAATTCTCTTCATCGCCCAAAATGGCAAAAGAGACGTTTGCAATATTCAGTACTTTACACAAAGACCTGATGATCTTCTGTGATCGTGTATCATAGCTGGCTGAGCAACCAACCCATAATAAAACTTCCGGTTTTTCGCCTCTTGAATGCACATCTGCCATTAACGGAATAGATATATTTGTTATCATGGTTCTAATGGTACTTTATGTTTTTTAATCCTGTTGAATCCAGGCTGAACGTGCAGCAGGTATTTGCCAGACACTTCCATTATTTTCGAGATTGGTGAACATTGTGATCCAATCTGATGGTCCAGATGCATTCGTGAGCACTTCATATCTCCGCATTTGAAGTATCACATCCAAAGGATTAATATGAACAGGACAAGCCTCTACACATGCATTGCATGTAGTGCATGCAAAAATTTCTTCTTTGCTTATGTAATCAAACAATGATTTTCCATCGTTGACAGCGGTTTGAGGTATGTCAGTTTTGACTTTAGATTGCTTTTTTTGTTTCCTGACATAATTTCCTGCTTCTTCGGCCCTGTCACGAACACTCATAACGATTTTTCTGGGAGACAATAATTTGCCTGTAATATTGGGCGGGCAGGCAGCTGTACATCGGCCGCATTCTGTGCAGGTATATGCATCCAGAATGTTTTTCCATGTCAAACCTGTAACATCGTTTGCGCCAAAATCAGGAATTTGTTCCGGAGCGTTTTGAATTACTTCCGGATCTGAAAGTCCCAGCATGCTTTTTACTTCATTGGTGATCAATGGCATATTTTCCATTTCGCCCCGTTGATTCTTTGGGGTGAAATACAGGTTTACAAATGAAAATATAATGTGAAGGTGTTTTGAAAACGGCAGATAAAGTAAAAAACCAAAAACAACTAAAATATGCCCCCACCAGCCAGTCCGTTCGAGGATAACCAGCGTGTTTGTTCCAAAATGATTGAAAAAACTTTCAAAGAACCTGCTGATCAAAAATGGACCGGCCGGATGATAATGTTCTGGCATTCTACCCTGTAAAACCAGATCAGCTCCATTCATAGTAAAAATTGACAAAATAAGAATGATCTCACCCAGCAAGATCAGATTTGCATCCCGGAAAGGCCAACCTTTCAGGTCTGGATTCCAAAATCTGCCAATTTTAATAACATTTCTCCTTGACAGAAAAACAAGGGTAGCCACAAATGCTAATACAGATAAAAATTCAATAGAAGAAATGATAAATGTATAAAACCAGCCTAAATAACTGGCAAAAAACCTGTGATATCCAAAAATTCCATCCGTAAAGATCTCAATCAACTCTGTTACTGTTATCAGAAAAGCGATGTAAATAAATAAATGAAAAACTGCAGGAAGCAGGTTCTTAAACATTTTTTTCTGAGCAAAACCTATTAGCAATACTTGCTTTAATCTCCAGGTAACATCACCCTTTAACCGGATTTCACGTCCTAAACGTATATTTTGCACGATCCGTCCATAGTATCGGACGCTCAATGCAATTACGATCAGCGCCGTTAAAATAAAAATTATCTGGCTCATCATATCTATTATATTACCTGACAAATTTAACACATAATTCTGAATCTTTCATCAGTAATAAATAATTAACCCGGAGTTAAATTTATTTTTGGTATTTCAGCATAGTCAACATGAAACCTTATAGAAAACTGGTAAAATAAAATGAAAGTGCCTTGAAAGTCAAAAACTCAGTTTTCTGGATATTGTTAAATATAAAAAACAGATAATCAATGCTATGAATGCAAAGATTTGAGATCTTCAATACCTTCATTTTATCTGGCAACAGCATTAAGGTAATTTTTTCCTTGCCATAAATTTTTATGGATCAATGCTTTATCGATCATAGCGGTAATTTCATAATTCTTTAATCCGTTCCATTTTGGAGCGATCAGGTATTTAGCAGGGCTTTCACTGGTAAACCTACCAAGAATGATATCAGGCCTCAATATAGAAATAAAATCAGTTACCAGATCGATGTAGTCTTCCAGACCAAAGAGTTGGAATATATCCGGGTCATTTTTATACTGAAAGGCCATCATCGTATGCTTCACGATTTGTAAATGGTGAATTTTTAGAATTTCAATGGGCAGGAGATTGATTTTTTCAGCATGACTCAATAAAATGTCTTTGTTTTCTCCGGGAAGTCCAAGGATCAAATGTCCTCCAAGGTGCAGATTTCTGTCTTTTGCCAGAACAAAGGCATGAATGGTTTCTTCAAAGGAATGGCATCGGTTGATGGCTTCCAAAGTGGGGTTAAAGGTACTTTCAATGCCAATTTCAAGTGAAATATAGTATTTTTTTGCCAGATATGTCAATAGTTCCAGGTTATCAGGATGAATGCAATCAGGTCTGGTACTGATGGCTAAACCAATTACCTGAGGGTGGGAGAGTGCCTCATGGTAAAGTTTTTCAAGGTGACTTGTTTCTGCATACGTATTGCTGAAAGCCTGAAAATAAGCGAGATACTTTTGAGTTTTGTATTTTTGCGCAAAAAATGAAATACCTTCTTCTATTTGAGTCAAAACTGGCTTTACCGGTTTGCAGTAAAACGGATTAAAGGTATTGTTATTGCAGTAGGAACATCCACCTCGGGATTTGGTGCCATCCAGGTTAGGGCAGGTGAATCCGGCATTGATGGAGATCTTTTGCACCCTTTGATCAAAATTTTTTTTGATATAAGAAGAGTAATCGAGGTATCTTTTATCTTTGTTTACTGACATAATATTGGTTGAAAAAAAATACAACAATAATAAATCTTTTTGGTTTTGATGGATGATTTCTGGATCGGAGACCTTGTTATAGAAGAAAAGACAGGATTGGAAGGCAAATTTGAGGGAAAAAATGCTTTCAATCAGGTCAGGCTCAACTCCAGGGGGAAAATCATTTTGCTGGATGGTCCAAAACTCAGGGCAATGACCGCGCCAGAACAGGAAGCATATTTGGAAGCGATGGAAATGGACTTGCCAAAAGTGACCAGCAAATCCTCAGGAGCCAGAACATACTCCAATTCAATTGATCTTCATATCGAAAAACTGGCTCCTGCTTTAAGCACCAAAAGGCTGGAAGCTATACTTCACCGGCAACTAAGTGCAACACACCAATTCATTGAAGAATCTATCTCAAAACGTCAATATCAGATATTGATCATTCATGGCAAAGGTACCGGAGCACTCAAAATGGAGATTGATATGCTTCTGCACAACTATCCCGAGATTGATCATTGGAATGAGGTGAACAACGGAGGAGCTACTATGGTTTTTCTGAAATATAGTTTTACCGGAAGGTAATGATCTAAATAACAATAACCTTGCTGCATAGCAGTCAAGGTTATTTATAATGCCGGGTATAGGTATTGTGTAACTTTAAAAACTGATCAATGCGCGCAGAAAATCTACCACTACACTGAAATCATAAGGGCAACCATAACCTCTTTGACAGGAAGTGGCAAAAATTACAATACCAAGAAAAAAAACTACTTTGGAAATTGACTTCAAATTAAGATACTTCATGAGTTATTGTTTTTTAAATCCATCCCGGCTTTCGAGTAGAATTGAAAATTCTAAAAGACTGCCAGGAAATTAAAGTTTCGATATCGCATTAACGAACCTAATATTCCTATTAGTATGCAAATTTATAAAAAAAATATTTATAACCAAAAATATATTAAAATAATTAGTAATATATAAGAAAAAAAACTAAATGAATCGTTTCGGGCTGCAATGTATTAAAGAAATTCTTAATTAGGAATTATCGTACATAGTTTTCCTTAAGTTGGCAAAAAAAAGACAAATAAATGGTCTTTTCCGGTTATTTCCGGGCAATGACCAGCATTTCAAAATCTTTTGTTTGGAGTTTATGTTCCCTGGAATATGCGCCTATTACTGCTCCAAAAATTTCAATACTGGTAAATCCAAGAGATTTGAGCAACCAGGTTATTTCTGATGGTGTATAATAACGTTCATTACAAACCAATTCATGTTTAACACCATTATCATCAGTAAAGTAAGTCGTGTTGATGTCTCTGAAAGTCATGAGGTCAAAAGTTTCACTGACATATCGCGCCCCTTCTTGTTTTGGATTGGTTGCTTCGTGGAATTCATTGATGTTGTGAAATAAAGGAAATAATCCGTTGAGCGTAGTAAAAATAAAGATTGACCCCGGACTAAGCGCTTTTGCCACACTTTGAAGTATTTCATAATTCTTTTCGTCGGTTTCCATTAAAGGGAATCCACCTTCACACAACATAATTGCTGCACTGAATACTCCATTAAAATCCAAATGTCTGGCATCCCTGATTAAAAATTCAATGTTCAATCCTTCCTGCGTTGCTTTTTCCTTTGCCCTTTCTATTTGGGCAGCAGAAAGGTCAATGCCGGTAACCTGATAACCTCTTTTGGTCAGCTCGATGGTGTGTCTGCCTGTACCGCAACCAACATCGATGATTTTAATGTTGTTATTAAACATTAATTCGGATTCGATAAAATCACATTCACCAGATGTTCCCTGCGTAAATACCTCTTTATCATATTGTTTGCCGTAGTTATCGAAGAGGGTTTCGTACCATTGCTTAATACTCATACTGAATTTTTCAATAAAAATACAATAATTCATTCATAACTGGATTTGAGCAATCATAAAAAAAACAACCAGTTTGTTCAACTGGTTGCTTTTCATTCAATTGTTCAGATGCATTCACTACATCGGTTTCACCGGGACGCAGATCTCAACAGTGAACAAACCGTTTTTGGGTTCTTCAGGATACATTTCAAAGCAAGGTTTGTCATCCGGCTGATATCCACTTTGAGGAAGCCATTGAGCATATACCCAATTCCATGCTTCACCGAACTGTGAGGCGTCCAATTCAAAGCGTGCGATGACATAATTTGCGCTTTCAAGTGTCATTTTACCAATTTCCCCGCCTACTTCAGTATTCTCCGGAACTGAAATACATAGGCTCATTCTCAATTTTTCTTCATTGGTCACATTGGGATCATCGTGGTATATGATCAAAGATTTAAGATCTTTTTGACCCAGCAAACCCCTTGGACCTGCCCACGCGAATAACCTGTTCCAAAGGTTTTCAAAAAGATTTTCATTGCCCTGGTACGGGCCGATATGCCTGATGTAAGCCAATGTCATTTCGGGAATTATTTTAACTTCCACGCTTTTGTTTTCTTTCATAACTTTTTCCATTTTTTTTGTTATTAAATCGGTACAAAGGTATTGAGAGAATGGCCTGAAGGCTTGTTCATTTTTGCTATCTGTTTGACTTTTATTGCGATTGTTATGTCTGATTTTGCGATACTGTGTAGCAGAGTAGCCGAATCGCCTTTTGAAATTACGTGAGAAGATGACGATGTCTGAGAATCCGCATTGCCATGCTATTTCTGTTATAGAAACTCCGGGATTGCTCAATAAAAGTGTGGCGGCTTTTTCAAGTCTAACCCGCAAAACGAATTGAAAAGGGGTTTCATTAATAAATGCAAGGAAGATCCTTGAAAAATGATATTTGGAAAAATTGGCTGTAGTTGCCAGATCGTCCAGGCTGATATCTTTTTCCAGGTTTTGATCGATAAAATCCAAGGCTTTATTGATCCTTGAAATATAATCTGCTGTTTGTTGGTCAATCATGTTTTAAAGATTTAAGGAAGGAAAGTCTGCCTTTTGTTAGTTCTCACAAAATTGACAAAAATTATTGGATGTAACTTTTCAGAAATTGATTATTTATCATATGAAGTAAAAATCAATTCTTTTTTTAGTATATATAAATTTTGCAATAGTTAAATTTAATAATATATTTGCATATTCCCATTTGCATTTTCCATTGATGATACTTACTGGATTTATTTATTCAAAATATTTTTAACTATTAAACATGATTTTATGAAATGGACTAAAGTGCTTTTTGTTGGGGTGTTAACCGGGATTTTCGCCTTTTTCTTTGGTTGGCTGGTATTTGGTGTTCTAATGCCGGGTAGTATGGAATATGGTGTCGAGGGCTTTGCCAGGGCTGAAGACGGCATGGTTTGGTGGGCTATGATATTATCCAACATTTTGTGGGGATTATTATTGGCTTACATATTTATCAGATGGGCGAGTATCTCTACCTGGTGGACCGGATTCAAGGCAGCCCTTGTGATTGGTTTTCTTGTAACTGCAGCTTTTGATGCCGGATTGTACAGTATGACCAATATGTTTGAGAGCCTGACTGCATTCTTGATGGATGTTCTGATCAATACAGTGTATACAGCCATCTTAGGTGCTTTTGCCGGTTGGCTGGCTGGAAAAAATTGGGTGTAAACTTAATCTAAATTATTTGGGGACAGATATTTTCCTGTCCCCAAATTTTAATTTGGCAGAAAACGTTATAGTTCGCCTGATTTAAAATAAACTTTGGTGTCGTTTGCTTAAATTCAATTAACGGGTACCTTTCATTATGCTGTAACAATTGAATATAAATGAATCTAAAGGATTATTCTGCGAACCATATTTATTCTTTGATCTTACTTTTATACCCTAAGAAAAATACGTAAGTTCGCATCCAAAATCGAATACAATGACACTCATCAAATCAATTTCAGGTATCAGGGGAACAATTGGAGGAAAAAAGGGGGATAATTTCACTCCAATTGATATGGTAGAATGCACAGCTGCCTATGCTCAAATGCTTTTGGAACATAATCCAAAACCTCGGGTCGTGGTGGGTCGTGACGGTAGAATGACAGGTGATATTGTCAATGAATTTGTCGTGAACACCCTTATATCCATGGGAATTGATGTGATCGATCTGGGATTGAGCACTACGCCGACTGTTGAAATGGCTGTAAAATTTGAACGGGCTGATGCAGGTATCATATTAACTGCAAGCCATAATCCGAGAGAGTGGAATGCACTGAAGTTTCTGGATCACAACGGCGAGTTCATTTCACCTGAAACAGGTGAAAAAGTCCTTCTTTATATAAAGGAAGACAGAGCAGTTTTTAAAAATGTGGATGCATTGGGAGAAAGGACTTTTAATGACGACTGTATATCAAGGCATATTAAAGCAATACTTGAGCTCAAATTTATTAATAGTTTGAAAATCAAAGAAAAACAGATGCACGTCGTTGTGGATTGTATCAATTCTACGGGTGCGATATCTGTTCCGCCATTATTGGATGCCTTGGGTGTTTCATATACGCTGATCAATGAACAGATCCATGGAGATTTCGCGCACAACCCCGAACCTCTTGCAGAGCATTTGACTGAACTTTCCCGGGTGGTGACTGAAATGGATGCAGACTTCGGTATCGCTGTTGATCCTGATGTGGATAGGCTGGCATTTGTTATGGATGACGGTGAAATGTTCGGTGAAGAATATACTTTGGTCGCTTGCGCAGATCTGATGCTTGGGTACCAACCCGGACCTACAGTATCCAATCTTTCATCTACCCGTGCTTTAAGGGATCTTACAAAAAAATTCGGACATCCATATCATGCATCGAAGGTAGGAGAGGTTCATGTCGTAAGAAAAATGAAGGAGACAGGAGCAGTGATAGGTGGAGAAGGAAATGGAGGCGTTATTATTCCTGAATTGCATTACGGACGTGATGCACTGGTAGGGATTGCCATGATTCTGACTCATCTGGCAGAGAGGAACTGCACTTTGAAGGAGCTGAAGGCTACTTATCCGGCTTATCAGATGAGCAAAAATAAAGTAGTACTCGATATCAATACCTCTGCGGACAAAATCATTGAACGTATCGCAAACAAATATAAAGGGCATGAAATTGACATTCAGGATGGACTTAAAATTGATTTTCCAGATTCATGGGTTCAGTTGCGGAAATCCAATACAGAACCTATCCTGAGGATTTATGCAGAGGCAAAGACGTCGGAGGCAGCGATAATGCTGGCTGAAGAAATTATTGGTGATATTCAGACTATTGCATCTGAATAATTTATTTTGCTCCGTCTAAAAGTTTAAAAATATAGACTTCTCAAAAGTTTTGGCTATTTCCCGTTATTAGCTATTCTCAGATTCGTCGCAGGAATGTAGATGTTTATTGTTTTTTACAGTCTTTTCTCCGGTTGTATCACGATTCAGACATTTTAGTTATGGGGGTAAAATGGCAGAGTTTAGTATTCAATATAATAGTGCTCGTCCATTTTGGCACTTCAACACCATGTTGTATTTGTTGATAACAATTATATTTGTTCATTTTAAAACTGAAAAGTCGATCATCATCTCTGAATAATTATGCATCATTTTAAAGCAAAGCTATTACTTAAATACCCCGCATTTCACCATGTAATTCTGATGTTTGGCAGAGCTTTTTTGGTTTTACAGATTTCAATGCTTCACTTTACGCTTTCCGGTTCTGAACTTCCACCTTTGATCAAATACAGTACCAATGATTATAAAGCAGGTAATCAGAATTGGAAAATTTCGCAGGATAATGACCGTGTAATCTATTTTGCGAATAATGACGGTTTGTTGGAATTCAATGGGGCCATCTGGACTTTATATCCTTCACCCAATGAAACGATTATAAGGGCAGTAAAAGTTGTAGGAAAAAAAGTATTTACAGGATGCTACAAGGAGTTTGGTTATTGGGAGAGGCATCAGGATGGTAAATTAAGGTACAACTCATTGTCAAAAATAATTGAAAATCAATTACTTGAAGATGAGCATGTCTGGGAAATTCTGAATTTTGAAGATTGGGTTTTATTTCAGACGCTTCACAGGATTTATTTTTATAATCTGAAAACCGGCGCTTTTAAAATAATTAATCCTGCAAATGGGGTTTGGCGGGTATTTATCCTGGACAAAGTTATCTATTACCAGACATTGAATGAAGGCCTTTACCGCTTAAAGGGTGGGGTGTCAGAATTGATCAATAAAGATAATTTATTGAAAAATAATCAGATATGTAATATTTTTGATATTAATAACGACTTATTTCTTCAGACAGAAAAAGCAGGTTTGTTTATTCTAAAGGAAGGCAAACTGATCAGATATGAAGGAAAAAACGATCGAATTGTGAATCAGAATGATATTTTTTCCTGTATCCGACTGGCAAATGGTCAACTTGTTTTAGGGACTATATCTAATGGAGTTTTTATCCTTGAGAACGATTTTGATTTGATGTACCACATTACTCAGGATAAAGGCTTAAGCAATAATACAGCTCTTTCTTTGTTTGAAGATTTTGACAAAAATCTTTGGATCGGACTGGATAACGGGATCAATTGTGTCAATCTGAACAGTACATTCAAATGCTATGTCGATAAATCTGGCATTCTCGGGACTGTATATACTTCAAAATTATATAAAGGCATACTATATTTAGGGACCAACCAGGGCTTGTTTGCTAAAACTTATGGTTCAGATGACGAGTTTCGTTTGGTAGGAGGTATAAAAGGTCAGGTTTGGACACTTTTTATTCATGAAGGAGTATTATTTTGTGGACACAACCGAGGCACCTATCTGATCGATGGTTTCAGTCAGAGGAAGATATATTCAGCATCGGGCACATGGAAATTTTCTGAAGTTCCAGGAATTAAAAATGTATTAATTCAGGGAAATTATAACGGATTGAATGTATTGAAGAAAGTTGGAGATCATTGGATATTTTCCAATAAGATCAAAAATTTTGACATATCATCCAGATATTTCGAAATCGGCAAAAACCTGAAAATTTATATAAGCCATGAATATAAAGGAGTTATCAGGCTGAATCTTGATCACAACCTGACCCAGGCAAACGGAATGTTTTTGTATAGTTTTCCAAAGAAAGGAAAGAATTCAGGTTTTATTAAATATGGAAAGGAAATAATTTATGCTTCCAGAAACGGATATTTTAAGTTAAATAATGAGTCAGGAGAATTTGAGCCAGAGAAATCTATGATGGTTTTTTTCGAACAGGATGGATATATTTCGGGGAAAATGTCTATTGATAAAAACAATCGTTTATGGATATTTACCAATCGGGGTCTTGAATTTTTTTATAAAAATAACATAGATCCAGAATTCAGACACAGGAAATTATTCCTGGATACTGATTTCCTAAAATCAATTTCCGGTTATGAGAATATTGAGCAACTCAATGATTCGGATTATCTCATAGGTACTGCAGACGGATATTTCATTTTTAAACTAACCGATCTGATATATTCTTCAGTTTCTGTTCGCATCAATGGTGTTGCAATGCTGGATCAAAAGGGCAGACAAAGAATGTTAGAACTTGGAAAGGATCTGGTGCTAAGTCATAAGGACAATAATCTGAGATTTGAATTCAGCATTCCGAAATACAACAAATACATTAAAAGGGAATATAAATATTTTCTGGAAGGTTATAGTACCGGTTGGACCATATGGCAAAATAATCCGGTTGCTATTTTCAGGAAGTTGCCACCCGGTAAATATACATTTTTTGTAAAAGGCAGGCATGGAGATCGGCAAACTGAAAGTGTGCAGTCCGTATCGTTCAGAATACGGAAGCCTTTTTATGAAACCAATGGAGCTATTATGTTTTATGCTTTTATATTGATCCTCGGAGGTTATCTGATCAACAAGAGTTATGAGAAAAATTATGAAAAGCAAAAAAACAAGCTGATAGCTGAGCATAATTTGAAAATGGAGATCCAGCAACTTGAAAATGAGCAACAATTGATGATGGTCAGAAATCAGGAATTGAGTCAGTTTGTGGATGAAAAGAGCAAGGAATTAGCTGTATCGAATCTTGATCTTATCAGAAAAAATGAATTGCTCAAAATGATCAGGGATGACATAAAAAAGCATAAAAACTCTTTAGACCTGAACAAATTCCTATCACTATTATCAGGCATCAATGAAAATATATCCGGTAAAGATTCATGGGATACATTTATGAAATCATTCGATAGTTTTGATAAAGATTTTTTGAAAAGACTTCATGAAGTTCATCCGACACTTTCGCCAAGCGACCTCAAATTATGTGCTTATCTCAGGATAAATCTGGTTTCCAAAGAGATCGCTCCACTGTTGAATATTTCAGAAAGAAGTGTTGAGATCAAGAGATACAGATTAAGGAAAAAGCTGAATCTTCACCATGATGTAGGTTTGGCCAGTTATCTGATCAATTTCTGAATTTTACAATCCATACAAAAGTACATCATATTTTAAAACCCGGTTGTTTCTGTTTTAATTTGCAAACGGGTATTTTTTAACTTATTATCAATCAACATTAAATTTCTGCTAATTTCGCTGGTATAAATTGTATGGATGTATAGTTTTTGTATAGGCCAATTAATGTTGTCGCAAATGAATTCTTTATAAATTGCGAGGCATTGTTAATTGATGCAAAATTAATTTGCAATGTAGTGTATGAATCAATTTTTAACAAAAAATGAAAGACTATGTACAAAATGCAATTTCTAAAGAGATTTAGTAAATTACTCTTCTTTTTACTGGCATTTTTCATCTTGGTGGGCTCCATGCATGCTCAACGGCTTGTATCCGGCGTGGTGACAGGTGATGGAGAACTGTTGATCGGGGCGAATGTGCTTTTAAAAGGGACTTCAGAAGGCACATCAACTGATGTGGATGGGAAATTCAGTCTCAAAGTGCCTGAGGGTTATGATGTACTTATTGTTAGTTATCTGGGGTATGTAACAAAAGAAGTACAGATCACATCAAATTCACTTTCAATTTCCCTTGAAGTTGAAAAAACAACTTTGGAGGAAGTTGTTGTGGTAGGTTACGGTACTCAAAAGAAAAGTGTTGTTACCGGAGCTATTTCCAGCATTAAGGCTCAGGATATTGAAAACCTGCCTAATATCGGAAGGGTGGAACATGTCCTTCAGGGTAGGACCTCCGGGGTTTACATCGCAGCAAATGCCGGTCAGCCCGGATCTTCATCTACTATCAGGGTAAGAGGTATCACTTCTTTCAACGGATACGGCGGAAACAATCCACTGTGGGTTGTTGACGGTGTCGTTATCAATGATGACATCGGTTTCCTTAACCAATCCGACATTGAATCTATTGAGGTGTTGAAGGATGCAGCGTCTCTGGCTATTTATGGTGCCAGATCTGCTTCAGGTGTGATATTGGTTACAACAAAAAAGGGTAAAGAAGGTAAAATAAATGTTGGTTACAGTGGTACGTATGGTGTTTCCGCTCCCGCAAATACTTTAAAGTTGCTTAATGCAACCCAATATGCTGCGTTGATGAATGAAAAATCCATCAATGCAGGAGGGGATGTGTTGTATACTGATTTATCGGCTTTAGGAACCGGAACTGACTGGCAGAAAGCAATATTTAGTGACAGAGCGCCCAAGAGTACTCATGAGATAAATATCAGTGGAGGTAACAATATTTCCAATTTTTATTTGTCATTCGGAACTCAGGATATTGAAGGAATCGTAATGCCTGAAATCTCCAATTACAGTAAAAGGAATTTCAGATTGAATTCAACTCACAAATTGTCTAAAATTTTTACAGTGGGACAATCTTTGGGCTACAGCCATCAAAAATCTGTTGGTATCGGAAATACCAACAGTGAATATGGTGGACCTTTGAGCTCTGCCATCAATCTGGATCCAATTACACCTTTGGTGGAAACAGATCCTGTAAGAGCTAATAATACTAGTTATTATCCCGAAACTGCTTTCCGTGATGAAAACGGCCAGCCATATGGGATATCTGTAGGTATTCCAACCACAGTCGGACAGGAAATGTCCAACCCATTGGCCTATGCAAAAACGCGGTTAGGCCAATATGGCGTAGGTGATGATTTTGTTGGGAATGCTTTTCTTGAAGCGAACATACTGAAAAATTTGAAAGTAAAGTCTTCAGTAGGTGGTAAAATGGCATTTTGGGGAGGTGAAGGTTTTTATCCTGAATTTTATCTGAATGCAACTTATGCCAACCTGAAAAACAATATGTCCAGGAGTTCAAATAAACTATTTGCATGGAACGTTGAGAATACCATTACTTATGGCAACAACTTCAACGGACATGATGTCAATATCCTGCTTGGTCAGGGTGCCTATCAGGACGATAATCCAGTAGGTTTGACGGTAGTACATTCAGGATTACCAACCAATGATTACAAACAGGCTTCGTTCAACTATGATATACCTGCATCTGATAAAACAGGTTATGCTTATACTTCAGAACCACACAGAGTTAGTAGTTTGTTTGCAAGGGTTAATTACAATTTCAGTGAAAAATATCTGTTTACAGGTATTATCAGGAGAGACGGTTCAACCAATTTTGGAGCCAACAATAAATACGGTATTTTCCCTTCATTTTCACTCGGATGGGTTGTTTCTGAAGAGAAATTCTGGGTTGATAATGTTGTGATCAACTTTTTGAAATTCAGAGGAGGATACGGCGCAACTGGAAATGACAGATTCAGGAAATTTTCATATCTATCAACCATTGGTGGGGGAAGGAACTATACATTTGGACCTGAAGGCCTGATCATTTATTCAGGTTCCAGCCCGGATGCTCCGTCCAACCCTGACCTGAAATGGGAAGAAACAAGGCAAACAAACGTTGGATTTGAAGCCAGACTTTTCGAAGATATGAAATTCACCTTCGACTGGTACCAAAAAACGACCATAGGTATTCTCCAGGAAGTAGTATTACCGGGTTATGTTGGTTCGGCAGGAAATCCATTTGCAAACGTAGCAGATATGAAAAATACAGGTATTGAATTGGAACTCAGTTACAGGAAAAGGTTTAATCAGTTGAATTTCAATGCAAGTGGAAACTTCTCAACTTTGAACAATGAGGTGACTTTCTTAGGAAATGGAATTGACTTCATCACCACACAGACAGCAGGATTTCAATCTATGGGACCAGTAACCAGAACACAGGTAGGTCAGCCATATAATGCATTCTACGGATACCAGACCGATGGAATTTTCCAGAATTATGATGAAATCAATGCCTATAAAAATGCTGAAGGAACATTGATCCAGCCGAATGCAAAACCTGGTGATTTCAAATGGGTTGATTCTAATGAAGATGGTACCATCACGGATGAGGACAAAGTATTTCTTGGCAATCCCATTCCGAAATACACATTTGGCCTGACACTCAACGCTGATTATAAAGGATTGGATCTGTTGATTTTCGCACAGGGAATGGCAGGAAATAAAATCTTCCAGGGACTCAGGAGGCTGGACATTCTGAACAGCAATTACCAGACGGAAGCTTTGTCCCGTTGGCATGGAGAAGGCACTTCAGATGATTATCCAAGGCTTACGAATCTGGATGAAAATGGAAATTTCGGCAAAATGTCAGATTTCTATTTACAGAATGGTGACTTTTTAAGATTGAAACTGATCCAATTGGGTTATACTTTGCCAAAAGGAGTTTCAAGTAAGCTTGGTATTGATAAGATCAGATTGTATCTGAGTGCTGAAAATATATTTACATGGACAGAATACACAGGGTATGATCCTGAAATTGGCGGAGATGTATCCGGTATCGATAAGGGTTATTATCCTCAGGCTAAATCTTATAATGTTGGTATTAATGTACAATTTAAATAGGAAGATATGAACAAAAATATTTATATAACATTATTAATCGGTGCTTTCTTTATTTCTATGATCTCATCCTGCAGCGATGATTTTCTGGAAGTCCAACCTGAGGGTAAGCCGTTGGAAAGTGCCTATTACCAAAATCAGGATGAGGCTTTTGCCGGTCTGATTTCTGTATATGATCTTCTGAGGAAAAATTCAGGAGGATTTGAGAACATGATCACAATGATGAATGCTGGTTCTGATGACCATTATGCAGGTGGTGGTGGTGCAACAGACGGTGTGGGAATTCAGTCATTCTCAAATTATACACAAAACAGCAATACCATTCCTCCCAGTTTTTGGAATGACTATTATCAGGGTATTTTCAGAGCAAATGTACTCCTTCAAAAATTGCCTGATGTTCCTATGGATGAAGCACTTAAAACACGATTTGTTGCTGAAACCAAAGCTTTGAGAGCTCTTTATTATTTTAACCTGGTGATCATGTTCAAAAACATTCCTTTGATACTGGAGCCATTGACTCCTGCCAATATGTATGAACAGGTTCAGGCTGATCCTGCAGATGTTTATGTTCAGATCGTAAAAGATTTGAATGAAGCAATTCCTGATCTGCCCGCAACAGTACCTGCTGCTGAAAAGGGCAGGCTGAATAAAGGCGCTGCACAGGCTTTACTTGGAAAAGTATATTTGTATGATGGTAAGAAAAGTTTGGCTGCTGCCCAATTTGCTGAGGTAAATGGCACACCGGGTCAAACAAATCAGTATGGAAATAAATTACTTTCGAATTTTAATGACTTATGGGTCGTTGCTAATAGATTCAATGCTGAATCCATTCTGGAAACCAGTCATTCAAGTGTTGGAAGTTCATACTGGGGCAACTGGGGAAGCAGTGCTGATGAGGGAAATACCGTAAATGTCATGGTTGGTCCAAGAGGTTATGTTAAAATAGGTGCTGATGCTCCTGATTTACCTTCAGGATGGAGTTTTAACGTAATCACACAGGATTTATACGATTTTATGAAAGATGATCCGCGTTTTGAATCTACTGTACTGGATATCAAATCAATGAAAGAAGCTGGAAAGGTGAATTATACTGAAGGATATCAAAATACCGGGTATTTTCTGAATAAATTTACCCCCAGAATTTCTGATGTCTCTACGGGTACCGGAGATGCTGTATTAAATTACAAACAAAATACCTATATCATTCGCCTCGCTGATACATATTTGATGGAAGCAGAAGCATTAGGTGCAAGCGGCGCCAGAGCTCAGGCCTTACTGGATGCAGTAAGGGTCCGGGTGGGTTTACCTTCAGTGCCCGTTTCAATGGAAGCCATCAAAGCTGAACGCAGGAGAGAATTAGCCGGAGAAGGATTCAGGTTTTTTGACCTGGTTCGTTGGGGTGATGCCAGTGCAAAACTAGGTCCAAGGGGATTTGTTGCCGGCAAAAATGAAATCTTTCCGATTCCGTACAAAGAGTTAGAAAATACTAAATTGGTGCAAAATCCAAACTACAATTAATCCATAAACAGATTGAATTATGAAAAATAGAATATTTATTTTAAGTTTGATTTTAATGCTTTTTCTGACATGGAGCTGTACTATTCCGGATGGTATTGATGACGATCTTTCCTTTTTGGACAGCATTGGTTCTGCTGCACATGATGGTATTTTTACCATCACCAGGGACAATTCAGGATTAGTTACTATCAAACCTGTCGGAGAAGGAATTACCTATTCAAAAGTTAGTTTTGGACATGGAAGCTCAAATCCGGTTACTTTAAAAGCAGGATTGAGCGCTTCCCACAATTATCCTGAAGGTAATTATACCGTGACTGTCAATTATTTTGATCTGGCAGGTAAAGAAACAGTCAAAACTTACCCATTGCAAATGACTTATGTTGCACCTGAAAATGTATCAGCTACCTGGAATTTCGAAGGTACCACAATGGTGCTGACCGCAAAAGCAGATTATGCTAATGGTTTCCAGGTTCTTTGGGGAGATGGAGGTGCTAATGAGGTGCCTGTGAATATGGAAGGAACTTTAGGTGGTACTTTTTCAGTTGCTCCTCATACTTATTCACCTGGTGTATACACCTTAACGGTTATTGCATTGAGCGGTGGCGCTGCAAAAACCACAGTCACTTATCCGATCATAGTATTTGCACCTTTTTCACTGCCAATTACCTATGAAAGTCCGATACAGAACTATAATATTGGCGGAACTTTTGGCGATGTCAGCGTCGGGCAGGTTGCTAACCCATTTCCAGGGGGCATCAATACATCTGCAACAGTCAGAAAGTATACCAAAGCAGTCAACGCACCCGGTTGGGGTGGAACATGGACTCCACTCAGTCTGCCAAACGGAGTTCCAATCAATATTGATGATGGTTCAAAGATCCTGGTGCATATCTATTCAACAGAAATAGGGAAGGCGGTCAATGTTGAACTGGAACAGGGCAGTAATGGGGTTGCTAATCAAATATTGAAAGTTGCCAACACAAAAGCAAATGAATGGGAAGAATTGGTTTTTGATTTTGGGGCACTGGGAATTCCTGCAGGAACGACCTTCAAACAATTGGTTTTCAGGTATAATGATGTAGCTAACGGAGAAGGAGAAGTCATTTATTTAGACAACATCTCCCAATCTAATTAATTTCATTCAATAAAATTGAATTAATATGAGGACAAAATTTAAATTAATATTATTCCTTTTTCCAGTATTAAGCATTTGCTTTCTTTCCTGTGAAAAAGAAGAATACAGCCTGGGTGATCTGAAAGCACCTTCCGAACTGACCATTACAACGACTATTGCCGGGCAGAATGCTCAGAATCCTAACGGTGACGGATCTGGTGATGTAACCATAACCGCATCTGCTAAAGATGCTCTGGCATTCAAAATTGATTTTGGTAATACTCCTAATCCAAACTTTGTGCCGCTGGAGAAAGGAACAGTGACCAAAAAGTACACTTCTCTTGGTACAAATACCTACAACATTACAGTCATCGCTTATGGAGCAGGAGGTACTTCTACTGTCGCAACTAAAGCTATCACTGTTAAAAGTGATTTTCAGCCAGCTGCTGCACTGGTCACCAATCTCACCAATAATGCTTCTAAAACCTGGATAGTTGATAAGAGTGTTTTTGGCCATTTTGGAGTTGGCCCATGGGATAACAGAGAGCCTGTTTGGTGGCAGGCAGGCGTAAATGAAAAAGTTGGCTGTTGCAATTGTTTCTACACTTCAACATTTACATTTATTAAATCAGGAAGTAATTTTAGTCTGCTGGTAGACAATCCGGATGGTGCATTCACCAAAACTGGTGCATTGACCAATCTGCCCGGCATTCCGGCATCAGGAGATGAAGGTTGTTATGCCTATAACGGAGGAACGAATAGCTTTGCATTCATTCCCACAAGCGCAACCAATAGTGGTTCAACGAATACCATTATAAAACTTGGCGGCAAAGATATTTATATCGGATACGGAGCTTTGCTGGATGAATATGAGATTTTATCGATCGATGCAAATGTCATGAAACTTAGAGTACAGGGTACTGAAACAGGAAATGCATGGTATCTTACGATGGTACCAAAACAATAGTAATACAAGTTGAGAACAGAATCCAGGCACTTCAATCGGAGTGCCTGGATTTACTTATTGATAAAAAAAGATATTTATACCCCCATAATTTTTATAAATGAATAATTTCCGAATTTTTTCCAAAAGCTTTCTTGCATTCATCATTTTTTTTTCAATTTATTCATTTTCATGTACAGATCCTGCGGAAGGTGATGATAACACATTGATTCCATCCAATCTGAAAATAAATTTTGATTTAGCTGGTAAATCGGCAGATCTCCCATGCGGGGACGGAAGCGGAATTATTTCATTTAAATTATCTGCTGACCATGTCAAAAACTATAAGATATTGATCGATCAGGAGTTGATTGAGTCAAATACTGGCGTTTTTGATTATAAATGCAAGAAAATAGGGACAACTGATTATAAAGTAGTGGTTTCTGCATATAATGGGACTAAATTCGTTTCTGAATCAATGATGATAACGGTTTATGTAAAAGCAGCTTTGCTTTGGTCTGATGAATTTGAATACAACGGTACCCCGGATAATAAAAAATGGTCTTTTGAGATTGGTAATGGATCAAACGGATGGGGAAACAATGAAAAACAGTATTACACTTCGAGGCCAGTTAATGCCATTGTAGAAAATGGCGTTTTAAAAATAAAAACTTTAAAAGAAAACTTTCAGGGATTTGGATACACTTCAGCCCGGATGATCTCCAGAGATTTTTTCACATTTAAGTATGGGATCATTGAATTCAGGGCAAAATTGCCGGAAGGAAAAGGCACTTGGCCGGCACTTTGGATGTTGGGTAACAATATCGGAAGTGTGGGTTGGCCAGCATGCGGAGAAATAGATGTGATGGAACATGTTGGAAATCAACTAAATAAAATTTACGGAACGGTGCATCATCCTGGTCATAGTGGCAGCAATCCCGACGGAGGTACCGTCATGATTGAGAATGTTACCAAGGAATTTCATGTATATAAAGTTGACTGGTCAGCAGATTACATTAGGTTTTTTGTGGATGATCAGCTATATTACACTTTTGCCAATGCAGCTTCCTTACCCTTTAATCAACCCTATTTTATTATCATGAATTGTGCTATGGGAGGAAATTTTGGGGGAACCATAGAGCCGTCATTTGAGCAATCTGTTTTTGAGATAGATTATGTGAGGGTTTATCAATAATCAGACAGTTTATATTTGGCAGTTGATTAAATGACAACCAATAATGGGTAGATATATGTCGATATCATTTTTAATTATATTTTACTTTTCGATTTTGAATTGTAATGAACCTGCGGTAAATCCGGATCCTGATCCACAGGATACAATCATTCAATCAGAAATTGACTGTTGGCTCACCACCAAAGACGGTCTTCAATTATTGCAAAAACAGGAAATGAAATACAGTTTTAACTCTCCATCCAATTTCTATGAATTCATTGAAGTCGATTCTGCTGTTGAATTTCAATCAATAGACGGATTTGGTTATACACTTACCGGAGGCAGTGCAAAAGTAATCAATCAATTGAATACAGCCGATCGTCAACAATTGTTGGAAGAACTTTTCGGTAAAAAAGATTTTTCAATAGGGATAAGTTATCTCAGGCTCAGCATCGGAGCATCTGATCTGAATGACTTTCCATTTACTTACAATGATCTGGAAACAGGAGATACAGACCTGTTGCTTGATAAGTTTTCGCTTTCTCATGATCTGAAGGATCTTATACCTTTGCTGAAAGAAATTCATGCGATCAATCCTGAGATACTCTATCTGGCGACTCCGTGGTCTGCTCCGGTCTGGATGAAGGACAATAAAAATTTTAAGGGAGGAAGCCTCTTGCCTCAGTATTTTGATGTATATGCCAGATATTTTGTGAAGTATATTCAGGAAATGGCAATACACGGTATTCGGATAGATGCTGTCACGCCACAAAATGAACCCCTGCACCCGGGAAACAACCCAAGTATGTATATGACAGCAGTTGATCAGGCAGTATTTATAAAAGATCATTTGGGGCCGGAATTTTTTAAAAATAACATAAATACGAAAATAATTATTTATGATCACAATTGTGATCGCCCTGATTACCCAAAACAAATTCTTGATGATCCAGCTGCAAGGCAATATATTGATGGAACCGCTTTCCACCTTTATGGAGGAGATATCGGTGTGCTATCATATATTCATAATCTCTATCCCAATAAAAAGCTATATTTTACGGAACAATATACTGCTTCCAACGGCAACTTTGGAGGTGATCTGAACTGGCACCTGAAAAACGTTGTCATAGGTTCTTTGAGAAACTGGAGTAGGGTAGTTTTGGAATGGAATCTGGCAAATGATGGTGATTTCAAACCGCACACGGAGGGCGGCTGCTCAACATGTAAGGGTGCGATTACCGTGCTCAGTTCCGATGCATTCAACAGGAATGTGAGCTACTTTATCATTGCTCACGTTTCCAGGTTTGTTCCGCCAAAATCAGTAAGAATATCATCCAATCTATTGGGTGGTTTGCCGAATGTTGCTTTTTTGACACCGGAAGGGAAAAAAGTGTTGGTGGTCTTGAACGAGGGCAATGGTACTGCTGCATTTAACATCAAATATAAAGGGAAATGGGCAGTTTGCACTCTGGAAGCAGGATCCGTTGGTACATACGTCTGGAATTAGAACATTCCTCATCCAATGATGTATTCTTGGAAAAAGAATTTGTAGGATAAGGTAATTTTTTCCCCGAGAGGTATCTGAGAATGTTTTTGTAAAAATACCATCAAAATAAAAGTCCCCTTTAAAGGGTATTCAGGGGCAAAGACTTTACGGGACAAACTCAGTTATTAGTAAAAACACGGGAATTTCATAATAATTGAACTGTATAAATTTGAATCATATTAAACGATTATTTATCTCCAAACTCTTATTGACCTGCGTATTGACCACTTTGTTAAACGTATCAAATGCCCAATTATTGATAGTCAGCGGAGACAAAATAGTGAATTCGGTCAGTGGTAATGAGGTGATCCTGAATGCAATGAATTTTGGAAATTGGATGGTGATGGAAGGTTATATGATGAATTCATCAAATCAGGCTCCGGATCAACATACATGGAAAAAAAAGTTGACCGATTTGATCGGTAGTCAAAATACTGCAACATTTTATAATACCTGGCTTTCAAATCATGTAACCAGAAATGATATCATCCAAATTAAAGGATGGGGTTTTAATGCAGTCAGGGTACCTATCCATTATGAATATTTTGTTAATAAGGAAGCAGGAATAATCTGGATTGATCAGGGGTTTTTATTATTGGACAATATTATTTCGTGGTGTAGTTCCGAAGGAATTTATGTTGTATTGGATTTGCACGCTGCTCCCGGCGGTCAAAGCAATAATGCAATCTCTGATTATGATTCGGCACATCCTTCACTTTGGGAGAGCGAATCGAATAAAACGAAAACTGTGGAACTTTGGAAAAAGATTTCGGAAAGGTATAAACATGAGCCATGGGTAGCAGGATATGATCTTATAAACGAGCCTGCATGGAATTTACCAAACGGGACAGAATTAAGAAATATTTATCAGCGAATTACCAGTGCCATCAGAAATAATGGAGACCATCATATCATTTTCGTTGAAGGAAACTGGTATTCAAATGATTTTACCGGACTAACTCCAGCCTGGGATGATCATATGGTTTATGTTTTTCACAAATACTGGTCTGATGCTTCCAATATTGACATTAAATGGATAACTGACTTTCGTGAAATACAGAATAAGCCAATCTGGTGTGGGGAACATGGTGAGAACAGCAATGATCATTTTACAAAAATAGTGGAGACCCTTGGGGAAAATGGTATTGGGCTTTCCTGGTGGCCCATGAAAAAATTTGAAAGTATCAATTGCTTTGCCAGTGCTGAATTTCCTACCGGTTATTCAGATCTGTTGAATTATCTGGGAGGTTCAAATCCGGATTTAAATCCTAATACAGCGTTCAGTATTTTAATGCAATTGGCAGAAAATGTCAAACTAGAAAATTGTAAACCCCAGTCTGAAGTATTAAGATCCGTTTTTATTCAACCAGGAAACAGGAATATTGAACCTTTTTCCTCTGATCCATTTGTTATAGGTAATTCGGCACCCACGAGGCTATTTACTTCCAACTTTGATCAGGGAATGAATGGATATGCTTATGCTGATATGGCATGGGAAGATGTTCGACTCACCACAGGATACTACACAGCATGGAACAATGGCTGGGTATATCGCAATAATGGTGTTGATTTAGAAGCCACAAGCGATCCGTTGTCAAATGGATACACAGTTGGTTGGTTTGTAGAAGGGGAATGGATGAAATATACCATAAAGAATAATGCAATCGGAACATACCTGCTTGAATTCAGGATAGCCAATGGATTTTCAAATCCCGGGACACTTCAAATTCAAAATGAGGACGGCACAGAAATTTTAACCACCGTAGCCATTCCGCCAACAGGAAGCTGGTCTTCCTGGCAGACAGTAACTGCTACCTGTTCATTCGGTACCTTGGGCAAGCAGGTGATCAGAATCGTAAATAAATCCGGCGAGTTCAATGTAAGTTCAGTAAATTTTGTCTACCATAATACTACGTTATTGCCTTATGTTCCAGTAGAAAATGGCTTAAATATTATTTATTTGAAAGGGAATAATAATAAATATGTTACTTACACCAATCCTGGCAACTTGCTGACAAGCACAAAACAAACTTTAAGCAACGATGAGCAATTTGTCATTGTGGACGAAAGTGAAGGCAACTCCGCACTGAAATGTAGTAATGACCGCTATTTATCATTAAATCCATCAGACAACAGGTTGTATTGCGATGCTTCAATGATAGGTTATGAGCAAAAATTCAGACTCAACAATCTATCCGGAGCATTATCAATAATGGGAAGTAATGGATTATATGTATCTTCAGAAGATGGGCTCATCACAGGTATGACTTGCTCCCGAAGCGTGCCTTCGGCATGGGAATTTTTCAATTGGGGTATTACCGGAACAATTCCTTTGAATACAAAGTCTGTGGATAAGAAAGAAAACAGTTTTGGTTTTTTCCCGAATCCGGTAGGGAACACTATGACTATCAAAGCTACTTCAGATGAAATGATTCTGGTAAATATTTTTGATTTAAGGGGTAACTTAATGGTCAGTAAGATCATTTTTGGGGAAGAAAATCACCTTGATGTTTCGGATATTCAGCCAGGCTTGTATTTCATTGGATTATCTGATAAAAAACATAGTGTAACATTTAAATTCATAAAGACATAATAATTTTTAAAAGCAAACATATGAAAAACAGCATGACATTTCTGATACTCACCGGATGGTTATTTTTGACTTTGACTAGTTGTGAAAATGAGAAAAAAGAGTTTTTGGTCACCGATAAAACCATTTCGGTTTATACTACTGCGGACAGTTCAGATTTGAGATTCGACAAAACTGAGGGATTTACATTTAAAGAATTAAAACAGCCATTGGAAACTCAGGTCTGTATTTTTGTTGAACCAGACAAAACTTTTCAGACCTTCCTGGGGATTGGTGGCGCCATAACTGATGCATCAGCAGAAGTATATGCAAAGCTTTCGCCGGAAAAACAAACTCAACTGATGGAAGCCTATTTTGACAAAAATGAAGGAAATGCCTATACGGTCATCAGAACAAATATGAACAGCTGCGATTTTAGTTCAGATATGTATACTTACGTGTCCGATGGAGACAAAGACCTGATGTCATTTAACATTGAGCATGACAAGAAATTTAAAATTCCCATGATCAAACAAGCGGTAAAACTAGCCCCGGACAGTAAGTTGTATTTCAGTCCGTGGAGTCCGCCCGCATATATGAAATCCAACAAAAATATGCTTAAAGGGGGAGCATTGCTTCCGGAGTATTTTGATACGTGGGCCAGATATTATGTAAAATTCATAGAAAGTTATAAAAAGGAAGGCCTTGATTTTTGGGGATTAACCATTCAGAATGAACCGATGGCAACTCAAATCTGGGAATCGTGTATTTACACTGCAGAAGAAGAAAGAGACTTCCTCAAAGATCACCTTGGGCCAACACTGGCAAAAAATGGTTTAGGGAATAAGAAAATTATTATTTGGGATCACAACAGGGATTTGATCACACAACGCGTGAATACCATCCTGGAAGATAAAAAAGCTGCGCAATACGTATGGGGCGTAGGATTCCATTGGTACGAAAACTGGACAGGAGGGAACATGATGTTTGACAATGTGGGAGAAGTAAATCTGCTGTATCCTGAGAAAAATCTGATTTTTACGGAAGGATGTGCTGATAGTTATCATCCTGACAGGCTCCATAGTTGGACCAATGCTGAAAAGTATGGCAGATCGATGATCAATGATTTTAACAAAGGCACGGTTGCCTGGACCGATTGGAACATACTTTTGGATGAAACCGGAGGTCCTAATCATGTTGGTAACTTTTGCTTTGCACCAGTGCATGCAGATCTGAGGACTGGCGAATTGGTGTTTACGCCTTCATATTATTATATCGGGCACTTTTCAAAGTTTGTCAAAGAAGGAGCAAAGAGGGTAAGTTGTGTCTCCAGTCGAAGTCATTTGCTGACAACCTCATTCATTAATCCTGACGGAAAACTTATAACCATTGTGATGAATCCAACAGATAAAGCCATCAAATATAACCTTTGTGTTGGAATTCAGGCTGCTGAAATCAATATACCTGCCAGGGCTATTCAAACCATTGTATTGTAAAAAGATTGTTTAGGGTTAAATCTTGTAACTTGCCGGACTGTTGAATGCTGTCCGGCAGGTTTTTATTCATACCATTTTTCACATAGTAAACATCAGCCACACTGCTCCTGCTATAATGATCAGCAACGAGGAGACCATAAATTTGTAAGCAAATTTTTTATTACCCAATAGGAAAGAATAAAATGTTTTACTTATCAGATTGGTAGCGTTCACCAGGATAAAGGTGAGCAATGCAAACTGAAAACTGATGGATCTACCTGCCATTTCAGCAAGATTGACCATGATGGCATCAATTCCGGCGAAAGAAGCAATGACTGAACTAATAACAAAACCTGAATTACCGAATAAAATCAGGCATGTTTTTGTGATGATTTTCACCAAAACGAGTATTACAGCGAATCTCAATGCCGGAAGAAGCGAAAATATTTTTGTTTGCTTAGAATGTTCAATATTTTCTTCGTTTTCCTGAGGTTCATTTTTGCGAAGTAAATACATAGAAATAATGCCGGCTGCCAGGATCATGGTTAAAATAGCCGGGAGGATGCTGACCAGCCATTTGGCATTCAAAGGGCCAACTAGCAGAAATATCTGGAGAAAACTTGCCAGATTTGCCAGAACAGCCGCACCAACTAAATGATTCATATATGTGGTGGTTTTACTTCTTTGAGCCAATGACTGAGTTGCTGAGGTTGAAGAAATAAATCCTGCCATGAAGCTTGTCAGTGCAAAACCTTTCTTGCTCCCCACAATTTTACCAAGTACATAACCCACCACATCAATTCCGGTGATCAAAACTACCACTAACCAAATTTTCCTTGGGTTTATCAGATCAATTTCCGAGAATTTTTCTATGTCAACATCCATTGCAGAGAAAATATCCGGTAAAACAGGAATATCTTTCATCGTGTATGAGGTGTCAGGCAATATAGGCATGATCACCAAAGCTATGATGGCATAACTGATAAAAGATTGTAATTCATTTCTTGAAATGCCTGAAACCAATTTATTTGTTTTGGATTTAACGGAAAGTATGAAAATCACAATGACGAAAATCGCTACAGTGATTTCAAGTGGTATGATATCAACAATCAGGAGTAAACCAACGAGATATGTTAGCAAAGCTGAAAGTTCACTTGAAATACTGTAAAATCGGGTTGCTGTAGCTCCTATGAAGTAGTAAATCAGTACCATAGCCAAGATCCCACCACTGATCAGGACTGCAAGAGATTCAAATCCATTCAATAAAAGTATCCCACTGATAGATCCTGTCAGGGCGATCAATGCATAGGTTCTGATCCCGCCAATGTTGGTGAGTTTTTCGTCGATGCTTTCCCGTTCAAGCCCTATGGTGCCGCCAATGATGACGGACAACAACAATTTCAGGAATAATCCGGATATCATAGCTTATATTTTGATCAATTTATTGGTTATTTTTCGATAGAAAACCAACAAATTTACAATTAATTTATACTGTTTATGTATAATGGTAAATGATAAATTGCTCAACATAATAAGCTTTTTGAACCCGAATTGGGCGGACAATCAATTGAACAGGTACAAATAATTGATGTTTGAATATCAATTTTAAAGATATGACTTTATAGATTTTGAGCCTGCTCGTTAAAGTCTTTGTCTACAAAAGCCTTTTGAAAGAGACTTATAAATTATTGTATTTCAAACGTTTCCAATTAGTCTTCCGCTGACGTTCAGCAATGATGAAGCCAGTTATCACCATCTTTGACGTCAGTAGGTTGGAGCAAAAAATGATTGAAAATAGGCAAATCGGACTTTTCGGAGTAGACTCAACTTTCAGTTTTTCCTTATAAAAAGGAGGTCAACAGTAGGTTTCCAATGGAATCATTTGTGCATTTATTCATTTTATAATGGTAATGAAATTGACTTGATTGGGTTTCAACTTTTCTTTCTTTGGTTTTTAAACTTTCAAAAAGTTGTGCTACCACACTTGATCTCGAGGATCCGGGTTCATGGTCTTTTGCAGAATTATTATGCAATAACCGATAATTTATATTGGTTTTATGTCTTATAGGGAGTATTGATTTATTCAAAATCCTTATAAAGTAAATACTTCTTTCGCAAGGTTTTATAAGACTGGAGTTCTTCTTTCCAGGCATTTCTGATCTCATCCCCACTTTTTCCTTCGAGGATCATCAACCTGAGTTTATCAGTTCCTGCAAGTTTGTCTATATATTGACTTTGAAGGAAAAATGTACTTTTATCGGGAAAGATCTTAAACATTTCAAGGATCAGATTGAGATTAATTTGTCGTTTTTGCCAGATGCTATCAATTTGTATTTCGCTCAGATCAAAACCAAAGCACAAAGTGTCCTGGTACCTGGGTCTCAATGTTGAAGTTGAGGATTTGGGGGTGAATTGAAAAGGCATGTTTTCCAATAAAGGATGTCCATATTGCACAAATGGACTTTCGGTTCCACGTCCTTCAGTGATGACAGTTCCTTCAAAGAAACAAGTAGAAGGATATAAGAGGATGGCTCTGTGATCCTTTAAATTCGGAGAAGGCGGGACAGGTGGATTGTATAAGCTTAAGTGAGAATAATTGATATTCTTAACGACCGATAACTCGATTTGGCGGCCATCTGTCAACCAACCTTCTCCATTGATCATAAAAGCCAGTTCTCCAATGGTCAATCCATGAACCACAGGGATCGGATGCATTCCAACATAGGAAGCAAACTCCTTGTTGAGTACGAAACCGTCCACATAATGTCCATTGGGATTAGGTCTGTCAAGAATGATCAATGGCTTTTTCAGTTCAGCACATGATTCCATTACATAATGCAGGGTGGAGATATAGGTATAAAACCGCACCCCTACATCCTGGATATCAAATATTAAAACATCGATGCTGTCCAAATCTTCTTTTGAAGGTTGTTTTTTAGCGCCATAAAGAGAAACGACAGGGATCATATTTCTCATATCCAAAGCTGAATCCTGAATGATCCCACCAGCTTCTATAATGCCTTTGAAGCCATGTTCAGGAGCAAATATCTTGTCAATTTTTACATTCAAAGCCAATAAAGTATCCACCAGATGTTTTTTCCCGACCATACTCGTATGATTGACAATCAGGCCGACTTTTTTCCCCTGTATCAAATTCAACACCTTTTCGATGTCGTTTGCTCCGGGTATTGGATACGATTTATACGGCTCAATAATTGACACAGGAATTTCCACGGGATTGACTTCAGGATCAATAGGTATGACATTTTCTGCTGCCCTTCTTACATGACAAGCAGATAAAAATACCATTATAAAAAGCATTGAGAAAGTACGGGATGCGACCAGGTATTTGTAAGCTTTAAGCAGTTTTTCGACCATTATTTGTCATATTTTATGCAAAATACAACTCGTCGTGGGATTACCCAAGAATATAGCTGGTTTCATTCATAACCTTTGCTTAATGCGGGTTTGCTCTTGTTTTTTTAAAGGAGCAAAATCGAAAGTTCAATTAATATGAACGTATTTATTGAACTGAAAGCAATTTCAAAATAACCGAAATTCATGTATGACCAGAGTAAAATTAGTTAAAATCTATTCAAAACTGTTATAATCTTTTTGAAAATGCAAATTTCGCATTCGAATCCGGAATCAGAAACAAGACTAAAAGAGAAAAATCAATTCACCGTTGAAAATCAAATTCTGATATTCATTTCATCTGATTAAGCATATACTATATTGGCATGAAAAAATCTAATTTTTATGTTGTTCAATCATTTTTTGTAAAATAACTATTTAGAAACTGTATAAATGCCAGCCAAATTTATTCTTGTGAGCATTTGTCATCAAAGAAATCGGAGCGTAAAATGTTAAATTTGAATGACATATTAAATAATTTGTTTTGCTGTCTTTCCATATGGGGATATCAGATCGGTTGTTCTTTTATTTGTTCACCGTTTAAAATTTTTGAATGGGTAATAAAAATAAATTAGATTTTATCAGAAATTTTTGTGGTAAAAACCTTTATATCATTGGCTTTAACTTTTGATATAGCTTCAGGGTACTAAATCAATTTTCTATTAGTTACTTGCTAGTCAAGGTTAGTGTCTTAAAAATTGAATTCGAGCATTATTTGGCAGAACTTTGACGAATTTTGATCTTAGAAATAATGACTCACAGAATATTCACCCCGTAGGATATATATCCAACGGGGCAAGCATAGGATTAACGATTTTGGATTTTCTAATAAAATACAAGATCTGAACTCGTTCATCAGTGTTCCTTTGCCTGCCCGTAGGGGCCTGCCCGTAGGGGCCTGCCCGTATGAGGGAGTAAATCTTTTTCCTATTTGGTTCCAGCTCGTCCGGGTTAGTAAACAATGATATTTTGGCATGTCGTTCATTAAAAACAGTTAGCATAAAACTTTCGCGAATTATTCCAATTCACTAATAAAATTAATAGTATATTAGCGTTTTGCTTATTTTGTTTTGTTCAGTTAATTTTAAGTATGTTCAAACCTTTCCCAATATTGATTATGCTATTTTCCATAATAGCAATACATGGTATGCTTTATGCTCAGAATATGCGGATTGAGGCTCCACCTGGCTATAATATCATATACATGGAAAACAATCTTCCAAAGAATATTGAAGGTTCGCCTTTCCTGGATGATTGGCAATTATCTGATATCCTGTTAAAGAACGGCGATGTTATTTCTGGAATAATGCTGCGATATAATGTGCTTACGGATCAAATGCTGTTTCAAAGCAATAATAATGCGTATGTGATAGGAGCACCTGAAAATATTTTGGAAATAAAACTGCCGAACAGAATTTTTGCTTATAAGTATTTTCTCAAATCCAGAAAAATTGAAAAAGGGTTTTTTGAGATCATTTTAAGTGGAAAGGTAGGCTTAGCTATTAAATATCAATCAAAGGTTATTTCTTCCAATTATAATGTAGCTTTGGGCGTCGGGAATAAAAATGATACATTAATTAATCAAGAAAAATTGTATTTGGATAAAGAAGGACAAATCATCCAGTTAAATAAGGAAAAAGTACTTTTTGAAGTCTTGAATGATAAGTATAAAGAAGTTTCTGATTTTATTGAAAAAGAAAATCTTTCATACAAAAGCAAGGAGGACATGATTAAATTGTTGACTTTTTATAATCAATAAACCCTGAATTTTGAAAATAATGGGAGAATAAAGAAATTGGAATCTATGCTGTATAGAAAGTTTCCCTATCATAAATTAATGAATCTTGCACCAGGTTTAGCCATAATGGCTAAATACATGAAAACATTTGCCGAATTTGAGTTGAGTTCTCCAAAGGATCGTTATCTGAATCTTTGATTAACCAGACCTGATTTAATACAACGGGCTCCACAGCATAAGATTGCCAGAAATTTTGGGATTGAGCCGGAATCATGGAGTCGGATTCGCAAAAGAATGAGTATTGGCAAATAATCAGGATGAAATTGGAAACTAATTTCAAAATTCCATCTTAGGCTAAAACTGATCAAGGTATATACCAAAATCTGTTTACTATAAAAGCATAAATTTATAAATAACTGTATTTTAAATAATTATCAAATAATGATTTATAAAATTGATTTAAATGATTCAGATAAAAGTAAAGAAATTGTCAGTTTATTGAAGGCTAGTTATATAGTCGAAGCAAAATTGATCCATTATTTTGATATTCCAGGATTGTCAGATGACGAGGAAAAAATCAGGAATTCCAACGAAACGTTTTACGGTTTTAAACAGGATGGTTCACTTGCCGGAATTATTTCTTATAAAAGCTATGGGCAGATACTTGATATTCATAGACTTGCGGTTCATCCGAATCATTTCAGGAAAGGAATAGCATCTGCTCTGTTGTTAGAAGCAGAGAAAATAAATTCTAATGTGAGAAAGATTATTGTGAGTACTGGAAGAGAAAATCTTCCGGCCTGCAAATTCTACGAAAAACTGGGATTCAAAAAAACGGGGGAAAAGGAGGTTGCAAAAGGTCTGATCATCAGTAATTTTGAAAAACTATTGGATCGTGATGAAGAGTAAAATCAAAATAAAACTGGAATGTTTTAATTGAAAAAGTGAATTTTCTCTATTATTGTCTAAAAAATTGAATTCGAGTAGTTTTTGGCAGAACTTTGAAGAATTTTGATCTTGGAAATAATCCCACAAAGAATATTTACCCCGTAGGATGTAAATCCAACGGGGTTCTTAAATCAATTTCCTATTTGGTTCTTGCCCTTCCAGGTTAGGATTAAAAAAATGAGTCTGCTACTCTTAAATCCAATCTGTTGATTTTCTATTGTTTTTTTTCAAATCTCAAAATTCCGTATTTGAGATCCTAAAGAATTATATGAAGATCACCCAAAAAATTGGAATGGGAATATAATTTATTTGTTGTTCCGATGATTGATCAGTTGCATGAAACTGATCAATCTGGTTTCCACCTAAATTATTGCGTTGGAACTACCTTTACCTGAACAAAAAATTGTAATATTGGTGTTTTTTTAAAGGTTTTGGAATCAGCCTTGAAAGTGAATCGATATGCAATAATTGACATTGAAACGACCGGAGGATCGGCTCACCATGAGAAGATCATAGAAATCGCCATGCAGGTTATAGAGGATGGGCAAACTGTCAATGAATTCCAGAGTCTCATCAATCCGGAGCGGTCCATTCCTCCATTTATCACGCGACTTACAGGTATTACCAATGAAATGGTGCAGGAGGCGCCTAAATTCTATGAGGTAGCCAGGGAGATCATCGAATTGACAGAGGATGCAGTCTTTGTTGCGCACAATGTGCGGTTTGACTTTGGATTCATTCAGGAGGAGTTCAAAAGGCTTGGATTCAATTATTCACGCAAACAATTGTGCACGGTTTATCTGTCCAAAAAGGCTTTCCCCGGACTCCGTTCCTATAGCCTTGGTAACCTGATCCGACATTTCAATATTGAAGTAGAAGCCAGACATCGTGCTATGGCGGATGTACATGCCACTTCTATTATTTTCAGCATGATCCTTCAAAAGCAAAACGGACATGAAAATTCAAAAAAACTATTGCAAGTTGCTCAAAAAAACGTTTCTTTACCACCAGCGATATCTTACGAACAGCTTGAGGATCTGCCTGAAAAAACCGGAGTTTATTACATGACCGACAAAGATGATGAAGTGGTCTATGTGGGTAAAAGCGTGAATATCAGGAAAAGGATCAAACAACATTTCCACAACATTAACCCCAAATCCAACAAATTGTATCAAAGGGTTAATTCTATCCGATTCGAAATCACAGGAAGCGACCTGGTGGCATTTTTGCTTGAAAATGAGGAAATTAAAAGACTACAACCGGAAATTAACCGTTCTGCCAGGCATAATTCCTTTCCCTATTTTACTTACCTCACCGAAAACTCAAACGGATACCTTGTATTCGACATCGCATCCAACACTATAGCTAACAGGAAAAATCGCCGAATCCTATCCGAGCATGCATCTTATCTGGCTGCCAAAAGCCAGCTGTCCTGGTTGCGTGAAGAATTCCGGTTGTGCAGTAAACTCATGGGCCTTGACAAAAGCGAACACGCTTGCTTTGAATTCAGAATCGGTAAATGCCTGGGCGCCTGTCAGGGGATAGAAGCACCCGAATCATACAATGACAGGGTGATGGAGGCTTCAAAAAATCAAGACAGAATTTCTCCAGCCAATATGGTGCTGATCGATGAGGGAAGAAATTCAGATGAAATGGCTGTTGTTGTGGTGCGCAATGGTAATTACTTTGGATATGGTTTTGTCGGTTTGGACGTAGGTTATCTGAATGCGGAGGAATTGGCAGAAAATGTACGGAAATCAAGCTTTTATCCTGATCATAACTCGATCGTAAAAAGATTTTTACAAAATCCCGGAAAAATCAGGGTGTTGCCATTGGCTTATGGTACAGAGTGACAGGTTTATTTCAAAGTATAATAAAAACTGATCCCGGCACCGGAAAAGGGATCAGGCGTGATTTTGAATTCCATGCTCAGATTTTCATCAGTATCGAAATCGATCAGATGTCTGTCAATGTAAGCTTCCAATGAATTGAATAAATGCACACCAACAATGATGAAAATCGCCTGTTCCCTGGCTTTTTTTTGGGTAAGGTAGTATGGGAAGTAATTACTGGATTGATTTGGATGTGTCAGGACATCATTTTGATAGAGGGATTTTAACTCTTTGTACTTTTTGTTAATATCATAATAATAATAGCCTGCCCCCGCCAAAGCTCCGTAGATAAGTGGAATCTTCCAGTATTTTTTGTTGTATGCCTGGCCCGCGCCGGGAAATATCAGTGAATACAAGGCTGCCCGGCCAGGATTGCCACTGAACAATACCCTGAGGGTGTTTTTGTTTTTCATATCCAAGCCTTCTGTATCGGTAATGCTGGTATCCGGTAAACCTGCACCCCTTTCATCAACACCAATATTTTCCTGTGTAAAGCAGATAACAGGAAAAATGAAAATGGGAAAGATGAATATCAAAAATTTCAGACTCATACCGTTATAACGATAAAATTTGGATTTTATATGTCCATTTTGTCCAAAATCTCATTAAAATCATCATCTGTATCAAAAAAAATCTGGATAAAACCAGCGCCTTTATCATTTCTTTTAATTGCTACCCTGGTTTCAAAATGATCAACGAGTTTGTTCTGGAGACTGGAAACGGCTGGATCCTGTGATCCTTCTGTTTTGTCAGATTTTGATCTGGTTGAAGCACTCAGATGGTCGAGCACTTTTTTCTCCAAAGCCCTGACTGAAAGGTTATTTTTTACAGTTTCATGGTAAAGTGAAAGCTGAAGGGGCAGATTATCTATACCAGCCAAAACTTTTGCGTGTCCCATACTGATCAGGTCTTCTTTGATCCCTTGTTGTATGGTCGGAGGTAATTTTAGCAGTCTCAGGTAATTGGTAATGGTGCTTCGGTTTTTACCTACTCTTTCAGCCACTGACTCATGTGTAAGGCTGAATTCCTCCAGCAATCTGTTGTAAGCCACTGCAATTTCAAGTGAATTGAGGTCACTGCGTTGTATATTTTCCACCAGAGCCATTTCCATCATCGCCTGATCATCTGCCAACCTGACGTAAGCCGGAATTTCGGTCAGACCTGCCAGTTTACTGGCTCTCCATCGACGTTCACCCGAAATGATCTGATATTTCTGGCCACCAAGGCTACGGACTGTGACTGGTTGGATCAGTCCCAATGCCTTGATGGAAGAGGCAAGTTCTTCCAGTTCTGAATCTGAAAAGTATTTCCGGGGTTGAAATGGATTGAATTCTATATCATCTATCGGGATCATCGCCGTACTATGACTCAGTTCCCGTATCACTTCCTGCCTTTCCTGAACATTTTTACTTTCGATATTTCCAAGAAGAGCTTTCAATCCTTTATCCAGATCAGTTTTTTTTGCCATTTTCCTTTATTTTATCAGCTTTTGGTTGCTCAATCAACCTACTGCAATAGTATCTCCGTTTTTGGTTAACAATTCATATGCCAGGTTCAGGAAGTTCCTTGACCCTGTTGATGCTGCATCATACAGCAAAACGGGTTTGCCCATCATAGGTGCTTCATTGATCTTTGCATTTCTGTTGATCACTGTTTCAAAAATATAATCAGTTACAATTTCCTTGATATTGCCACTCAATAAACTGGCCATTCTCAGACGTTTATCATACATGGTTATCAGAATGCCCTCAACTTCCAGTCTTGGATTCATGCCTGACTGTATGATGTTGATCGTATCTTTTAGCTTACTCAGGCCTTCAAGTGAGAAAAACTCACTCTGTACAGGGATCAGAACAGTATCTGCCGCTACAAGGGCATTTACCGTGATCAGCCCCAGTGAAGGCAAACAGTCAATAAAAATATAATCGTATCGACCTTTTACTTTCTCTACTATTGATTGGAGTATAAATTCCCTTTTTGGTACATTTACCAGTTCGATTTCTGCCCCTACCAGTTGAATATCTGACGGTATAATGGATAGATTGGGTACTTCAGTATCTTTTATGCTTTCTGAGGGCTCAACCCCGTTGGAAATACAATCATATAACGTATACTCAAAATCGTCAGCTTTCAATCCAAGACCTGATGTAGCATTACCTTGCGGATCAGCATCAATAAGCAATACCTTTTTTTCCAGCAGAGCTACAGCTGCTGCCAGATTTATTGCGGTAGTTGTCTTGCCAACTCCACCTTTTTGATTTGCAATCGCAATAACTTTTCCCATCTTTAACCTCGGTTTATGTCACATTTTTTTTTCAGGCGGCAAAAATATCAAAACAATTCTGTTTGGAGGCAGTCCTATCCGTTAAACTTCAATTATTTTTATAATTTTATCTGGTATGCATTCACGGAAGGATATTAACATCACCTCCAGATTCTGGTAATGGTGTCGACTTTCTGCCAAATTTTTTACTTTTGGTTTCAGACAATCAACGTTTCGCCAATCGAAGGGATCAACAACGTTATATTCTTTTGTTCAAATACCTTTTGTGCTTCTTCTTTATCCAAAATGATATAACCAAAAGTGTCAAAATGACAAGCAATCACCGTAGAGCATTCGACAAAATCGCTTGCAATAGAAGCTTCTTCGATGCCCATGGTAAAATTGTCACCCATTGGAAGGATACAGCAATCGAGTTTCGGACATAGCAAGGGTATAAGTTTCATATCCCATGTTAATGCAGTATCACCCGCAAAATAAAAACACTGCTCATCATTCCAGATCACGAATCCGGAAGGGTTTCCGGCATAGGATCCATCAGGGAATGAACTGGAGTGAATAGCATTTACCATTTTTACTTTACCAAACTCAAACTCCCATACACCTCCATGATTCATCGGATGACCATTGAGGCCTTTTTTCTGAAAATAGCTCACAATCTCAAAATTTGAAATGATAGCGGCTCCTGTATTTCCGGCAATGCGCTCCACATCCAGTATATGATCCTGATGTCCGTGGGACAGCAATATGAAATCAGTCTCGATTTTATCAATTTCGATGTGCTTGGCAAGTTCATTGACCGATATGAACGGGTCAAATAATAATTTGTGACTTCCGAATTCAATCAGAACGCATGCATGTCCGAGGTATTGAATTTTCATATGTTTGTTATATTTGGTTTCTATTTGGCTAAATGGAATATTCTGACGGTACCTTATGAGGAGAATCGTCTGTGTTTATCATATATTGGACTACCAAATTATTGTAAATTCATTTTGACCGAAAGTTATTAAAAGCCTGTTGGTTTACAAAGACCTGGTCTTAAAAAATCAAAAAATTCTGCATAAATGTCTATTTAATGGGCAGCAGTCCTTCTTTGAGTATTAATACGATAAAAAACAATGCCTGAATCAGTATGACCGGTAGCGCCATACGATTGTTTAAACGTTTGACTATCATATGTGTTGGAACTAGAAAAATAAATGAAATCATCCACCATGCCAGATAGTTTTGGATCGGAATATTACCGCCTTCCCATGTCCAAAAATCAAATCTGACTGCAACAGGTTCGAGAAAAAAGTCATAGATCAACATGAGCGTGGCAGCGATCATCGATTTAAACCATAAAGATATTTTTATATTGGCAAGTATTGCAGCGGTGCTAAAAACCAGGACAGACCAGTTGATCCCAATGATTAGCGGAACCTCCAGTACTTTCAAACCTAGTGTGTTGCCATAATGGTATAAGCCAAAAATAGCCCCGGTTGTAATGCCTGCATATTCGATCAGGAAGCCGGAAACAGCAATCAAAGTGAACCATAAAATATACTTTACATTCAGGGATTCGGAGTTATACACGATCAAAGCCGCTGCAAATACCAGATTAAAAGGCGTTAATCTCATTAAACTATCCGTATGTCCAAGCAAAGCAGTAACAATACCTACCAGGTAAATAACGAGCAGCAAAAACAAGCTCAGCCTGTATTTGCTATTTTTCAATTGATTTAAGGATTTGGACATAAGTCAGATAATATTTTAGCAGACAACAAACATAATGGAATTCCGCCACCCGGATGCACACTTCCACCGCAAAAATATAAACCTTTTATTTTTTTACTTTCATTGGCATGTCTGAAAAAAGCGGAGAATCGGTTATTGGAACTGTTACCATACAGAGATCCACCGAATGAAGAAGTGCGCGATTCAATTTCAGGAGGTGACAAAAAGTCCTCAACTTCGATCAGATCCTCTATTTTAACATGGAACTGAAAGTTTATTTTTTTGATGATGGCAGACCTGTAGTCATTGATCATTTTATTCCAATCCTGCCCTCTGTCAAAAGGCGCATTCACCATGACATACCAATTCTCACAACCCTCAGGAGCATCATCAGGAACATCTTTTGAGGTAATGGAAATGTAAACAGTCGGATCTGTAAATGCTTCATTTCCTTCGCTGAGAGCTTTGAATTCGCCAGGATAATCATTGCTAAACAGAATATTGTGCAAACCCAACTGACCAAATTGTTTTTTAATACCCCAATAAAAAATCAAAGCAGAGGTGGAACGTTCCTGTCGTAGGATTTTTTCCGGGGCTTCCTGGTTTTGAAGTAGTTTGCGATAGGTCAACATGATATCCATCGTAGATACTACCAAATCAGAAGAATATTCACCCAAATGAGTTCTGATGCCGTAGGACTTTCCTGATTTGATCAGGATTTCCTCAGCTTTTTCATTAAAATGAAAACGGATTCCTAATTCCTTAGCTAATGAAAACAATACCTCTGTGATTTGGTAAATTCCTTTCTCCGGGAGATAAGTGCCAATTCCATGTTCGAGGTAAGGGATCATATTGAGCATGGCTGGTGCCTGATACGGATTGCTTCCGTTGTAGGTAGCATATCTGTCAAATAATTGAATGAGTTTTTCATGCCTAAGGAGTTTTTTATTAGCCTGGTGCATTGTGTGAAACAAATCCAGTTTGTACAGGTTTGATACTGCTTTTGCAACATCCCTGGACCACCATGTTAATAATTTATGAAGTGGTTTTTCCATAAAAATTTTGCCAGCCAGGTGATACATTTGACTGCTTTTAACCAAATATTCCTTTATGGTGCCTGGAGCAGTACTGAATTTTTCTGAAATCTCATTCTCAAAAGCATCCAAATCAGTCCAGGAGATTACAGAAGTTCCATCATCCCAAAAATATCTACAGGATTCTTCCTTTTCAAAATATTTAAAGTAATCCCTCGGATCTTTCCCGCTGATGATGAACAATTCATCTACAAGATGGGGTAGTGTAAACAGAGACGGCCCGGCATCAAAACGATATCCGTTCATTCTGAAATTGGTTAGCTTGCCTCCCGGATATTCATTTTTTTCAAAAACATCAACCTGGTAGCCTTTATTGGCCAATCGAATGGCGCATGCCATTCCAGCAACTCCTGAACCGATGATAAGCGCTTTTTTCCGATCCATTCAAATGATCATTTAAACTTTCACTTTCCTTTCCAGCCAAATTTGACTAATTCGTGCAAATCGATGTATTCCAATGTTTTCTCATTAGTAGCTTCAAGTATTACTTTAGGTGCTTTTCCGGCCCTCCATGCTTCTACCCAGCGAGAAGCACATAAACACCATTTGTCACCTGCTTTTAACCCGGCGAATTGGTATTGGGGTCGGGGCGTGCTCAGATCATTTCCTACTGCTTTGGAAAATTCCAGAAATTCTTCAGTCACGACCACACAAACAGAGTGTACACCGATATCGTCAGGCTCTGAGTCGCAACTTCCATTACGGTAAAACCCTGTCAGCGGGGATAAGCAGCAACTGATCAATTCATCGCCAAAAACATTTTTACTCATTTTTCAATTTTTTTGGAACGCAACTTTAACAAATATAATGTCTTTTTGGTTTTATTGAGTAGAAGATTTATTCAGGTAATTGAGTCAGGAATTTAACAGATTGTATCAAGTTCGCATTCAACTTTGCCAAGCGATTTTATTTTTCGGGTGTAGCTTTAATTGTTATCGTTGAATGGTCTAAGCCATCAGCCGGATGAGAGTAAATGGAAAAAAATAAAATTTTGAGACTGTTACGAAAAGTCTTTGCCCCCTAAATCCCTACTGACGTTTTTAGTCAGTACGTACACTGACGTTTTCAGTCAGTGTAAGCCTAAAAGAAAACTTTTAATTTATTGAAATTCAATCGTTTCTCTTTAGTCTTGTGCTAATTTTAGACGTCAGTTGGTGGGCAAAAAACGATTGAAAATCAACAAATCGGACTTTTCGGAGCAGACTCAATATTCAAGATTAGCTGATAAATTTTTATTGACAAACCCATTTTAACATACAGGCATTCTTTTATTTTTAACTTTGCAAAAAAGTTGGTTTTATAGTTATGATATTGATAATTTCAGGAACAAACAGACCGGGTAGTCTCACTTCTAAAATAGCTCGACATTACCAGAAATTGCTGCAGAAACAGACAACAGAAACAATAGAGTTGTTTTTGCTGGAGGATTTCCAGGAAGGTTTGCTCCATACTGAAATGTATGAAACATCAGGGCAAAGTCAGTTGCTAAATGATGCCCAAAAAAAATTATTTATTCCAGCAAAAAAATGGGTTGTGATTTCACCCGAATATAATGGCAGTTATCCCGGAGCTCTTAAAGTCTTATTGGATGCCCTTTCCGTGAATGAGCCTGATCTTACTTTTAGAAACAAAAAAGTGACATTGATCGGAATAAGTTCAGGTAGGGCTGGTAATTGGCTGGGTATGGATCAGTTAACCACTGTTTTACAATACCTCAATATGCATGTTTTCTATTCCAAACCAGCGCTAAGACAAATAGGCAATCTGTTGGATGAAAATTCAGAATTGACCGATCCAAAAACTATATCACTGCTTGAAAACCATGCAAAGGAATTCCTGTTTTATTAATTTATAATTTTTAAACAAAGTGTATGTCTGATAATTTAAAACTTGGTGCGTTTTCCTTAAGCCTGAATGTAAAAGATATCCATGCCTCCAAAGCATTTTATGAGACTTTGGGATTTATTGTTTTTGGCGGGAATATTGAACAAAACTGGCTGATCTTAAAAAATGGATCAACTTTGATCGGGCTGTTTCAGGGTATGTTCGACAATAATATGATGACATTTAACCCCGGCTGGGATCAAAATGCAAGTGAAATGGATGAATTCGATGATATCAGAAAAATTTACCAACATCTGAAATCGAATGAAATGGAAATCACTCCATTAATGGACGAGAACAATCAGGGACCTGCATATTTTACCGTTACTGATCCGGATGGGAATCAGATTTTATTCGATCAGCACCGTTAACAATCTCCATACCTTTGTAAATGGATATGACCGTGACTGTTAGTATTGAACGTTTGAATTATTTAAAAGCATTAGATCCTGGTTTTTTACCGGAAAAGATGGATATTTCCTGAAAGCTTTATGTCATTAAGGGGAGGACCGGCACTTAACGAACAGACATAAAAGTAAACTCCGGAAGCGAGAGATTTTCCTCTCTTGTTTGAACCATCCCAGTTGATCTGTGGATCGTCCGTTTCAAATACCAGTTGGCCCCATTGGTTGAAAATCTGGATATTGAAAGATTGAATATGCCTGAAAAACCTTGGAACAAAAATGTCATGCACATGGTCGCCATTGGGAGTGAATACATTTGGCAATTCATATACCGGACAATTTTGCATACATATCACATTCGACTGCATACCGGGATTACCATATTGGTCTAATCCGAACACGGCATAACAACCTTGTAATCCATTGTTTCCCTGATGCTTATATTCCCTTATGTCGGATCCCTCCACCGTCTGTGTCAACCCCAAATGATCGGCGTCTGCCCCAAAATAAATCTGGTATCCGCTGACCTCAGATATTCTTTCCGGGCAATCAGGAAAATCCCAGGATAAATTGTTAAACAATTCGTCACCGGGGATCCAGTCCGGTGCATTCTCGCAATCGTTGGTGACTGTTAATAGTGGTGCACAAATTGGAATGAAATCAATAGCCTCTATGCAAGCGATTTGGGATTGATTTGAAATAATTTTTTCTTCCAAAAAGCTGTAATTGCCTTTAGAAATGACATAGTAACAATACAGTTTTTCATTTTCAATATCAAAATCATCAAATGAGTTGGTTGTGGAAGTCCCGATCAGTGAAAATTGATCCTCATCTTCTGTCTTCCGATAAATCATATAGGATGAATTGTGCCATGGAACCTCTGAATTGAATTTGATTCGATTTTTTCCCTGGATCGCTTCGGGAGTGATAAAAACAGTTGATGCTTTGGGAGCTGAACCCAGAGGCATTTCCTGTTCGGAAAAATACATGCTGATCGTATAATGCTGAGGACTGGCTATCGTATTCAATTTTTCATGGATGAAGCTTGTATCTGCTATTATATCTTTATATGTTTCACCGGAATATACGGCCTGGTCAACCTGGAAAAAATCTGTTCCATTTCCTGAAGTTTTAAGGCGCATGGTGTATGGACCCGGGAATTTAATGGTATCAAATAATTCAGGATCAACCATTTGCCAGTTGATTGCAATCCTGCCCTCAACGTCCGATGTCTCTAATACACTTACCTTGGTGATCAGAGGTGCTTTGGATGGTATGAAATTGCATGTTTCATTGCTTGCCTGACCTGACACAGGATTGTATGGAAAGCCATCCATGGTCTTTCGTGCAAATTCGGGAAGGATCCGGTAGCAATAGTTTAATTCCTTTTCAACCTCAAAATCTTCATAAAAATAATGAATTGCATCGTTTTCATTTGTCAGAAAAACAATTTTTTGATAGAGATTCGGGTCAATACCGGTTGAACAACTGTCCTGATACATACTTGCAGAGCCTGTCCGCCTCCAAACTGAAAACCCGCGAAAATATTCATTGTCTGTAAAGGAGCACAAATAAGGATAATCCCAATTTATTATCATGTGATCATCCACCGGATCAGCAGCTGTGTTTTGGGGTGGGGGAGCCACGACTTTGATCCTGAGTGCCTTTAAATTGGTCAATCCTGTGGTATCGCTGAATCCGTTGTCAGTTACTTTGAAAATAATCTGATAATACTGCTCGGATACATCTTCACAACTGGTTTCCCAGGAAAAAATTGCGGAATAGGGAGGGAAAAGAAATACATCTTTATTGGTTAGTGTAGCTTTGTTTTTAGCTGAAATGAATGGGGCACCTGACGCGCTAAGTTGAAGCATCTGATCCGGGTCAGCGTCTGAAATATTCACTTTTGTCTCCACGATTTCGCCGGCAAAAACGCAAATCTCCTCAATGACTTCAATGTCTGGATTTTGATTCTGACATTGATCTCTGATGAGTATCTGCATATCCCGGATCGTGCTGGAAATAAGTATACCCTGACGGTATTCATTGACCCGGAAAGCGATATTGTAATCACCTGCAACCATGGGGGCATTCCAAATGATGTCACCATTTTTGCGATCCAGGGTGAAAAGATTGTGCGGCCCTGCACCGATCTGATCCGGATATCTGTAGTCAGGCACGATGGTATTCATTTGTTGCAGCGGTATGATCAATGCATAACTCAGACTGTCGCCATCTATATCGAATGCATTTGGATTGTGCCTGAAAACCTGCCCGACGCAACCAAAATCAATCGGGGGAGCAAGCAATCTTACGGAGTTATTGTCACCTAAAAACTGTGTATTTAAAAAACTGAAAGTCGTTTCAAGGTAAAATGGAACATTGGCACTGTCAGGATAGTTTACATTGAGTATACCGGCAATCCGGTTGGGATCATACATGGATATGGTATAGGTAGCTCGTCCCGAATAGGTATGGGTAGCTATATAATAATTGATTTTCACGTCGTTGGGTTGCGGATCGCCCCAACCATTTGCCCTCGTGGCCATCGTACTTGAACCATCACCCCAAAAAATCTCAATACTGTCCCGGTCTGCAGCGACTGAACTCGTCATTGTATAAGTGGTAACTGTTGCCCTGATGGTCAAAGGTCCAAGTTGTTCAAATGTAACCTCGCCTGCGCGATTGTGGGTAGCAAAAATCGGGGTAAACTGCATGATCAATAGCAAAAATCCGAATAATAGTTTGATTATGAAGTTGATGAATCTCATCTGAATCCGCTGTATTTTCTCAAGAATTAAGCCATTTTTCTCCCTGTTTTCTTCCTGAATTATCAAGAAGCTACTTAAAAAAAATTGATAAAAGCTGTTATCAATTCATAAAGTTATTGACATATTCTTTTTCTTACAAATGTATGCCTAATTATATTAAAACAGCACTTAAGGTGGGAATGTTTTTAAGTCAGTGAATCAATGCATTCCCGTAGACTTACTTTCCAATCTTTTAAAGGAAAATTGAAATGTTGAAGGAATTTTTTCTTACTCATTTTACTGTTATAAGGTCGCGGAGCAGGTGATCCGAATGACTTCGTGCTGATCCTTTTTAAAGGGAATCCTGATTTTCCAGCAAATTCAAGAATGTTACATGCAAAATCAAACCAATTGGTAAAACCATCATTGCTGAAGTTATATACGCCAAATGGCGGAACGTGATGGGCTTTTTGGGCTAAAACCAGATATTTGAGCGCTTCAGCCAGGTCTCCGGCATAAGTAGGACTCCCGAATTGATCATCCACAACCTGAATTTCAGGTCGTGACTGAGAAAGCCGGAGTATGGTTTTGACAAAATTATTGCCATATTCAGAGTATAGCCAACTGGTTCTGAATATATAATACTTAACCAATTGATTGATTATCAATTGATCACCTAAGAGTTTTGATTGGCCATAAATGCTTTTCGGCCGGGTAGGAGCCGATTCGGTCAACAATTTTACAGGCCAACTATCATATACATAATCCGAAGAGATATGGAGTAGGGTAGTATTGTGTTCCTTACAGGCAATACAAAGATTCTTAACCGCCTGTGCGTTGATGGCCATAGCTTTTTCCTGTTCAATTTCAGCTTTATCCACTGCTGTATAAGCAGCTCCATTCAAGCAAAAGTCGGGTTTGAACTTTGAAAATTCTTGTTGTAAAGCAATCGGATCACATATATCCAATTCTTCTATATCCGTGGCTAATAATTCAATCTGAAGATTGTTTTTCCATCGATTAGTAATGCTTTGACCCAATTGTCCTTTTGCTCCGGTTAACAGAATTCTCACATTTTTCATTTTCACATACAGAATTTATAACCTAAATGTATGGAAAGTGATCCTTAAAGGACCTTTGATGAAGGTCTTTTTCTGAAATGATCCGCTTATCCTCAGGTATTTTCCAGTCGATGTTCAAGTCACTGTCATTGAATAAAATGCCTGTTTCTGATGATTTATTGTAATAAGCATCACATTTATATGCAAAAACGGCTGTTTCACTTAAAACGGAATACCCATGAGCAAACCCTTTGGGAATTAAAACCTGAACTTTATTTTCTGCATCCAGCAAAATCGAAAAGTGCTGCCCGAATGTTTCAGAACCAGGTCTTAGATCCAGCGCTATATCCAGAACAACACCTGAGATCACCCGAACCAGTTTTGATTGTCCAAATGGAGGCAACTGATAATGTAAACCTCGGATGACACCATAGCCGGACATCGATTCATTATCCTGGATAAAATCGATGCTATTGCCTGTCAATTCATTGAATAACCGATGGTTAAAACTTTCAAAAAAATATCCTCTTGAATCTCCGAAAACATTTGGTTTGAATACAAACAAACCTTCAAATGCTGTTTTTTCAACTTTCATTTACCACAGACTATTTCTTTTTAAATACAAGCGAAATGGGAACTCCTCTGAAATCGAAATTCTTACGGATCTGGTTCATAAGATAATTTTTATAACTCGGTTTGATCTCTTCCGGATAGTTGCAAAAAAACGCAATTACGGGATAGGCTTTTTCAATTTGAGTTACATATTTGATTTTGATAAAATTTCCCCTGTAAGCCGGAGGAGATACTCTTTCAATAGCTTCAAGCATCACTTCATTCAAACGTGATGTTTTAATTTTCTGGCTCCGTCTTTCATACACAGCTTTTGCTTCTTCCACAACCTTGAAGATCCTTTGTTTTTCCAGGGCTGAAATGAAAATTATCGGAATGTCATCGAATGGTGCCAATTTTGATTTGATCCTTGCTTCATACTCCTTCGCTGTATTCGTTTCTTTATCCACAAGATCCCATTTATTGACCAGAATCAATATACCTTTTCTGCGAGCTACGATCAGATCCAGTATACTCATATCCTGAGATTCCAATCCTAATGTGGCATCAATCATTAACATACACACATCCGCTTCATCTATTGCTTTAACTGCACGCATGACTGAGTAGAATTCCAGGTCTTCATGAACTTTATTTTTTTTGCGAATTCCTGCTGTATCAACCAATAAAAACTCTATCCCGAATTTATTATAGTAAGAATGGATAGTGTCTCTTGTGGTGCCTGCTATGTCAGTGACAATATTTCTTTCATCACCCAGCAAAACATTTACAAGAGAGGATTTTCCGACATTTGGTTGTCCGACGATAGCCAGTTTTGGTATAGATTGATACTTGTCATCTTCCGGATGATCGTTTAACTTTGAAGTGATGGCATCCAGTAATTCACCTGTGCCACTGCCATTGATGGAAGAAATAAAGATGGTTTCATCAAATCCCATTGACCAGAATTCATTGGCCGCCAGCATTCTTTGAAAATTATCTACTTTATTTACTACCAGGATCACGGGTTTGGTTGATTTACGAAGCATATTGGCAATATTCTCATCATAGTCTGTGATGCCTGTCAGAACGTCCACCAAAAAAATGATGATTTGAGATTCCTCTATGGCTATCTGAACCTGTTTTCTGATGGCAGTTTCAAAAATTTCATCCGAATCCCTGACAAATCCACCAGTATCAATGATATTGAATTTTTTCCCATTCCAGTCCGAAGTACTGTAAATCCGGTCACGTGTGACTCCGCTCTCATCGTCTGTAATGGCTATTCTTTGTCCGGCCAAACGATTGAAAAGTGTAGATTTACCCACATTCGGTCTTCCAACTATTGCTACTGTATCCATTTGTTCTTTTGTTTTATATCAGAGCTTTAAGTAGATTTTTCAGCCCATAATATATATTATGTTAAATAGAAATAAACTTGCATCTGGCATGATCAAAACCTCCGCCACCCATCATGATGGCCGGGTTATCTGATACAATCATAAAGTATTCAATGCTTTTTAAATAATTATACCAAGACATTTTAACAAACAAGTTTTATTTATTTTTTAAAACAACTTTCAAAATATTTCGAAAATATGAATATCCTGAAAAGCTGTTCATTCTTGTAATCCACCACACAAATGTATTTATCTTAATCCTTCCCCAGATCTGCCTATATTATTTGATCTAAAGTCTAAAAACTAAGTAATCCTCTCTTAATTCGGCTGTATACTTTTTTTATAAAAAAAAAGATGCAAAAACATTATGTTAAATAGAACCCGAAAATATGAACATGATTTGAGGTCAGTTCTGATTCCTGTTCACCCTGAGTTTCCTGCTGCCCATTTTCAATCCCTTAAATCTATTGGTCATGTTTTTTAAACACGAAACATGTACATCAAAAGTACTGTTAGTTCTCGAGATAGACACATTCTGAACCAATTTGGGGTCAATACCACCTTGTTCAGCAATAAAAGTGAGTAGATCCCTCTTCCCTACTCCATCCATCACACCCACATTGATAAAATAGCTCATCCATTCGTTCTTATTGAATTTCTTTTCAGATTTTCCAAGCTTTTTGGATTCTTTAAAAGAAGGAACAGGATTAGAAACAATCTCTTCCCTGAAGGACTTTCTCAGAGCTGCCTCATGCATATTGAAAGTCCTGATTTTATCCGTCACCAGTTTTTCAATCAGTTCCTCCTTATTGAGGTTTTTAAAATGAAAATAGACTGAACTGAACAGATCTTCATGCAAATTGTCCATTTCCTTTGTTTGTGCAAGGTTCATGGCCCACCTGGATAGTCTCATTTTTGCAATTTCAAGATCGCTTGGGATGGATGCCATTGTGATCCTGATATTCAATTTTTTCTCGAGTATCCGGATCATATTCTTCCTCGATTGGGCAACAAACATCAACGACAAACCTTTATGTCCTGCCCGTCCTGTTCTTCCACTTCGGTGTGTATAGTATGAAATGTCATCCGGCATATCAAAATGAATGATCAGATTGAGCTCCTTCACGTCAATTCCCCGGGCTGCAACATCTGTTGCGATCAGAAAATTGACCTGATAGTTTTTGAATTTTTTCATCACAGCATCTCTTTGAGACTGCGACATGTCTCCATGAATGGGAGCAACCGGATAAAGTTTTTCGGACAATTCATCAGCCAATTCCTGGGTAGCAATTTTTGTCCTGCAAAAAACAATGCCTCTTTTGTCGTCGTTATTATCCAGGATCTTCCTTAGCAATTCTTTTTTATTGTCTCTTTTGACGATCAGAAACTGATGTTCTATATCAACGTTGACTTTATCTTCTTCTGCAACCTTGAATTCTACCGGTTGGTGCATGAATTCTTTGGTTATTCTGCGGATTTCATCAGGAAATGTTGCTGAAAACAACCAGGTAGCATGAGGAACAGTCAGTGTCTTGAAAATAATGTCCAGGTCTTCCTTAAAGCCCATATTAAGCATTTCATCCGCTTCATCCAGCACCAGACAACGAATGGTAGAAATGTTTACAACATGCCGGTTCAGCAGGTCCAGTAACCTGCCCGGCGTAGCCAACAGGATGTGTGGATTATTTTCTCTGAAATACTTTATCTGATTACTTATGCTAGTCCCTCCATAAACAGCAAAAACTTTGAGCCCTTTCATATATTTGCCCAACTGGATCAGGTTATTCTCTGTTTGTTGAATCAGTTCCCTTGTGGGCGCCAGGATCAAACCCTGGGTGATTTTTTGATCCACATCAATGTTTTCCAATAATGGAATACCAAATGCTGCAGTTTTGCCAGTTCCTGTTTGAGCTAAACCTATAAAATCGCAAGATTGTCCTGTCAGCGTCGGGATGGCTGCATCCTGTACCGGTGTCGGAGTTTCAAAACCGAGTTCTGCAATGGCTTTTCTGAGGGCATCAGATAATTGGTAATCGGAAAATTTGTTCAAAACATTCAATTTAGCAGTTGAAGCAATACTTTAAGTGAAAAATTTTAAAGTATTGAATTATAACTGTATTACAATTCAAAAATCAATCCTTCCTTTTTTAGTTTTTCATACCTGACTTTATCAAAGGAATAATATTTGGCAGGTCTGTGTGATACATTGCTTTGAATCTCATCATGGTCGATGAGAATTTTCATTTTCATTATTTTCTTTCGGAAATTTCGTTTATCAAGCTCAATTCCCAGAATCCTCTCATAGAGATTTTGAAGTTGGGAAATGGTGAAAACCTCTGGAAGTAACTCAAAACCAACGGGTTCTTCCCTAACTTTTTTACGTAATGCTTCAAGACAAGTCTGCAAAATGGTGTTATGATCAAAAGCTAATGTGCCTATTTTAGAAATTTCGTGCCAGTGCGCTTCATTTGCTTTTGATCCGTTGGTAAGTTTATAATCAGATACCTTAACAAGTGAAAAATAAGCAACTGAAAATACTCTCCCAAATGGATGCCTGTTAACTGAACCGAATGTTTTAACCTGCTTGAGGTAGATATTGTTCAGACTGGTTTGCTTCAATAATATCCTGTTGGCTGCTTCATCAAGATTTTCTCCTGCTTCTACAAGTTCACCTACAAGCGAAAATAAATGTTGGTATGGTGTTAAATCGCAACGGATCAACAATACTTTCAATTCGTTTTCATCAAACCCAAAAACAACACAGTCCACTGATACTCCATAGTTCATTTTGGACTTTGTATGTAAATATTTCGGATCGTTCAGTATGTATTTTTCCATTTGGAGCGCAAAAATATAACTTTTTTTTCAAATTTATCGAAAAGCTTATAAAACTGACTCAGATACAGCAATAAAGAGAAGTTTTTTTTTCATTTAATTTTTATCGTTGTAATTGATTGGCTATTTATTTATACATAAAATAAATTAAAAAATATAACCGTTCTAAATTTTACCAATGCTTTAGCCAAAATGACCACATAGTTTAAAATTCCAATACATTTGTTTACGACTTTATGAAGATTTGCTGCTATCAGATGTTCTTTTTACAGTGCGAATTGGGCATAAAGTCAATTTTGATTAAGTATTTGAAAGGTAATTTTAAACAATGAGTCTGCTCCGAAAAGTCAAATATGTTGATTTTCAATCGTTTTTTGTACCAACCTACTGACGTCAAAGATCAGCAGAATGCTAAATATAAACGATTGAAATTCAACAAATTAAAAGTTACATCTTAGAAGATTTAGGGGGCAAAGACTTTTCGGAGTAGACTCAACAATAATATATCTATGAATTCTGATCTTTTAAATGAACTGAAAGAGGCCGGTGTAAAATTGGTGGCAGTTTCAAAAACGATCCCTGAAGAAATCATTCTCGATTTATACCATTTGGGTCATCTGGATTTTGGGGAAAACAAAGTTCAGGAGTTGGTAAGAAAATATGAAAATCTTCCTAAGGATATCAAATGGCATATGATCGGTCATCTTCAAAAAAACAAGGTGAAGTATATTGCAGCTTTTGTGCAAATGATTCATTCTGTTGACAGCTTTGAATTGTTGGAAGTCATTCAGAAAGAGGCGCAAAAATATGGCAGGATCATTGATATTTTACTGGAGGTCAGGATCGCCAGAGAAATGACAAAATACGGACTTGATAAAACCGGTTTGTACCTCCTTCTGGATAAATATACTAAAGGCGACTTTAATCATGTACGTATTTGTGGATTGATGGGAATGGCTAGTTTTACCGCAGATGAAACGATCATTCATCAGGAATTCGGATTATTAAGTGAATTTTTTATAGATATTAAGTCTGCTTATTTTCCTTTTGCATATTATTTCAATGAAATATCGATGGGTATGTCGTCTGACTATCAAATTGCTATTCAGCACGGCGCCACGATGGTTAGGATTGGAAGCCTTATTTTCGGGGCAAGAAATCAGGCGCTTAAAAATTGAATTCGTATAATTTTAGGCAGAACTTTAAGGAAATTTGATATAGGATAATATCCGTACTGAATAACCATCCCATACGGGCAAGCTAGGGATCAATGATTTATGATCATAAATGTATTGGACTTCTTAAATCAAAAATCGTTGATCGGAGCCTGGCCGTATGAGCCTGCAAGTAAGGGGGTTCTTCAATCAATTTCCTCATTGATTCTGGCTTGTCCAGGTTAAGGAATAACTATCGAGTCATTTTCCAATGATTAAACGTTTTGGCAAAATATTGAAGCAAACTGTTAGAAAATGCAAATTTGAAATCTGAAAGCGTGTTTTGAAATAATTATGGGTTTTTAACAATCCTCACATGAATTATTATTTTAGTAGATTCAATTGAAAAACAACCATTGACTTACATATGAAATACTACTTACCTGCTTTGTTGTTGATCACCTTGGTAGGCTGTCAGTCCATCAGCTATAAAAGGTACAGTGAAGAGATTTTGCTTCATAGAACATCCTATCAAAATGAGTTTTTGCATACTGACAGAAGCCCGCTTGAAAAAGAAGATCTGCAGTTTCTGGATTTCTACCCACCTGACAGAAAATTTTGTGTTAAAGCCGGTGTCACAATGATTGAACAGCGGGACACCTTGCTTTTTAAAACATCGTCAGGAAAGTTTAAAAAATATTTGCCATTTGCTTTACTCACATTTTACATTGATACTACACGATTTCAATTGGTGGCTTATACGAGTCCTGACCTAATGAACAATGAGCAATATGCTGATTATCTGTTTGTTCCGTTTTCTGATGAAACAAATGACGATGAAACCTATGGCGGTGGACGATATTTGGACTTGAACAAGAACGAAATATCCAAAAATCACATCCTGGTCGATTTTAACAAGGCTTATAATCCCTGGTGTGCTTTTAGCTATGGTTATAACTGCCCTATTCCACCCAATTCAAATGATCTTCCTGTAAAAATTGAAGCGGGAGAAAAAAAATTCCGGGCTCCGGTAAAAAAGAAATGATTCCTTGACCAACCAATTGATTATAGCTTGTACGGAGGCGTGGTTTTTGCTTCCAGCTTGATCTGGGTATCATTATTTCTGAAGGTAGATGTACCGATCAGGATAATTACATCGTCATGACCCGCCAAAGTCCATTCAGAAGGAAAATCATCTTCCTTATCGCTCAGAAAAATCAATAAGCTTTTTTCAGTGGAAACGTGGTACTTACCCTGATGGATCAGCATATTTTTTTTATACCACCTGTAGGTCCAGTCCTCACTGAGTACAAACCACTCTCCTGCCATGAATGTAGAACTGGTATCTTTTACCTGATGAGCAGCATCTACTACAAAATAATGCGTGACAAAGTATTCCAGAGGTGGTACATTTTCCTTATACAGATCATTCAACATAGTGGTAGCCTGTGTTCTTTCAGCGCTCACAGATCGTTGATCCTCGACTTTCGCAAATCCCGAAGTGTCTAAGTCACTTCCTGTTTCTATTTCGGGTTGGTCACTTGAACTGGTATTGTTTTTGCATGCTTGTCCCCATGTCAGCAATCCTGCAATTAATAGAAGAATAATTCGGTTCATTTGTATTATTTTTTTAAATTTACTGCGTTTAGCAGGGCAAAAGTATTAATTTTCATTATGCATAAAAAGTTTTTATCATATATTAAATCTGAAAAACTTTTTACAAGAAAAAATAAGTTATTGGTTGCAGCCAGTGGTGGTTTGGACTCAATGTGTTTGTGTGAAATGCTCAGGATCAACAGATTCAATTTTGCCGTCGCTCATTTTAACCACGTTACAAGAAATGGAGCATCAGATCTGGATGAATCATTTGTCAGTAAATACGCTGAAAAATACGGGATACCTTTTTATTCAGAAAGAGTAGATATTCAATCTGTTATTAATAAAAACAAGGCTGGAAATTTTCAAAGCATTGCCAGGGAGAACAGGTACAGGTTTTTTATCTCCATCAAAGAACAGCATGCCTATGACTTTATATTGACTGCTCATCATCACAATGATCAGATAGAGACATTCCTGTTCCATTTCAGCAGAGGGACAGGATTGGATGGACTCACTGGGATTGCGAATAAAGAAAAGTGTGTCATCCGGCCTTTGCTGTGTTTTAACAGGAATGAACTGGAACGTTTTGCCATGACAAATAATATTCCGTATCAGGTGGATGTTTCCAACAATGATTCAAAGTATGCCAGAAATTATATCAGACATGCTATCATTCCGTCATTTAAGCTGCTGAATGAAAATTTTGAACAAAATGCAAACAATACGATTGAAAACCTTAGGGATTCGAGATTGCTCTATCATTACATTCTTAAAAAATATGCAGAACCCTTTATTTGCAAAAATGATCAAACAGGCTATATTTATTATAAAACAGGGATTTTTTCATCCAATAAAAACCTGAATGAACAGTTGTGTTTTGAACTCTTCAAGCCATATGGTTTTAATTTTGATCAGTGTTCTCAGATCATTAATTCATTGGAAATAAAGGGGAAGCATTTTATTTCAGAAAATTATGTTTTGTTGGTTGATCAGCAGCAATTGGTGCTCAAAAGTATTGATCCGGTGCTACATTTTAGCTATTGTATTGCTTCCGGTATCACCCAAACCCCTATGGGGAAACTGATCCTGACCAGCGTGAAAGGAATTAAAGCTGGGGATGAAACAAATCCTAATATAGAATATATCGACGGGCAAAACATTACAGAAACGTTGATCATCAGAACCAAACAGGATGGTGACCGTTTTCGTCCGTTTGGAATGGGTGGAAAAACGAAAAAACTGAGTGATTATCTGATCGATTCCAAGATAAACAGATTTGAAAAAGAGAAAGTGGTCGTTTTGGTACACAAGCAAACGATCGTTTGGGTATTAGGTTACCGGTTAAGTGATGAATTCAAGGTTAGTGAAAACACAAAAGAATTTATTAAACTCGAATGGCATCCGTTTGGTAAGAATTGAATGAATAAATGAAATTTGATCGTTAAATTTATTTTTTGGATCAAAAAATATTTTATTCTGCTGCTATCAATGCACGTTTTATCTGTTTCTTCAATCAATATTCAAATTTGCCAAACTCTGAATCAATGATCAGACGATTGCCGACGCCCTTCTCTACCCTGCCAATGATCCTGCTTTCAATATTCATTTCTGAGGCTATCTGTAATAATTCTTTCCCGAATTGTGGTTCTATATAAATTTCCAGTCTGTGTCCCATATTGAAGACCTTATACATTTCATTCCAATCGGTGCCAGACTCGTTTTGGATCAATCGGAATAAAGGGGGAACAGGAAAAAGATTATCCTTTATAATGGTACAATTTTCCACAAACTTAAGGACCTTGGTTTGCGCTCCACCAGTATTATGTATGATGCCATGTATATTTTTCCTATGAAATCGGAGTATCTTATTCAAAAGCGGTAAATATGTACGTGTGGGAGATAAAACTAACTTCCCTGCTTCTATTTCAACTGAACCAGTGTCTATTTTGTCGGTCAGTTTTTTGGTGCCTGAATAGATAAAAGTTTTATCTGTTTTCGGATCAAAACTTTCAGGATACTTATTCTGATAAATTTTTGAAAAGACATCATGACGGGCTGATGTCAAACCATTACTGCCCATTCCTCCATTGTATTGATCTTCATAACCAGCCTGGCCAAATGAGGCAAATCCAATGATTGCATCCCCTGGTTTGATGTTATTGACGACAAGATCTTCCCTTCGCATTCTGGCAAAAGCTGTGAAACCAACGTCAATGGTTCTGACGATATCTCCCACATCTGCAGTTTCACCTCCCGAATGGTATATATTGATTCCGAGAGCTTTCATTTTTTGAATGAAACTGGCGGAAGCATTTAAAATGACTTCAAGTACTTCTTTAGGTATGAGGTGTTTATTCCTTCCGATCGTTGAAGAGATGATGATCTGATCTGTGCACCCAACACATGCCATATCATCCAGATTCATCACCAATGCATCCTGTACGATCCCTTCCCAGACACTCAGGTCACCGGTCTCTTTCCAATAGATATAAGCAAGACTTGTTTTGGTGCCTGCAGTATCGGCATGCATAATGTTCACAAACGCATCATCACCGCCGGTAATATCAGGCAATATTTTGCAAAAGGCTTTGGGAAACAATCCTTTATCCATTTTTTCGATCGCTTCGTGTATCTCAGATTTTGAAGCGGAAACACCTCTTTTGCTGTACTTTTCTGCATCCATTTTTAATCCTTAATAAATGATTATCAGTTTAAAAACTGTCCTTCAGCTACTGTATCCAAATGTTCATAATCCCTGAAATCAACAGCTGCTACTTCTGAAACACCCATTTCCTGCATGAAAACACCATATAATACATCCACTGAAGCCATAGTGGCTTTATTATGTGTGATGATAATAAACTGGCTTTCCCTGGAAAACTCTTTGACAATCCTGTTGAATTTTTCTATATTGGAGTCATCCAAAGGTGCATCAACCTCATCAAAAATGCAGAATGGAGCTGGTTTATAAAGGTATAAAGAAAACAGCAAAGCAATGGCTGTCAGGGTTTTCTCTCCTCCGGACAACTGGCTTAGGGTTTTTGGTCTTTTACCTTTTGGTCTGGCTATAATCTCAATGCCTGATTCCAAAGGATTTTCAGGATCTTCCATGACGATCTCACAGGTATCATCTTCACTGAACAACCTGGTAAAAACACGTTTAAAATGCATGTTCACAACTTCAAACGTTTCAAGATATTTCTGTGTAGCAACCTTTTCAATTTCATCAATGGTCTTGATCAACGATTTTTTGGCATTCAGAATATCATTTTTCTGTTGTGAAATCGTGTCAAATCTTTCTTTCATTTCTTGATATGCCTCAATAGCGAGGGTGTTCACTTCTCCGAAATGATCGATTTTTCGCTTTAGCTTTTCCTGTTCTTCTTCCAACTCATCAAGTGGTACTAAAGATCTTTCAATCTGTATCACGGAATCGAGAGAAGTGTTGAATTCAATCTGTAATCTTTCCTTGATACTGATGACTTTAAACCGGATATCCTGCAGTTTTTCTTTAAGTTCATTCACGAGGAAATTTGATTGTGAAATATTCCTTCGTTCCACGGTTACCTGCTCTTCCATTTCGTGGACTTTTCCTCTTTTTGCATAGAAATCTTTTTCCACATCACCGAGATGTAGCTCTTTCTCCTTTTTCCTGTTATAATCTGCGACCAATGACTGTTCCAATATAGCAAGATCCTTGTCCAGCACCAGCAACATTTCAGTGATGTCAGTCAAAACTGTCTTATTAAGACCATATTTCTCTGACATCTTGTTTAAATCTGTCATTTTATAGCCCAGTTCGTTTTCCAGAGTATTGATCAGGTTCTGGTGTTTGATCAGTTCGATATGCTGTTGGTTTTTTGCTTCTGTGATATCAGCGAGTCTGTCGGAAATGGACTGTAAATTTGAATCATTCATGTTATTTCCGGACAAAATTGAGGCAAGTTCAACTTCTAGTTGCTGGATCGATTGCCTGTTTTTAAGGATAAGGGACTTCATTTGTTCAATGTCTTCTATTTCCGAATGGACTTCTGCCTTTAAAGCGTCCAGACGCTGAACTTTACCGTTCAATGTAGTTGAGAACTGAGCAAGTCGGATCCTGCTTTGCTGGATCTTATTTTTTAAATCGTCCAGGGAATGTCCCTTCAAATCAGCTTCGAGGTGGCCGATCTCATTGGAGACCACAATGATTTTACCATCCATCAAGGTATTCTCCTGTTTTAAACGTCGGATCTCTTCCTCCAGTTTTTCCAGATTCTTCCTTCTCCCGATCTTCTTTCCTTCGAATAAGCCAACAGACCCTCCGGATACGGTGAAATTGGTAGTGGTAAAGGTGCCGTTTTTATCAAGAATGATGAATGGTTCCTCTTTTAAACCCGAACTCAGCAGATCTATGTCGTCTAAACCGAGATCGGTGATGAAAACATTTTCCAACAATCTGGAAATAAGGCGGTGGTACTTTTCGTCATATTCAAGAAAATTCAATGCAGGTTGCAATCCATCCAGTTCATCTGTCACAGGAATCTGTTCAGGGATTTGATCCAGAATAAAAAAATTGGCTTTCCCTTTCTGTGCTTTCTTGAGCAATAAGAGAGCCTCCACTGCTTCAGAAAAGCTATCCACAACAAAATAGTTGAGGTAGGGTTCCAAAAAATTCTCTATTGCAATTTTATATTTATCCGGTGCATACAACAGATCAGACAAAATAACAGGCTTGGTGTCCAAATGCTTGTTGAGGAATTTAATCGATTCGGGATAACCTTCAAGTGAATCCACCATACTTTTGATCAGGTCATATTCATTGATACGGGCATCCAGTCTTCTCGTAATCTTATCTTTTTCATTACGCAAATCATTCCGTTGCTTATTGAGCATCAAGATCTTATCATTTTTACTTGCATGATCCTCCATCTGTGATTTCAATAGCAATTCCTGCTGATCGAGTTTTATTTGTGCCTGCTTTTGTTCCTCTTTTACATTATCAGAATCCTGAAGCAATTGCTCCATCATCTGCCTTTTTCTGTGAATGCTGATTTCAAGGTTTTCTATCTGGTTTTCGAGTACAGCAAGAGATTTTTCAAACTGGTGTTTAGATTCACCCAGATTTTTTCTTTTATTTGTCAGCGAGTCATGATCCGCTTTCGCTTCATAATATGATTTTTTAATCGCTTCATATTCATTGTTCAGCTGAAGGTCCTTATCTTCAATGTTTTTGTGCAGAGCCTGTTCAGCATGAACACGTTCATTTAGTGACCCGATGATAACCTCATTTTCGCTGATCTGTTTTTCAAGCCTTGTCTGTTCTTCTTCTGTAAGTATCAGTTTTTGTTGATTGTGTTGTAATTGCTGAAGTAAAAGTTGTTTTTGGTTTTCCTGTTTCCTTACGCTGTCCAGAAGCTCATTGATCTCTTTCTGAAATGCGCTCAGGCTGGATTCATTATCCACAATTTCCTTTTTCTCTCGCATGAGTTCAGCCTCAAGAATTGTCATTTTGGCTTCAAATTCTTTTAAAACGGTTGTTTCTTCCAGTATTCTTGAATTTATTTGTTGAGTTGAATCATGCAGGTCGTCATATTTTTTAAGGTAGAGCTGGAGGCTGACGCTTTTGTAATCTTCCCGGATCTTATTATATCTTTCAACTCTTTTTGCTTGTTTTTCAAGGCTTTCCAGATTGTTTGAAATTTCGAACAACAGATCCTCTACCCTGCTGAGGTCAATTTCAGTTGACTGCAGTTTGTTGATGGTTTCTTTTTTCCTTTGTTTGTATCTGCTGATTCCAGAGGCTTGCTCCATCATTCTGACCCTGGAACCGTTCGAATTGGTCAATAGTTCGTCCACCATATTGAGCGCTATGATGGCATAAGAATCAGAACTGACGCCGGTGTCAGTAAACAAGGATTTGATGTCTTTTAAACGGCAAGGCACATCGTTGATCTTATATTCACTTTCACCATTCCGGAAAAGCAGCCTGGAAATTGAAACCTGGTTGTATTCTGTGGGGATCAGGTTTTTTGTATTGTCGAAATGAAGGGTTACCTGAGCGAGACCGCTTTTATTTCTTTTCTTTGTGCCATTAAATAAAACATCAGTCATTTCACTTAGCCTCAGTTCAGAAGTCTTTTGTTCACCCAACACCCATCTGATGGCATCGACAATATTGGATTTGCCGGAGCCATTAGGTCCAACAACACCAGTCACCCGTTCGTTGAAATGAATAACAGTCTCAACAGGAAAGCTTTTGAACCCTTTGATATATATAGATTTCAGTTGCATTGACCGCAAATATAGAAAATAATTATATAAATGAATTGAAAATACATTGAAGGGCTTGTATTGAAAGCTAAAAAACACCGTAAAAAGATACTAATATGAACGGTATTAAGTTATAGCTTAATGCATTCGGTACATTCCTTATTCTTTAGTGCCATTAAAGTCTTATTACCGATGAAAGCGCTGTCTGTTGCTTTTAAATTTTGGTGGAGTGGACGGAACATATTATTATTTTACTATTTTTGCGCAAATTTATTGAACATGCGATCCAGATACATACTTTTCGCTTTGACATGGGTATTTTTCCAATATAGTTTTGGTCAGGATGTGGCTTTTAGTCAACGGTATGTCACTTCACCTTATTTAAATCCGGCATTGACCGGTATTTTCAACGGTTCAGTCCGTGTCAATGCACAATATCGCAACCAATGGGCAAATCAACTGGATTTTGGATTTCAGTCTTTTGCAGCTTCCGGGGATATTAATTATGATTTAAACCTGTTTAAAAGCACCAGCAGGGATCTCTTAGGCTTAGGTATTTATTTTGTCAATGACAGGATTGAAGGCATTGATTTTAATACCAATTTCATTGCATTGAGCGGCGCTTTCCACAAATCCTTGAATCCGAAAAACTCTCATTATCTTGGTTTTGGATTTCAGTTTGGTGTGCTCCAGAAAAATATCAATTACGAGCAAACCAATTTTGGAGATCAGTTTAACCATGTAGATGCCTATTCATTTCCAACAAATGAACCCGTTCCGGCTAATAATTTTGCTGTTGAAGATCTGAGCATCGGATTGCTGCACCTGATCAACCCTGTAAGAAATGTAGAATTGCAAACCGGAATTGCCTTTCACCATCTGACAGTTCCCAACGTTTCATTCTTCAGGTTTTCAGAAGTGTACGACAGAAATTCCCTGATTCCGAAATTCACTTTTCATACCGCGGCCAGTATTAAAACCGGTGCATATACTCATGTCATTCCAAGATTGATCGTAACTGCCCAAAATCCTTTTGTGGATGTAGAAATGGGCGTGAATATGAAGATGTCCACTTTTTCAACTGAAGATTACGTATTTCACGGGGGTCTTGGAGTACATATTGTAAGAGATCTGGAAACGGTTGCAATTGCCAGCCTGGTTCCATTCGTGGGTGTTCAGGTGAAAAACCTGTTACTTGGCATGAGTTACGATATCGGTATCAATCAGATCTATCATCATACAAGGAACTTTTCAACATTTGAGTTTTCTGTTTCCTATCTGGGAGAAAACGAAAATGAGGCACTGTTTTGTCCAAGATTTTAACCAAATATAATTTTTATTGCCATAAGCAATAATAGTACACCAAATATTTTATTAAAAGCGTTTTGCCTTTTTACAAATATTATTCTGATATTTTTGTAGGTGATCAGATAGCTGAGCAAAATGAACCACAGCATGGTGTCGACAACTAAAATGACGCTGATGATACCAAAAATAAATCGGTCTACATCGGGCTTGATCACCATCGTAAATAAGCTCAGAAAAAACAAGGTTGCTTTCGGGTTGAGCACATTGGTAAGGAACCCAATTTGAAATGCCTTCGCAGAACTGAGGTTTGAATTTTCCGAAATTGGTTGCTGCTCTAATTCCAGGGGTTTTGAAACTGAAAAGAAAGCTCCATATCCAAGATAAATAAGGTAGGCAGTGCCTAAATATTTGACAATGTTGTATAATATTTCAGATTGACTGATCAGCAATCCCAGGCCTATGAAAGAGTAAAATATATGGATCATTATACCACATCCGATGCCTATGGCTGTCCAAAACCCTACCCTTCTGCCAAAACTCAGCGAATTCCTGACCATCACCAGGAAATCAGGTCCCGGACTGATCACTGCCACCAGGTGTATCAACGCAACCGAGCCGATCAATTCGATGTTTCCCATAGAGGACTACAGATTTATGTCAAATGTAGCAAAAAAATGTAATTGTTTAGCTCAATAATCTTTTAGTCTTTAGTCTAATAGCAAATGATTTACACAATAGCTTAAAACCTCCGATTCCAGAACAAATCAGCTGTCTTTTTCTCAATATACTTGCTCAATACCAAGAGACTAACAGGCAAACAGACTAATTAGCTAAGCTCCTGAATAACAACAAAAATATTTACCTGATGATTCTGCGGACGTAAATCATGTAAAAATAAAGCCCAATCCAGATATTGGTAATTGCGATGAAGAATTATAGAGTTTTATTCCCCATTGATGAGCCTGAAGGAATGTAAAAAAGAGTCCATATTCCTGTTGAGTGAATTTTTCTTATCTGAGAAAACCTGGAGCGAGTAGATCGTCTGCCCTACCTGGATGATCCGGCCTTTCATCGCCAGTAAGTCATCCCGGTAATTTAACCTGTATTCCAATACAGGATTTTGATCAAATTGGTCCCGGTGACTGTAAAGAATAGTACCGTCAACCTGCGCTTTTATGTTTTCAAGAAAATCTTCCAGAAATATATAGGCATTGAAACTGCTGTCCGGTGTAAAATCAATGTCATCCGCTTCAAAATAATTGACCAGATATAAAAAATTACCTGTTGAATCAACAGAGGATTCAGCATAAACGGTATGTACTAAAAATTCTCCTGTCGGCGTCGAAACTCCTTTTTCCATCAGCCTGACTGTTCCGGGCATTGAAACGGAAAATGATGGTTCCTTGCTATCAAATGTTTGCCACTTTACCTGAGCAAAAACAGGTTTTCCCATCAAAAACAAAAAGGCCATCAACATGACCACACTAAGCTTTACAACAAATAATCCAAAAAGTATACTCCGGTTCATTAATCTCAATATTCTACAGCAAAATAGGATAACGTCATTCGGCCAGAATTTGTATCCGCAACCAAAAGCTTTTCTTCAATTTCAGCCATAAATCATGCTGATTACAAAAAAACAGATCATTTGAAGATTCGAAAATTCGAAGATTCGAAAATTTGAACATTCGAACATTTGAACTTCAGATTCCTGACGATGAATGTCAGGATTTTCAACATTTGAACATTTGAACATTAACTCATCCTTCCATACTTTTCTCCAGTTCCCTGGCTGAAGCGAGGAATTCTTCGACATTCATCTCATGAAAAAAGAGTAATCCATGGGTTGTTCTCAGTCTGGGACTCTCATTCTGGTAGAAAAATCTTTTCCCAAGAAGCAACTGGATCGGATAAAGCTGTTCTCCCCAGATCCTGTTGGAAAGATCAGAAAATTTGCCATCGTGCTGGTAGCTGGGGAAAGAGGCATCCACCTGGCTCAGATAACTGTTGGTAAAGGCATTATCCATCACACCCATAGCATTGAGCGAGACAGGAACGATATGGGACACCTCAGCCGGGTGGAATTTATACCAGACATTCCGGTATCCCCAAATCCTGAGGTGTTCAAGATCAGTCTCCCTGCTCCATACCCGGACAGCCTCTGCAATGGCCTGCAATACTTTATAATGGGTATCAGGACCGCTGCCTTCCGGGTCAAATGCCAGGCTGATGATGCCCGGTTTTATCCGGCGCAACTGATCCAAGATGGGTTCCACATCCCGCTTTCTGTCCGGTTTTTCCGTAAAAATATCTCCGGTATAAAACCCGAGCCTTAAATGATGTACCTCCTTATGGGTCATACCGAAGTATGCCCAAACGAGCTCTTCCTCAAATTCGCGGATCATTCCTTTAAGCCGCTGGATGGGTGGTGGAAGTTTTTCGCCATCGTAACTGTTGCGCAATGTCGAGATCACGTCCACCATCTTGTTCTCCAGTTCTTCGACATCCTTTACCTTCCAGATTTCGGTAATATTGCGAACCATTCTGTGTGCAAAAGCTCTTTTACGCTCGTCAGCATTGCCTGTTGCAACTCTGATCAGATAGTGGTATACATCCTTGTCCCGTTTGAAATTGTAGCCTACGGTGAAAAAATCCTCGTAATTGACCATCTGGATGAGTCCTTTTACCAGAAGTTCACGAGTGTGTACCAGCAAATGGTACAGAAAATCATTGGTGACTGCAGTAAAACCGGAGGTCATCACCGCAAAATGAGATCTGTTGGTCTCATTTCTGGATAAACGATGTATATGAGGCAATAGACCCAACATGATATCGTCATGGTGCGGACCCGTATGGTAAAACATCTGATGACTTAGTGATTCAGTTCCACGGTTGATTTTCTTCAATATTGAATCCTTGACTGACTGAATAATGTCCAGGCTCAAACCCGGGATCAAACTGCAATAAGGATCATTCTGAAGATCGTCCATATCCAGGTGATCGGCAAATTTATCCAGGCGAACACAAAGATCAATGACAGCGCGGTCAGTTTTTTCCTGGTTCCAGGGTGTTGAAGTATAATAGTGGTAAACAGCATCTTGCAGGAAGGCTGCTGCCCCCGTGGTCAGATAAAAACGAGCGTTTTTCAACCTGGTTAAAACTGATGCAGGGTACATATTGGAAGGCTGTTTTTCGAGTGCATCTTTCACCATCGGTGCTTTAGCTTCTCCTGCTGCGAAAATGATCGCGACACACTCAGGATTATAGGTGATCGTTTGTAATCCGATGGTGATCACCAGTTTCCCTCTGGAAACCTCAATTCCACCCAAATCTCCTGCTGCGACTGCCTGTGTCTCATAGTTAGTCTGAGTCAATCTGGAAACTGAATTGTGATCAGAGCCCCTGGTATTAAAAGCGATGTGACCGTCAGGTCCAATCCCGCCCAGGAAAAAACCGATACCACCCTTTTCCCTGATTTTGTCTTCATAAGCGGTGCACCAGGCGTCTATCATAAAAATAGAGCGTTGCTGTAGTTTTTCCAAAACTGTTTTTGGTTCCCGATATCTTAAGCCCAGATCCACAATCCCTTCCGGGAAGATCTCGTCAAAATGTTTGTCCTCAGCCAGGTTGATTTCATCACAATTGATAAAAAGGCCCTTGTTTTTATCCAGGCCAAAATCTTCTACATAATACTTTTGTACGTAATGATAAAAGCTATTGTGCTGTTTTAAACTGATCGGATAGAATTCATCGATCTGGACAAAATGTAAATTTTTCAAACTGGGTTTTTGGTCTATCAGAAGACCATGGTCCTTCCTGAATGTCTGTCCGTCAGGTTTGTCCCAGTTGTCAAGTATAAATTTAGTCCATGAAATAAAGTACTCAGGTGTTTTTCCTGTTGGTAAACTGATGACTCCGTCCGGATTTTCTGCTACCCATTCCAGAAATCGCAAAGCGGTAAGTAGCCCAAGTTGTGGAAAATTTTTAACTGTAACATATGAAATATTGACCGGAAATCTTTTTTCAAATTCGCAGCACATTGCTTTTTCAACGGAGGAAAAATGTTCAGACATATAGTTAGCTTTTTAATAAACAGTTGCTTATCGAAGTCAACAGTTTGCAAAGGTAGACTTTATTGATAGAATAATTGAAATCCTTTTCACCCAAATTTTTCAATGTCGGAGTGGATTGATTGAGATGTTCCGTTGGTGCGATGTTCAAATGTTCAGGTTATCGAATTATCAAATCAACAAATCGTGAATTTACGGAACGATTTTTGAATATTTTATTGTTTCATTGAATGTAAAATCTGTTATCAGCATGATAAAGGAGAGTGAATTGATATTGAAGGAAGGCAGAGTTTATCACCTGGGATTGTCAAAAGATGAGTTGGCCGATACCATTATCACAGTGGGTGATCCACAACGTGTTATGAGGGTAACCATGCATTTTGATCAGGTGGATACGATCGTTCAGAACAGGGAGTTCATCACTCATACGGGACGGATTGGTAGTAAGCGGATTTCAGTGATCGGTACAGGAATAGGTCCGGACAATATTGACATCATGATCAATGAGGCGGATGCACTGAAAAATATAGATTTTGAAACACGTCGGATTTGCGATAAACTAAAGCCTTTGACCATAATCAGAATGGGTACTTCAGGTTCATTACAGGCAGATATCGATGTGGATGACATCCTGATCTCCTCACATGGCTTTGGCATTGACGGGTTGATGAATTTCTATGATTATCCGAAATCTGCCTTTCAAAAGGCATTTCTCCATGAAATTTCCAACAAATTTCCTCAATTGGTTAACATGTGTATTCCAACAATTTTTGAAGCTGACAATCATCTGTTGGAAAGTTTTCCTGTTGGTTGGCACCGGGGCATGACGATAACAGCCGGTGGATTTTACGGGCCACAGGGCCGTGAATTGAGGTTAAAACAGTTTATGAGACCTGTTATTGATCAGTTGACTTTGTTTAATTTCAGAGGTCATCGTTTTTGCAATTTTGAAATGGAAACCTCAGCAATTTATGGTTTGGCAAAATTACTCGGTCATCGTGCCATGTCTATCAATGCCATAGTAGCCAATCGTGTTCAAAAAACCTACAGTCAAAAACCTCAGGAAACCATCGACCGGATGATAAAAAATGCATTGGAAGTTATTGTGGAGAAGGATTTGTGATGAATTCAACATCATCATTTTAACGAATCTTATTGAATTATAGCATCCTGGGTCTGCTCCGAAAAGTCCAGTTTGATGATTTCCATTCGTTTTTTGCCCCAACCTACTGACGCTGAAGGTCAGCACAAGATTAAAGGTAAACGATTGATATCCAACAAATTAAAAGTCCCCTTTAAGTGGAATTTTAGAGGGCAAAGACTTTTCGGAGCAGACTCAATCTTGTATACGATAATCATATTTTCTTCAAAATACAAATGAATGATCCATTTTGATTTTATAGTCAAAAACTTTTTACGCTTAATTTATGCTTATGGGATTAAAGAATGGATTTTGCTAATTAAATACCATTCTTTTCATTACTCAAAAATGGCGCCCATGATCATTTCAGTGGCTGATGGGACGAGGAGTTCCAAAGGCTTGACAGATCGTTTTAAGGGAATGGTTTCATTATATGCACTTTCAAAAGCAACTCATTCAAATTTTAAAATATTATTTACTCACCCATTTAATCTGACTGATTATTTGATACCTAATCAGTACGATTGGATTCCAGATGTAACGGAATTGAGCAATTCTGTATGGGATGTCAGGTATAGAGTCCTCAAAAAATATCCGGGTGTAAAAAGAATGTTTAAGGAATTCCCTTAAATAAGCAATATCGTGTATATGCAAAATTATAATTATCTTGAAAAAATAAATAAAAAATTTGGGGAACAATTCGATTTTGCCAGCTTATTTCACGAATTATTCGTGCCGACAAAGCTTCCTCAAGACTAGATAGACCACCACCTTGAAAAAATAGGGAAGAAATATATCTCGTGTACATTTCGGTTTCAATCTCTTTTAGGGGACTTTAAAGAATACCATTTCAGGTCTGCTCCAAAGAGAAAACAAAAGAAATTGATAGAACTTTGTGTGCAGTCTTTGAGGGAATTAATTGAAAAAAATAATTGTCCGGTTTTAGTTACATCTGACAGTACCCGTTTTTTAACGGAAATTAATGGAATTGACCAAGTATATACCATACCTGGAAGAGTGGTTCATATGGATTGTACTTTCGGAGAAAAGCGCGAGGTTTATTTAAAATCATTTGTTGACTTTTTTATGATTGCACATGCTGAAAAGGTTTACATCCTGGGCACAAAAGAAATGTATCCATCCCATTTTCCTTTATATGCAGCAACTATTTATAATAAACCTTTTGAGAGAAAATGGATAGACTGAAATAATAAATCCATTGCTTAATGTGCATTAAAAACAGACGCTTAAATATTTTGAGTGTAACGATAAAGGACAATCAGTATCAGGGAATTTGGTAGTTGAACAGGATAATCCGGTGATAATGTTTTATGTGATCTATTTCGGTTCAGAAAAGATTCGGTTATAAAAAAATATCCTGGCCAGGATAGTCTTTCAGTAATTTTCAAAAAATGTAGGTCAGGAATTTTATTAGAACATTATTTATATCAAAAGACCCTTATGCATAACATAAGAGTCTTTTCTTATTTTTAAGCCTGTTAAAGGCGATTTTGAATTATTTCCCCGGCACCAACTTAAATTCCACTCTTCTGTTCAGGGCTCTGCCTTCGACAGAACCATTGGAGGCGATCGGTCTCGTATCCCCGTAACCTGTATGTGTCATTCTTTGTGAATTCACTCCGCTTCCCGTAAGGAAATCAAAACATGCTTCAGCCCGGTCTTCTGATAATATCTGATTTTTGAATGGGGATCCGGTATTGTCCGTATGTCCGCTGATGGAAAGGTTGTAATCCGGATATTTATTCATGATCTGGACGATTTGCCCAAGAGTTTTATAGGATTCGGGCTTAAGAACCGCCATGCCTGTTTCAAATTGGACAGAACGCATCGCAACATTCAGAGTTTCCTGATCTTCTTTTTTAATCTCAGGACAGCCGTTATTCCAAACCGGACCTGCTGTATTGGGACACTTGTCCAAATGATCCGGCACACCGTCTCCGTCACTGTCAGGACAGCCCTCATAAACCTGCAATCCTGGCTTTTCAGGACATTTGTCGAGATGGTCCAAAACACCGTCTCCATCCCTGTCAGGGCAACCATCCCGGTTAACTTTGCTGCCTCTCGGTGTATCTGCACATTTATCAAGATGATCCGGTACTCCGTCGTAATCTTTATCATCCACATCTACCAAAATGCAACCACTTTCGTCAACAATTGAACCTTTTGGCGTATTGTTGCATCTGTCCATATAATCAGGCACGCCATCACCATCCGTATCAGAAGGGCACCCATCTTTATTGACTGTTGCGCCACGCGGAGTATTGGCACATTTATCCTGGTGATCCGGAACACCATCAGCATCTTCATCTATCGGACAACCATCTTTATCGATGGCAACACCTTTTGGAGTACCCGGACATTTATCCATGACATCAGCAACCCCATCACCATCACCATCCAATACTTTGGTTTCAGGACATCCTTTACTTGAGGATGGTCCGGCAACTTTCGGACAATCATCCAAATGATCAGGGGTACCGTCACCATCTGCATCCGGACAACCATTATGTTTTGGTAATCCTGGTACATCAGGACAAGCATCCATATAATCAGGCACACCGTCTTTGTCTGCATCCGGGCAACCATGGAATTCGGTCAATCCTGCCACTTTTGGACATAAATCCAGATAATCAGGTATACCATCCATATCGGAGTCGATCACAACAGGATCTGTTTTCGTCTTGGTTTTGCTTTTTGATGTATCTTTAGCTTTACCGAACATAAATTTGATCCCTATACCATGATGAAAATTATTTCTGCTTTCTCCCAGACTTAACCTGAATTCCGACTGCCAGTTGATATAAGCCCTTTCATTTACCCTGAAATTGAGTCCCACTCCGACAGGAAACTGCACATTACTGCTTCCACCCAGTTCTTTTGTAAGTCCGGTTCCAGCCAAAATATAAGGTACAAGTTTCATTTTATTATTCAGAAAATGATATTGAGCAATCACATCTCCTCCAAGTATGGTGGTTCTTTTTTGAAACAATGAATCTTTAATCACCCCTACCCTAAGGGGAATTCCAACTTTGATCTTACCGTCAAAGCGATGAAGATATATCAATTCCAGTCCCTGACTATAATCCTTGAAGGTAGCGAATTGACCTCCATTCATCGTTTGGTAATCCAGGAAAATGGTTTTCAAACCGATCTCATGCTGATAGATATCTTGTTGTGAGTTTGCAGTTTGAAACAGGCAAAACCAAATTATAACTACGTAAAAAACTTTATTCATCATGGTACAATTATAAAAATTCAATGCTATGCCATGCAAAAATAGCATATATTATAGTGTTTTCAATACTATCCCAGCAAATTAAGCATAAATAGCGCTTTAAATATGTTTAAAATGCCGGATTTATATTAAGATTCAGATATTTAGTCTTTCGTTACAACAGCATCCAGATTTGTTTGAAGATCCAGTCACCAGAATTAATGATATGATAAAGATATTTAATCATGTCCTATTCCATTGAATTACTCGCCCAGACTGAGAATTTTCAATTCAACCCTTTGGTTGCGCCGCCGCCCGTCAACAGTTGCATTTGAAGCGATCGGATTTCTTTTACCATAGCCTTTATACGTGATTCTGTTAGCATCAATACCTTTTGAGATCAGATATTCTGACACGCTTTTTGCACGTTCGAGCGACAAACGGTCACAGTAATCATCGGGAGGAAGGCTATTTGTATGTCCTCCGATTTCAATGATGATCTTGGGATTCGCATTCAGAAAGTCAAATACCTCATTCAAAACAGGGATGGATGCCTGTGTAATGGTAGTTGAGTCAGGCTGGAAAAACAATTGATTGATCCTGACTATCTGTCCAACCTCAATTTTATCGATTTCCAGTGCCATTTGTTCCGTTTCAGATTCTACTTCAAATGTCAGGCTGCTTATACATCCCATCATGTCGGTCAGTACTGCATTATGCCGTCCTTTTCCCAAACCGGTAGCAGGATTTTTTGATTGTTGCCCGTCGACTTCTAAAATATAACCAGGAGAACCTCCGGAATAGGTGAATTTTGCAGCCATTCTTCCACCTGTACCGTCTTCAATCAATTCATCCAAAACCAATTCAAGTTTTGGAGGATCAGTTAATTGTACCCTTGAATCGATCAATTGATTGTCGCTATCGGTAACGGTTACCCTGTATTGCCCACTCTTTAATCCGAAAATTTGCTGAACATCCTGAGCGCCGTTAGACCAACTGATCCTGTAAGGCGGATGACCGTTTTTGATACTCAGTTTGGCGCTGCCATCAGTAGATTCATGACAGGAAGGAGCTCTCCCGGTCAATACGATTTCCAATGGCAAAGTCGATTTTTCCTTTGGGGGTCTTGCTTTGAAACCCACTGTATACAACCCATTGCCTTCAGTACCTATCCAGATTTTATCATTATCATCTACAGCTAAGGACAGGCATTTTTCGCTGATCAGGCCAAGATCCTGGCCATAGCGTTCAATTTTACCAGTATAGGGATTAAACCTGGTTAATAATTCAGATGCGATCAGGAGCCTTCCTTCTGAGTCCAGGGCGATCGCATTGACTTTTCCTTTTTTCAAGCCATCCTGCAATGCTGCGTCATTCCATCTGTTCCGTTTATTAAAATTTTCAATATTCCACAAACTATTCTCAGCTAAAAGCCATAATCCTTCCTGATTCTCATACACGCTTTCCATAGATTGCCTTTCCCATGACTTCCAGTGATCGTTTTCAATACGAACGACTCCCCTTTTAGTACCAACCCAAAGAATTCCATAAGCATCTTCATAAAGGAAGTTGATCTGGTCAGTAAATAGTTTGGAATTTTTACTTGTATATTTTCTGAAATTTTCCGGATTTTTCAGATTAAACTTGTACAATCCTTTGTCTGTGGCAATCCAGAGAAAATTACCAGAAACCAACATATCACTGATTGAAGCCGTGGGATCATCCAATTGGTGGTTAAGAAAGTCTTCTGTACTGCCAAAATGAGCACCTCCACCGTAATATATCACATTTTGGCCTGGACCGGATGTCAGAGAAACAACAGCATTGCCGGCAAAAACTCTTTTAGCTTCATCTTCAAAGGAATTGATGTAATACATTCCTTTATCAGTACCAAGGTATACCGAACCATCCTTGCGCATGAAAATATCGAAGACAGTAATAGATTCAGGCAAGTCAGGGTATTTTACCAGCTCATAGTTATTTTGGGCTTGAATCAATACTGCAGTGAAAAGAAAAAAACTGAAAATAAGTGGTATGGCACGCATATGAAATGAATTAGCTTCTAAAATATAAATCAAATATAAAAATATTGTGCTTTACTAGAAGAGGAACATGAATTATCTTTTATTTTAATGTGGTTTTCTGTAGTTTGGACTTTAGTATATAAAAAGTTGAATTCATGTATTATTTGGCAGAACTTTGAAGAATTTTGATCTAAGAAATAATGCCACAAAGAATATTTACTCCGTAGAGCTTCATAAATCAATTTACTCTTTGATTCCGGCTCGTCCGGCTCAGGATGTATAATACTCAACACGATACATTTTCTAAACGAAAAATGCCTGATTTCAGTATATATTTTGAGGTCTGCCTCAAACTAAAGATAAAAAAAGAGGGTTCAAAATTTGAACCCCCAAAGTTTGTAATCAAAATCCTTAATTTTCATTCACCCGGGTCAAAACCCCATCGGAATCGAGGACTAATTCAGCACCAGTAAATCCTCTGTTTATAGCTTTGATCTGTGAATTTTTAGCTTGTTCAATGGTTTCAAAACCGCTCAAGATAAAAATAGTCCATTTATCTTTCGACCATTGTTCAATCATGCCAAGGTCTTTTACTTTTTCCACATCGAAATAGAGCGGATTGGAATATGCTGCAAGTCGAACTTTATAACTGCTTTCTACCGCAGGTTTTTCATATTTTGCATTTTTCTGGAAAGAATACCTGGATACCAATAGTTCCAATTCTTTTACATTGAGCATTTCCTCTACCAGAAAGGCGTCTTTAAAACCTTTGCTCCTGACTGTTGACAAAACTTCTTTTGCTTCTGCTTCTCCATAAAAGTAGCCTAATCTGATCTTGAATGCGTTATCCTTTTTGATCCTGTACACATTTCCAAGTTCAATCAAACCATTGTATCTGTCATAATTTCCTTTATCCTGAGTGATTGAGGCTAGCTGAACAAAATAAACACGCATGGTCGTATTGATGATCTCTCCGTATGCAACTCTAACGGCACCTTCCAGTGAAAGATCATCCGGAGCCAATACATTATCCCTGAATCCTACCTGTTCAGACGGACTTGTTTTCATATTTACTGAATTTGGATCGATGAGTGACTCAAGAGAAACGGATTTTGGTAAACTTTGTGCCAGCATTTCATCTTCAGAATTCCGTTGTGATGGTACAGAATAATATAAGTCGTAACCACCCTTGCCACCTATACGGTTGGAGGCATAAAAATATTCAGATCTCTCAGGATCAAAGACAAGAGTGATATCATCACCTAAAGAATTGATCCCTTTTCCCAGGTTTTCAGGCAACGCCCATACGTCGTTCATTTTTGTAGACGTAAAGACATCAAAACCGCCTAATCCCGGATGAAAATCAGAAGAAAAATATAGCACACCATTCACGTAATAAGGAGAAATTTCGTTTCCCGGAGTATTGATATTAGATCCCAAAGATTGTGGGGTTGACCATGCATTTTGTTCAAAATGGATTACATACAGATCAAAATCGGTCTGGTCCCCATGCATGTTGGATGAGAAATAAACTGTATTTACATCTTCACCAAAACAGGCAAAGGCAACAGAATGATTTGTATGATTTACAGGCAAGGCTGTTTCATTGGAAAAAACTCCGTTTTTGTCGACATCTGCAATATATATACTCAGATTTTTTTCATTGCCAATGATCTGTTTGTTTCCGTTCCTGAAATTATTTCTAGTAAAAACAACTTTTGACAGATCTGATGAAAAGTGCAGTGAATGGACTCCTTGCCAGTCTATATTGCCTGATTTCATTTCGGCACTGACCATTGCATTTTTAACATTTCTTGACTGGATCAGGTTCAGTTTATTTCGTTTAAAATTCAGTGGATTGGTTTCTGCCTGATCATTTGTAAAACTGGAGAATACTAAATCATCTTTCCAGAAAGTGGGGCCGAAATCATCACTTTTACTGCTTGGTCTGACCAGAGATACTTCAAACGCATCCCTTTGTCCCATCATTTGAGAGGCAGTTCCAGACATTTTTGCAAAATGCTGAGCTTTTGCCAGATAAGCGGGATCCTCACATTTTTCATAGATTGATTTAGCCTGATCGAATAAGCCCATTGATCTTAAGATATGCCCGTAAGCGATTAAATGCTCAGGTTTGACAGGTTTACCCGATTGCATCATTTGATCATACATTCTTGCTGCACGGACTGACTGATTGGTCAATGCATAAGATGTTGCCAGTTTTTCAAGGATTGCGGCATTATCAGGATACTGTTTTAGTTCCTGAAGGTAGGAATCTATGGCAAGACGGTAAGCTCCCAACTCAAATTGGGTGTCTCCGGATGATTTTTCCTGCGCCAGAACTGCCTGTTGAAAGGAAGTGAAAATGTTAAGCGCAACAAATATAAGTATTACACTTAGTTTTCTCATTTTTAAAGAATTTTGATTAAAAAAACAATATGCACTACAAATATATGAACATATTCACTTATTGAATAGAAATATATAAAAAAAACGTAATATTTAACTAAAAAAAGCTGAAAAACTTAGTTTTTCATGAAATATCATGTATTTTTTCAAATAAGAATACATATAAACATGAAATATCATACTTTTGAAACTGAAATTCAATTCATTCGAACCTAAATATAACAAACTATTCCTCCTAAAAAATATCTACTTTCCTTTACCTTTGAACAACACGAGTAATGTAAAGAAAATGATTTTGATATCAAGACCAAGAGACATATTTTCTATATATAAAATATCAAATTTCAATCTTTGGAGCATTTGATCAATGGTCGAGGCGTAACCATATTTAACCTGTCCCCAGGATGTAATACCGGGTCTTACTTTCAATAAATGTTTATAATGGGGAGCTTTTTCCAGCAATAAATTGATATAGTATTGTCTTTCAGGTCTTGGGCCAACGAGGGACATTTCGCCAATGAGCACATTCCAAAACTGTGGAAGTTCATCCAATCTGTATTTACGCATGAATGAACCGAAATCCGTTACCCGGTCGTCCGCGTCATGCGACAATTGAGGACCATCCAGTTCGGCATTCATGAACATTGTTCTGAATTTGTTGATCATAAATGGTTTGCCCAGGTAACCAATCCGTTCCTGTCTGTATATTATTGGTCCCGGAGAAGATAATTTTACCCGGAGCGCCAGATAGAAATATACAGGGATCAGTAATATCATGGCAATGATACTGGCAGAAATGTCAATGATACGTTTGATGGTTTGTTCCCACTTTGACATCAGTTCCTGTTCAATTTCGATCAGAACAGCGCCATAAACGTGGGTCATTTTGACTACACCTAAAAGAATATCATACATATCCGGAATGATCTTGACCAGTATCTGATCCTTGAAATCAAACAGGATATTCAAAATATTTTTGAGTTTGGAATGTTCTGAGGTTTCAACAGCAATGATCACTTCTTCGACGTGTTCAGACTGTATGATATCTTTTAATTGATCCAATTTTCCCAGGCAGGGCAAAAAATGGGCAAGCTCATTTTTACTTTTACCATTCGTGTCAACAAATCCGACGAACTTGTACCCCAGGTTGTATGATAAGCTGGTGATTTCCTGGTATAGGTCAGTGCCATTGCGGTCTCCACCAATGATGATCGTATTGAATCCGACTTTTCCCTGCTTTATTTGTTCTTTGGCATAAGTCAGTATGACAAAACGAAAGATGTAAGTCAGGATGAAATGGATACCCGTATAGGTGAAATATAATTGGGCATGACTGATATAGTTTACACCGGCACCTTTGTTGACCAAAACGAAAAAAATAATCAGGCAACCGATCAAAGTGAGTGTGAGGGTTCTTTTCAATGTGGCATAACGAGAAAACCTGTACAGATCCTTGTAATTGTCCAGAGAGAAATAAACAAGTAACCAGAAAACCGGAACGAAGATCAGGCCTATCAGAAAATCATCGTCAGATGTTAGTTCAGAGACAGGATAGCCAAAATTTTCGTGTCCTGTTTTATACATAAAAAACAACGTCCAGGCTAATGCAGCCACCAAAAAGTCGCTTACCCGGTAGGACAACATCGTTATTTTTTTTGTATAATTCATCTCAAAAATGGAGTAGTTTTACATTATCCAAATATACTTTTGCAGTATCGTTTTCACCCTTCAATTGCAGACTGAAAAAGAATCGGTAGGCGTCAAATTTAGATGCAGCCATTTCTTCAGTCAGGTTGATGTATATTTTTTGCCAGTCTGAATTTGCTTTTAACCCCAGGTAGTAACTTTTTATTCCTTGATTACCAGTTGTTTCGTCATATCCAATCATACCGAAATAAAAATCCTGATCGGCAATGTAATCCAATTCCAAATATACTGAGCTTGCATTCACCGGAATATTGAGCAATGCAGAGGTATTGGCAGTTTCGAGTAAAGGATGTTCTTCGTTAACTGTGAGCAATGCTGAATAATTACCCGATTTTGTCTTCTCGGAAGTTTGGGTTATGCCTGTGGCTGGATCCTCATCCAGGTCCATTCCAAAAATCTGGGTGGAATGCTCAAAACCTTCATTAAATCTCAGAATGGTGTTGTTTCTGTATTTAAAAACAGGATTGACTTCGTAAACATACCCCGGCAATATTTTTTGATTTAACTCATAAAATTCAAGAAAAGGATACAATTCCAGATAAGAAGCAATGCCGTTTTCCCTGATACCGGCAATGAATTGCATCAATGATTTGTCTTCAGGGTTATCGGGAATGACCGGGACATGACCGGGATACGGATATATACCCAACGATTCCCCATCCAGATATACCCAGATATCCCTGACATCATGGGTGGTCAATACGGTGGATGATCCAGGTTCATAGACTTTAATGTCGCCAAGCTTAAAATAAGCCGGTTGAATTTCCCCGGAGTCAAAAACACGACAGGAAGTCAACAACAAAACACAGGTTAAAGTAAATAAAAATGCTTTCATGAAAATACGATTTATTTCTATGAATGTAATAACGAATGAAAAATAAAAATGCCGGTACAACCTGTGCATTTAGCGATATTACCCGATAGAAATAGAAAAGTTGGTATTGTAATGTTCATAAAATCACATGTATATATGGTGTTGATTGGATTTGCTCATAGCTTCTTCAATCAACGAAATGATATGCATAGTTTCTGCAGCCTCACGAACGCCTACCTTCACAGGTTTGTTATAAGCCACAGCTTCGTAGAATGCTGTTAATTCACTCAATATCGCATTGTTTTCAGGATATTGTTCAACTTTTTGCCACATGGATCGAGCCAGTGGAACATCTGGCCAATTACCTATCATCACGGCATCTTTTTCTTCAAAAGACTCAAGCCTTCGTTCAAAATTATTAATAGTGGCAGTTCTTGTCTGGAAGTTCATGTGTTCAAATCTATCCAGATAATAGATATCCATTTCCCTTTTGGCATCCTTATAAATTCTTCCGGCAAAAAGATTTGCCTGTAAACCATTTTCGAATATCATTTTTACATGACAAACATCTGTCAATCCACTGATATAGGAATGCCCCGTGGCCTGTACATCCACAACTGTTGAATTTGCAAGGGTCAGTACAGAATCGATATCATGTATCATCAGATCATGTATCACCGATACATCGCTGACTCTGGGATTAAATGGAGAAAGGCGGGTCGCATTTATAAGCCAGGGAACAACAGGATCTGAAAAAGCTTTCTGAAGCATCAGATTGAACCTTTCTATATGTCCAATCTGAATAACATTAGGGTAATCGCGTACCAAAGCTGCTAATTCGAGCATTTCCAAATAATCAGCCACAATTGGTTTTTCAACAAAAATATGTTTATGTTTGCTTATAGCCTTTTTTAGCAAGGAAAAATGATGAACAGTGGTCGTTATTATAAGCACTGCATCACAATCATCCAACAGCTGATCTACATCCTGGTATGTTTTAATATTGTATTTGGATGCGAGTTCTTTTGCCCTTTCTTCGAGAGGATCATATACACCGATAAAATCAAAATGTGTCTGGCTTAGGTTGTTAGCATGAAAAGATCCAAATTTTCCAGCACCTAAAAGACCGATTTTTATAGAACTATTTTGCATAAAAATGCTGTCTGAGTAGTTTAGCTCTTTTTGTTCCTTCTTCTTGTTTTGAAAAGATCAGTTAATTCCTTATCGTCAAAAAACTTGAATTCGAGGAAGGTGGCTGTGACAAATTTTTTGATATCCTGATAATCTTTTCCCCTTTTATCGGTGAAAAATTTCAACAGTTTTTTGACATAATTAAGGCTCAGATACTTGATATTCTGATTGAATTTTTCGTTGCTAAAAATATCCATGTAAAGACTGAAGCTTTTGAACAATTCGAAATATTCAGGATAAGCATTCGCATCCAAACCGTTGATCACCACAGCAAACCTGTTGGTCAAGGCATGCCTTAAACATCTGTTTTGATTCGACAAACCCATTCGTTGACTGTAATAAGCACGTATTGCATTGACAGAATCTTCATGAACATATCCTTTCTCATATACTTCTGACATGAGAATAAAGAATTTGCTCAATTCATCATCCTGACCTTTAGCCACGAATTTTGATAAGTTGTAGACAGCATCGGTGGCGTATTGTGTCTTATCATCCACAAATTCAAGGTAATAGGTAAAGAATTTATTCTCAAAATCTTCATGTTCCTTCCTGAGTGCATTAAAAATGCGCAACAATTCCTTCTGAGAGTTATCATCCAGTTCGAAATACATACCCAGAACCATACAAATCTGAATAAATTCAGGTTCTGTCAAAAATTCCTTCTTTTTCAGGAATTTGTATACATAAGGGAGCAGGGTTGAATTGTCAAATTGAGATTTTGTCCTGTAAAGTAAAAATTTCCTCAATGTTGATCCATGTTTTTTCAGCTCAATCAGATTTTCAGGAAAATCAGAAACTAAAAAACTGAATTTAGCAAATTGTCTTTTGTATGCCTCATATGCAATAACTCTTTTGTCCAGATCCATGTAGTCAGTTATCATATGAGACTTAAAGAACCTTTTGACTTCTTTGTTTGCGATGAAATCCAGCAGATCAGTCACCCAGATCCCGGTGCTCAGAGCGAATCCAACTTCTATGGTCTGGCCGATCCTTAATTTGATGTAATCAAAATTTGGACTGTTACTGATATACAATAAGATGTCTTTGTAGTGATCCTGTGAAAACTTATATTTGCATTTATCATCAACGTCTCCCCGTAAAACACTGTATCCAAGAATTCTCGGTAAAAATAATCCCTCCAGTTCGTCGACCAACAGGTGTTTTTCAAAATCGATCAACTGCATTGGATTGGAGGTTGAAATCTCGTTATGCAAGTCCTCAATGACAGGCTCGAAAGCATCCTGTAAAGCTTTGTAATCTTCCTCTTCTTCAGAATCAAGATATGTTTCCAACAAATCAGACTCCTGGATCATGACTTTGATCTCATCGAGTTTATCCTTGTAAATTTTATCCAGTGCTTCCATACAAACGGATTATTGATTAAATGATACATAATAAAGAACCTGATAAAACCCACAGAGTTTTATCAGGTTATAAAAATAAATTTATGAGCTTTAAGTTCCACATGGAGGTATCACAAATTAATAATCTGGTATACCATTCATGCTCCAACGCAAGGGATTATAGTTGTCTTTCCTGCGAATTTGGTCGCAAATTGTGCCATACTGCAGATCAATCAAAGTCTGATCATTTGCAGTAACTGGACAGATTACTCTTCTTCAGTTGTTGCAGCAGGCGGAACCACCACTTCTTTTACTCGGATAGGCATATCTGTTCCGGCAATTTTCCTTTGCAGCTGATCCTTTTCTTTCCTTTTTTCTTCGAATCTCTTTTCGACTTTAAGATCTTTTTGTTCAACGAACTGAGCGTATCTTTTATCAGCTTCTTCCTGAGTAAATGCACCTTTTTTGACACCCTTATCAAGGTGCATTCTGTATAAAACGCCTTTAAAACGAAGGATAGCTCTCGCGGTTTCGGTGGGCTGAGCGCCATTTTTCATCCATTGAAAAGCTTTGTCCCTGTCGATATCGATCGTTGCAGGTTGAGTCAAGGGATTGTAGGTGCCAATTTTTTCAATAAACCTTCCATCTCTTGGAGATCTTGAATCAGCTACAATAATATGGTAAAATGGTTGTTTTTTACGGCCTCTGCGGGCCAGTCTGATTTTTACTGACATTTTAATTAAATTTATTTGGTTAAACCATGCCTGATTCATTCGAAAATCGAACATCAGGTTTTAACAGGGTGCAAAGATAATCAAATTTGCAAATAATAAAACTCCCTTATGCTAAAATGTTTCAAATCATTGTAAAAAAGCCATTTATCTTCCAAAAAGATCCTTTTTCGGCTCAGAATTTTCTGTTCTTTGCATCGGCGGGGTTTCATACCGGGTATCCAGGATGTTTTCTTCAAAATACCATTTCCCGTTTTTTAAAGCATAGGCTTTATAAGTACCTTCCGGAACCAGTCTGACGGCTCCGGACTCGTAGGGATTGATGATGGAGACGATATTGTCAAAAACTATTTTCCCCAGGTCCTGATCAAATTTTAATGAAGCAGTTGTGCTATCAGAATACTTAATGATAAGCCTGTTTTTGCCATGTCGGTTGTCATCGAAGAACAATTCTTTTCCGAATCTGACTTCTCCGTCTGAAATATAAATTGGTTCGGCGGTTTTTATGATGTGACCGCTTTTTAATTTTCTGTATCCAAACAAAAGATATTCTGAGTGACCTTCAACTTCATATTGATGTATGTTATAATAAACCTGACCAAACCAATGTTCAGGTCTGGATTCAAAATACTCTGCATCAGATGGATCTGCAGAAATGTTTTTGAACCAAAAAACAGGGCCGTTCCTGAATTGAATGGCTCCTTCATAGTGAATTTGTTCCGATTGTCCTTCCCATTGCCAGGTGAAAATCCTGAAAGTGCTATCCTGCGGCACAAGCGTTGAAATCCAGGGGATCCGATTATAATCGTACTGGTTATTTGGATCAGCCAATACACTTTCCATGATGGTTCTGATTTCTTTTGCAGCTCTTTCACGGTGAAGTCCATCACGTGCATTCATCATCACATCAGCAAAAAATGCAAGATCCGGCTCTTTATCCTGACTTTGAGCCTCAGAAAAAATTGGATAAACAAAAAAGGCTAAGTTTAAAAGCCATATCCTATACCTCATTTAACATTCATTTGTCTTAAAACGATGAAATTACTTTTTTTGTGTGTAAAATTGGATTTTGATCATTTTTATCAAAAAAAAATGAAGTTTTTGGGGTGCAAATCAGGATTTATAAAAAAATGGAAATAAATGATGAATGTTTAGTCTGCTCCGAAAAGTCCAATTTGTTGATTTTCAATCGCTTTTTGCCCCAATCTACTGACGTCAAAGATCAGCACAAGACTAAAGGGAAACGATTGAAAATCAACATATTAAAAGTCCCCTTTTAGGTAAATGCTGACTGAAAACGTCAGTGTATATACTGACTCAATACGTCAGTGGGGATTTAGGGGGCTAAGATTTTTCGGAGTGGACTCAATGTTGAAATTCCGGATATTCGAATAAATCATAACTATTTATGCGAATCAAGGGTTGAAAAAAAGCTCCGAAAATCCTTTATTTGGCCTC
>ERZ761607.297-NODE-297-length-96952-cov-5.442903_pt1 | contig 96952 bp, 91 predicted proteins | sample MGYA00511164_ERZ761607 | MGnify/ENA primary metagenome ERZ761607 (study PRJEB28899, sample SAMN02445080) | bioreactor sludge metagenome | biome: EBPR sludge | place: Australia: Brisbane, Thorneside Wastewater Treatment Plant | collected 2011-06-22 ...
GCGGGGAGCTACGACGCGCGGGTTTCTCGTCGGCGAAGATCCGTCCCAGCCAGCCGATGTCTTTTGCTCGCTTTGCCGAGGCGTAGACTTCGAAGTGGTTTCGGAAGCCGCAGCCTTCGATCTTGAGAATTCGTGCATCGAGGTTTGCGGACCAGAAACTCGGGATGTAGGCGAGGGCCTTGCCGGTTTCGAGGAGCTTACGGATGAGGGAAAGACTCTCGACGACGTAGTCGATGCGACGGGGGTGAACGTCGTCCCGCCACCCATCCATGGAGCGACGAGCTTCGACCCGACCGAAGAGCGGAAGATTCGGACTCACGAAGCCATGCTTGAGGACCTCCCGGATGGAAACGGGGCCTCGCGTCCGGTAAAGGGGGTGCCCGGGGCCGACGCAGGTCACGGACTCGAGTTGGCCGATCTTACGGCTCACCCAATCACGCGGAGGGACTTGGATTCCGAGGGCGATATGAGCGCGATCGGCCTCGACTTCGCGGATCGCTTCGTCCCCACTGTTGTTCCGGAGTACAACCCGAGAAAGGGGATGCTCCCGGCGAAGTCGCTCGACGAAGGGCCCGCTGAATTCTCCGAGGAGGATTTCTCGACCCGAGATGACGAGCTCCGGATTGACTTCGCCCGCGCCGATCTCGTCGCGGACCCGGGCCTCGAGCGCGAGGAGATCCTGGGCGCGCCCGAGAAGGTGGGCGCCGGCTTCGGTCAACTTGAGCCGTTGCCGGCTCCGCAGGAAAAGCGAGGTTCCGAGCTCGCGCTCGAGATTCTTGATGGCCTTGCTGATCGCGGGCGGCGAAATGTTGAGTCGGCGGGCGGCGGCGTTGATGCCGTCGGATCTCGCGACCTCTAGAAAGTACGTGAGTTGGTAGAGCTCCATGATTCGCGTCTTATACTATAAGAAAAAACGACACATCTGTACAAAATCCATTCATTTACAGGCAATAGTTCGAATCGCTAGGTCTTTGGGAAAGGAGATCGTCATGATGAATAGATCGATTATTGTTCTTTCCCTCTCTCTTGGCTCGGCTTCGGCGTTTGCCTTGCCCGTTTTCTCGCCCTCTCCCGGGCTGACGACGAAGAGGGGAGGCGTGACCGTTTTGGAAGACGGAATCGCAGCGAAGCGTCTGCTCTTGAATCCGACGGATCGCCATCTCGTGAAGGAGTTGGTCCTCGAGGGGAACGCGGCGACCGTGGGTTTCCAGTCGGTCGGGCTTCGTTCCGTGGCCATCCGACATCCGCGCGGGCCCCAGGCCTTCGGACGGATCGAGATTCTGTTTGAAGCCTCGCAAATCGTGCCGGGCCCCGCGAAAGCGATCGTTTCCTCGCCTTTCGAAGCCACGATTCGATTGGACTCGCGCGACCAGGTGAATCCCCGCGGATCGGCCTACGTTCTGGGCCCGAAGTTTCCCGCAAAATACGAGGTCGTTCTCGGGGGAAAGGTGATCGGGGTTCTGAACTACACCATCAATGGAATCGCGACCCTCGAGGAAGTCCCGGAAGGCGTGCTCCGCGAATGACTTTGGGATCGAGTCTGCTAAGTTTCGGCGAATGAGAATCGATGTCGCTCCCGGCGAGAGGTTTGTGCTTCGAACCGCGGGGATCTTCTTGAAGAATGACCGCGTTCTCCTACACCGGGCCGAACATGAGGACGTGTGGGCATTGCCGGGCGGCGGCTGCGAATTCTCCGAAGACACCCAGGCCGCCCTGGTCCGAGAAGTGGAGGAAGAGCTGGGGGCGACGATTCGGGTCAAGTCACTCGCTTTTACGATCAAGACGATTTCTTCGGGATCGAGGAGAAGATGGCTGGCCTCGATAAGTTCCGCCCCTTCTTCAAGTGGTTCCGGTTGGACGCCTTGGCGGGCCAAAACGTGAAGCCTTGCTTTTTGAAGACGCGGCTATCCAGGTTTGGAGTGGAATCGGTTCACGTCATCGAGCGAGGATAGTTCCGGAGTTGGCTCCTCTTTTGAGGCCGACGCAACTTGCGTGAACACGCTCTAGGCGGGGCGGAGGGGCGGACCCACGCCGAAACAAGCGCCGCCGATACGTTCAAGCTCCGCGATCATCGCGCGCGAGTGGGCTCGGGACATTCCCATCCGCTCGTGCGCGTTGACGAGGGCGTAGCGCCGCACGTTCGCGAAGTCTCGGCCCCAGCTCACGAGCCGCGACCAAGGTCGGGCGTCCCAAAACTTTTGATTGTGGCCTAGAACGCGCGTGCCCTTCTTGGATCCCAGCACGAGGCGCGCGATGCGGCCCGAGATCGCACGCAAAAAAGCGCGCAGCGATTCGGGGCGCCGGAATTGCACGAGTAGGTGCAGATGGTTGCCGGAGTTCGCTCCGTCGTGGAGTTTACCGCCTTGGCGTGCGACCTCTTCGTTCAAGATGCGATCGATCGCCCGGCCACGGAGAAAGAGAGAACGTTCTCCCCGGGCGAGGCTCGACTTGAGGATGATGTGGGCGGGCAAGCGCGGAGAGAAAGGCCGAGCTCCCGTTGGGTTTGAGCGACGGGTTTTTTCGCCGCCGAAGCCTGCGCGTAAACGACTTCTGAAGTCCGCGAAGGCATCTAACTGTGCACTCCGCTTGGCCATGTCAAAGGTTTAGTAAGCGATGTTATTTTTGTCAAGGCTGGGACCTCGTTCAGACGAGATCGGGTGCTTTTCCGTCAGCGTCGAGAGAAATTTTTGGGCTACGGGCTCCGTAGCCTCGCTTCCGATATTGCCTCCGCCCGGGCTTGGGCTAGGCTCCGGTGCATGTCGCAATCGGTACGTCTTCGCTTTGCTCCCTCTCCGACCGGATTCCTGCACGTGGGGGGGGCCCGCACGGCGCTTTTCAATTATTTCCTCGCGCGCTCGCTCGGCGGTCAGTTCATCCTTCGCATCGAGGACACCGACACGGAACGCAACAAGCCCGAGTTCGAGCGCGAAATCCTCGAGAGCATGCAATGGCTCGGCATGAAGTGGGACGAGGGTCCCTTCTACCAAACCAAGCGCTTCGATCGCTACCGCGAGGTCGCGTTCCAGCTGCTCGAGCGCGGCGAGGCCTACAAGTGCTTCTGCACGCCGGCCGAGCTCGACGCCATGCGCGCCAAGGCCGAGGCCGAAGGGCGCAAGCCCATGTACGACCGCACTTGGCGGGACCGCGCGGATCACCCGGCCGATAAGCCTTTCGTCATCCGCATCAAGGCCCCGCTCGAGGGCGAGATCCTCGTGGACGACGGCATCAAGGGCGCCGTGCGCTACCCCGCGACGGAAATCGACGACTTCATCCTTTTCCGCTCGAACGGCACGCCGACCTACAACTTTACGGTCGTGGTGGACGACGTCGACATGAAGGTTTCGCACGTCGTGCGCGCCGAGGAGCATCTCAACAACACGCCCAAGCAGATGATCATCATGAAGGCGCTCGGTTGGACGCCGCCCAAGTACGCGCACGTTCCGCTCGTGCTCGCTCCCGACAAGACCAAGCTCTCCAAGCGCCACGGCGCCGTGGCCGTCACCCAGTTTCGGCAGGAAGGTTACCTGGCCGACGCGATGACGAATTACCTGGCCCGCTTGGGTTGGGCCAAGGGCGACCAGGAGATCTTTTCCTTCGAGGAGCTCTGCCGCGTTTTCTCGCTCGAGGGTTGCGGCACTTCGGGTTCGGTCTTCGATAAGGTCAAGCTCGACTGGTACAACGCGCACTACATCAAAGCCCTGCCGCTCGAGAAGATCGTCGAGCACGTAAAGGCGCTCTACGGTACGGACTTCGGGGCGCTCGCTTCGACGGCGGGGGGGCGCAAGCTCCTCTCGGCGCTGCAAGAACGCGCCGTCCGTCTGGGCGACTTCGTGAGCGGCGCGAGCTGGCTGCTGAAGGAAGCGGTCGAGTTTGATCCCGCGGCGGTCGAGACGGTGCTCAAGCCGGCCAAGACCGACGTGCTCGCGGCCTTCGGCGCCAAGCTCGAAGCGTGCCCCGACGCCGACTGGAGCGCGGAAAAGCTCGCGGCCCTCGTGAAGGCGACGATCGCCGAGAAGGGCGTCAAGATGCCCGAGCTCGGCAAGCCCGTGCGCGTGCTGTTGACGGGCGGTCTGGCGGGCCCCGACCTCGGGCTTATCCTCGAGTCGCTCGGCAAGGCCCGCTCGCTCGCGCGCCTCGCCGCCCGCGGCTAAGGAGAACGGCTACTTTTTCGCCTTCAGCGCTTCGTTCAGGCCGGAGCAGGCGAAGAACGGGGACGGAACTTCGATCACGGTCTGCGACGGGCAATGGCGTTTGAGGCACTTCACGATGGGGTCGAAGGAAGCGGATTCCGAGCTCTTCTGAAATCCTTTCCCGAGGTTTTTGAAGATCTGTACCGTGCCCGTGAAGGGGCCGCCGATGAGACCATCGTCATCGAGGCTGAAGAGAAAGTCGTCGGCGTTCGCGCCCGCGGAGTGGTAGCGGTCGTGCTGCTGCTTCGCGAGGACGGCCGAGATGCCTTCCATCTGCTCAACGGTCATGTAGGGCGACATGTTGGCGCGGATGACGTCTCCGCGGCCGACGTACCAGAACTCGTAGCGACCTTTTTCGGTCCAGCACGAGAGGCTGTGCAGAGTTTGGCCTTGCTTTACGACCCGATGAACTCGTCCGAAGTCGCCGTCGTCCGACTTAAAGTAGACGACGTCACTGAGACCTTCGCGTTGATCGGCGCGACGAAGATCGTCGAGGCTCGAAATTCGGACCGACGACGGCTCCCGGTCGCCCGTCGGCGTCGACGAGCAGGCCGTCATGGCGACGGCCGAGAGGGAAAGGAGCATGCGCGTGGAGAAAAACGAAGCGGTCTTTTTCATGAAGCTTGTTTCGGAAGTTTCGAAGGAAAGCTGGAGGGGGTAGGTGAAATTTCGGGTTAGCTGGGCCGAGGCTGAGCGGGGGGCGGAAAACGCCTAAAGCTCCGAAAATTATAAGCGCCGTGTCCTCAACACCTTGTGGAGCCCGGGGGACGCGGAGACACTGGGGGCATGTCGAAGATGTCTCGAATGCTTAGTGGCAAGATGCTTCTCGTTCTCCTCATGGGCTTTGTCTCGGGTCTCCCTCTCTTCTTGGTGGGCAGTACCCTGCAGGCCTGGATGAAAGACGCGGGGGTTGACCTTACCGTCATCGGGCTCTTCTCGCTGGTGGGGTTGCCGTACACGCTCAAGTTCCTTTGGGCTCCCCTTATGGACCGCTACACGGTCTTGCCGGGGCTCGGCCGGCGTCGGAGCTGGATGCTGCTCAGTCAAATTCTGCTTGGCGTCTCGATCGTCGCGTTGGGGCTCTCCGATCCGCAAGGCGCGCCCGCCGTGGTCGCCTTTCTCGCCGTTTGCGTGGCTTTCTTCAGCGCGAGCCAAGACATCGTGTTGGACGCTTGGCGCCGCGAGGCCCTGAGCGACGACGAACTTGGGCTCGGCTCGTCGACCTTCGTGACGGGTTACTTGATCTCGATGCGACTCGTGGCCGGTGCGCTCGCCCTCATCCTGGCGGACCACATGCCGTGGAACCGCGTCTACTTGATCATGGGCGCGCTCGTCACGGTGGGCATCGCTACGACGCTCGTCGCGAGGGAGCCCGAGGTCTCGACGGCGCCGCCGCGAACGCTCAAGGAATCGGTCGTGGAACCCTTCGTGGATTTCTTCTCGAAGTCCGGCGCCTGGATCCTCCTTGCTTTCATCCTGCTCTATAAGATCGGCGACAACATGGCCTCGGCGATGACGATGCCCTTTTACTTGGAACTCGGTTTCACGAAGACCGATATCGCGGCCGTCACGAAAATCTTCGGTTGGATCGCGACCACGGTCGGCGGCCTCGTGGGCGGTGCCATCATCCTCAAAATCAAGATCAAGCCCGCGCTCTTCTGGTTCGGGATCTTGCAGGCCATCTCGACTTTGGCCTTCGCCGCGCTCGCCATCGTCGGCAAATCGCAGGCCGTGTTGACCGCGGTCATCGCCTTCGAAAACCTCACCGCGGGCATGGGTACGGCGGCCTTCGTCGCCTTCATGGCGACGCTCACCAACAAGAAGTTCACCGCGACCCAGTACGCTTTGCTCACGAGCCTCATGGGCGTTCCCCGCGTCATCGCGGCCGCGCCGACTGGCTTCTTGGCGAAAGAACTCGGTTGGACCGGCTTCTTCGTGGCGTGCACGCTCATCGCGTTGCCGGGGATGCTGCTGCTGAAGCCCATCTTCAGACTCGAAGACAAAACGGCTTAGACCCGGACGCTTCTCGGTCGAAATCAGTCGTGTGACTTTTCGTCCAAGAACTTTTCGATCTGCGGGAAGTACGTGCTCCAGTCCCCGCTCCGCGTGCGGATTTGCTCGATGAGCTTGCGACGCGGTTCCCCTTTGCCGGTGCTTTCGATGGCGCGGTTCGTGGCGTCCTCGAGGAGTTCGGGGGAGCACGAGTGGATGCGGTTTGAAAGGTGCTCGAAGGCTTCTTCGGCCGAGGCGGACGAGTCCGCGCGGGCGAGTCCGCTCAGGGCCAAGAGGACGAGGGCGATCACGCGCGCAAAAGCTTTAGCCATCTCGATCTCTATCGGCCGAAGCAACTCCGGGCTTGAGCGGAGGGGAGGGGGCTTGGCAGGGAGGCCCCCCCGGGCTTAGGCTCGCGGCATGACGCAAAAATCTTGGATCGAAGAGAGCCTCCAACGCGGACTGGGCCGTCTGAGCCCGAACGGTGCCTTCGTGACCGAAACGGGTCGCTATACGGGGCGAGCGGCTTCGGCCCGACTCATCGCCCGAAACGACGTGACGGAAAACACCGTCAACTGGGGGGCGACGAACTTGGCCTGGCCCGCCGCGAACGCGCGCGATTTTCACGCCCGGCTCGAAAAATTCCTGCTCGCGGGCCCCCACCACGTCTACCGCGGCTTCGTGGGCCCCTTCGAGATCGAGGTGACGACGCGCTCGCCGTGGCACGCCGCCTTTGCCGCCAATATGTTCCGCTCGATCCCGGCGGGAGCTTCCGATCGTTGGAAGGGTCGCCGCATTCGCATCTTCCACGATCCCTCGCAGGTCGCGAAGACGTTCCGTCCGGAATCCACGGAAGAAGCCCTCATCGTGCTCGACCCGCAGTCGCTCACGGTCGGCATCGTTGGCACCGCTTACGCCGGCGAGATCAAGAAGTCGGCCTTTACCCTTTGTAACTTCCTGCTGCCGGAAGCCGGGAATCTTCCGATGCACGCCTCGGCGAATTGCCGTGCCGACGGGTCCCACGCCTCGGTTCTCTTTGGTCTTTCGGGCACCGGCAAGACGACGCTGTCGGCGGATCCGGAGCGCGCCCTCGTTGGCGACGACGAGATCGTGTGGACGGACGATGGATTGTGGAATCTCGAGGGCGGTTGCTACGCCAAGCTGATCGATCTCGATGCCGACAAGGAACCCGAAATTTTTCGCGCGATATCGAAGCCGGGCGCCATCCTCGAGAACGTTTCGATGGACGAAGCGGGGCGCATCAACTTCGCGGACCGCGCAAAGACGGAGAACACGCGCGGATCTTATCCGCTCTCGTCGCTCAAGAGTATCTACCGCCAGGACCGTGGCGCGCAGGCGCCCCGCACGATCGTCTTCCTGACGGCCGATGCCTTCGGCGCGCTCCCGGCCGTCGCGCGTCTCGATAGCCACCAAGCCCAGTACCACTTCATCTCGGGTTACACCGCGAAGGTCGCCGGGACCGAGATGGGCGTGAAGGAACCGAAGGCGGCCTTTTCGACCTGCTTCGGCGCGCCCTTCATGCCGCGTCCGTCGGCGGTCTATGCCAAGCTTCTCGCGGAACGCGCGCGTGCCTCGGGGGCGAGCGTTTGGCTCTTGAACACGGGTTGGACGGGCGGCGGGTACGGCAAGGGACCGCGCTTTCCGATCCCCGTCACGCGGGCTCTCCTGCGGGCCATCCAGTCGGGTGAGCTCGAAGGGGGATCTTTCGTGAAGCATCCCGTTTTTGGTTTTGAGGTTCCGACGCGGGTGCCGGGGGTTGAGGCTTCGTACCTCGCCCTGCCCGAGGGTGATGGCGCGGCGAAACTCGCGCGGCTCTTCGCCGAAAACATCGCCAAGAATCACCCCGAACTCTCGGGTCATGAGATCGTCGCCAAAGGCGGCCCGCGAATCTAGCCCTCTTGCCGGCCCTCGGGAAAGGGGCCTCGGCGGCGTTGCTCAGTCTTCGCTGCCAAGGGAAGCCTCGGCCGAAAAATCCTCGAGCGTCGTCGTGTCGCCCGTGATCTTGCCCGTCGAAGCGAGCTCGCGCAGGAGGCGGCGCATGATCTTGCCGGAACGCGTCTTGGGCAGCGCCTTGGCCGTCCGCACGACGTCGGGTCGGGCGAGGGCGCCGATTTCCTTCGCGACGTAGTCGCGCGCTTCCATCTTGAGCCCGTCGATGCCGAGGCGACCCGACCCGAGTTCGGCCTGCGCGGCTTCCGTGAGCGTGATGAAGACCGCGATGGCCTGGCCTTTGACGGCGTCGGGAATGCCGACGGCCGCCGCTTCCGCGATGAGCGGATGCCCGACGAGGGCGCTCTCGACCTCGGCCGAACCGATACGGTGGCCCGAGACGTTCAGCACGTCGTCCATGCGGCCTTCGATCCAGATGTCGCCGTCGTCGTCGGCTTCGGCGAGGTCCGCCGTGACGTAGGTGCCCTCAAAAGCGGGCTTCGTCTTCCAGTAGGTCTGTTCGAAGCGGACGGGGTCGCCCCAGATGCCGCGCGCCATCGAAGGCCACGGCTTGCGGATGACGAGCACGCCTTTTTCGCCCTTCTTCACGGGCTCGGCCGTCTCGGCGTTCACGATCTCGGCTTCGATGCCCGGGAGCGCGCGCATCGCCGATCCGGGTTTGAGCGACATCGTGCCGGGGAAGGGCGCGATCATGGCGCCGCCCGTCTCGGTCTGCCACCAAGTGTCGACGACGGGACAGCGTCCGCCGCCGACGACGTCATGGTACCAGAGCCAAGCTTCGGGATTGATCGGCTCGCCCACCGAGCCGAGGAGTCGCAGCGACTTGAGGTCGTGTTTCTTCACGGGTTCGTCGCCGAAGCGCATGAAGTTCCGGATCGCCGTGGGCGCGGTGTAGAGGATCGAGATTTTGTGGCGCTCGATCATCGACCAGAAGCGCGAGACGTCGGGGAAATTGGGCGCGCCTTCGTACAGGAAAACCGTCGCGCCGTTCGAGAGCGGGCCGTAGGTGACGTAGGTATGGCCCGTGATCCAACCACAGTCCGCCGTGCACCAATAGATGTCGTCGGGCTTGAGGTCAAAGAGCCAGCGCGTCGTCCAGTGCGCCCACAACAGGTAGCCCGCTTGGGTATGGAAAAGGCCCTTGGGTTTGCCCGTCGTGCCCGAGGTGTAGAGAATAAAGAGCGGATGCTCGGAGTCGAGCTCGGCCGGCGCGCATTCCGCGGATTCGGCCTCGACGAGTTTGGACCACGCGAGGTCGCGGCCCGGCATGAGCGGCGCGGACCGCGAGGCCTCGCGCGAAAAAACGACGACGTGCTCGACGTCGTGGCCGCCCTTGTCGAGGGCTTCGTCGACGACCTTCTTGAGGTCGAGCCATTGGCCCTTCCGGTAGGTGCCCGTCGCGGTCAGGATGACCTTGGCGCCCGAGTCGATGAGACGATCCGAGATGGCCTGGGACGAGAAACCGCCGAAGATGACCGTGTGCACGGCACCGATGCGGGCGCAGGCGAGCATGGCCGCGACCGTCTCGGGCACGAGCGGCATGTAGATCGCGACGCGATCGCCGGCGCGCACGTCGAGCTTCTTGAGGGCGTTCGCGAGTCGGGAGACCTGGTCGAGCAGCTCGGCGTAGGTGATCCGGCGGGTCTCGACGGCGCCGTCGATCGGCTCGCCTTCCCACATGAGCGCGACGCGGTTTCCTTGGCCGGCCTTCACGTGCTTGTCGAGGCAAGCCGCCGACACGTTCAGTTTGCCGTTCACGAACCAGCGTGCCTGCGGGCAGTTCCATTCCAAGACTTTGTCGAAGGGCTTCGTGAAGGGGATCGCCCGCGCGAGTTCTTTCCAAAAGGATTCGGGCTGCGCGTTCGCCGTTTCGACAAAAGCTTGACGGACGGCCTTGGTCTTGACGTGGGCCGCGGCCGCGAAAGCGGGCGGGGGCGCGATTTTCTGGGACTTTTTCATCGGAAAGCTTCCTCGATGGAAGCGAAGTTAGCAGAATTTTGACGAGCCGCACAGTTCAGGCCCCCGGGCGTGCCTGTTATCTTTAAAATGTGGGGGTACGCTTGCCTAATCCAATTTTCTTTCGCGCTCTTAAGGCGTTCTTGAAGGGCTCCGTTTTGGCGTCTTTCTCGATCGCGGTTGGCGTCGAAGCGCAAGCCGCCGCGGGACTCAGCGATCTCGAACGTCAGGTGTTGGAAGGCGCCGAAGCGCCGCCGTCTTCCTCTTCGTCTTCCGCTTATCCCGAGACCGTCGATACGGCGCCGACTTCGTCGGCGAGCGACTCCTTCCCTTCGGGCGAAGGCCAAAGCGCGCCCGAGTCAGCCTCGGCCTCGAGCTCGGCGAGCTTCGAGGCGCCCAAGGGCAGCGAAGGTCCCGAGCGGCCCGACTACGAGTTGCGCGCGATCGAGCAGGCGATCCGCGGACCCAGGGAGATTCCGCTTGAGCACATCCTCGTCGTGCAGAACCGCTACATTCGCAAGGCCGAACGCCACGAGCTTTCGCCCCTCATGGTCGGGCTCCAGCTCGCCGACAGCTTCCGCCGTCAGATGCAGTTCGGCTTCTCGTACGTCTACCATCTCGACGAGAACTGGGGCTTCGAAGCCCTGCACGGCATGCTCATCAAGAACTACGGCACGGGCCTGAACCAGGCCATCCGGACCTCGACTTCGCGCGGGAACGCGACGGGACTCGAGACGGATCGTTTGGAGAGCGTGATGAGCCTGGGCGCGGCCGTGCAATGGACGCCCTTCACCTCGAAGGCGGGCACGGACGACCGGATCTACTATTTCGAAGGTTACTTCCTCCTGGGGGGTGGCGCCGTCGTCTACGAAAACGCGACCTACGGGATGCTCATGTACGGTCTCGGGTTCCGCTCCTACGTCACGCGGACCGCGATCCTCAAGGCGGAGCTTCGGAACTACGCCGACTTCCGCGGCGGCATCTCGGATCGGCTGAACGTCCTCGCGGGCGCCAGCCTCTTGCTCGGAGGTCCCTCGAAATGAAGCTCGCATCGCTCCGCTGGAAACATCTCCTCCTCGGCTTCGGCCTCGTCGCTTCCGGGGCGAGGGCGGCGGTGTCTCCGTCCGAAGCCGCGCTCGCGAGCGCGTGGGCGCGGGGCTTCCGTTCGGCCACGAACGAAGAGCTCCGGATCCGCGCCGAGGCGGCCGAGAAGGCCGGCCTCTTTCACGTCGCGCTCGGCGAACGGCTCAAGATCTCGCGGAGCGGCCGCGGGACGCTCGCCGATCTCGACCGCCTGGCGAAAGTCGCTTTTTACCTCGATCGACTCGAGGTCATGCCGATCGCCGTGCGCGCGGCCGGCGCCACGCAGATCGGCGCGCTGCCCGCTTCCGCGCGCATCGCGCTCGCGGCCTACGCCCTGCGGCTCGGGGACGGCTCCCGCGCGGCCCGCTACCTGCCCGCCGCGAACGAGTTGAACGCGCTGCCCGAGGGTATCCGCGCCAAGGCGCTGCACATCTCGGCGATCGTCGACGTCCAACGCGGGCGGCTCGAGAACGCCTACGAAAAATACGGTGCCGCGCTCGCCGGCGCCCGCCGTTACGAGGCTTCCTTCGCGCGCGTCCAGCGGGCCCGCCTGCTCTACGACATGGGCCGCTTCACGCCCGCGCTCGAGGAGCTCATGGGCGTCCCCAAGAATACGCCGCACTGGTTCCCGGGCGTCATCGTGGCGGCCTGGTCGGGTTACCGCGTGAAAGACGACAATCTCGTGCTCGGCCAGCTCATGACGCTGCACTCGCCGTACCTCATGACGCGCTTCGCGCCCGAGACGCACCTGCTCGAGGCCGCGACGCTCTTCCGTCTTTGCCATTACGAATCGGCCAAGCGCAGCCTCCAGAACCTGAAGGGACGCTACGAGAAGCTGCCGGGCCTGCTCTCGCGCTTCAAGGGCAAGTACGGTTCGCGCTTCGCCCAGGTCAGTTCCGTGCTGAACTTCGCGCGCGGCGCCACGGGGGATCTGCAGGATTTCACCACGACGGAAGGCCGCATGCTCATCGACGGTTTGCTCTCGGACGAGACGCTCACCGAAGTCGACCGCTCGTTGACCCAGGCTTCGACCGAGATGGACGCGCTCGAGCGCCTCGCCCGCGAGGGTGGGGCGAGCGTGACCGCGATCGTGAACGGCCACCGCGCCGAGATCGAGGCCGCGCGTCGCGAGTACTACCGGAACGGCGTGAAGGCGATCCAGCGTCGGCTGGACAAGATGAACCGCGACGTCGGCGAAGCCATGGCGGATGCGGTGGCCGTCGAGGTCGAAGTCGATACCCGCCTGCGTAACCGCCTCGTACGGCGGCAGACGGCCGTCATGAAGGAAGTCGACTTCGAGACCGAGATCAAGAAGGGCTACGAGTTCTGGCCTTTCCACGGAGAGTTCTGGCGCGACGAAGTCGGGGGCTACGCCTTCGCGACCACCGACGTTTGCGCCGCGGGCGAAAGGGGACCGGAAAGCCGATGAGTTCTACCATCTTCCGTAACGTCGCCCTCGTCGCGAGCCTCGCGGTTTCGGCCCTCGTGTGGGAGGCCCACGCGCAGCACGGCGACTGGCGCGTCCGTTACGGCGAGAAGACGGACTCCATCGTTCGTCCCGAAAACTCGGACCAGCGGGCGATCGAACGCACGCGCGTGACGATCCGGCAGATGGCGCGGCCCAAGGGCGCGCCGCGCGTCTTCCGCGAAGAGATGGAGTGGGAGCTCGCCCGTCGCATCCGGCTCGACGAACAGACGACCGATCTCATTCGCAAGCTCGAAACGATGAAGCGCGATCCCCGGCAGCAAGGCCGCCTCGGCGAGATCAACATGCGCCTGGCCGAGTATTACTACGAGCGCGCGAAGATCACCGCGGCCAAGGAATCCGCGAACTGGGAACGCCAGCTCAAGGCGTGGGAAGAGCTGCCCGAGGAGCGCAAGCGCGTGGCGGCGCGTCCTGTGCTCCGCACGCCCGAGGCGAACCGCCAGCGTCTCGAGTCCCTGCGTCTCTACACCGAGCTCGAGCGCATGAGCCGGGGCCCGGATCGCGGCCGCGCGCAGATGGTCCAGCGCGACGAAGTGCTCTTCTACCTCGCTTCGACGCTCGTCGAGGTCGGGCGCGGCAAGGAATCGATCCCCTTCTTCGAAGAGCTGCTCTCGAAGGCTTCGGCCTCGGAGCGCTCCTTCGCGGCGCGTCTGCAGCTCGCCGACCTCTACTTCGAGACCGGCGAGTACGCCAAGGCGACGCCGCACTATTTGCAGCTCGCCACGGGGCGCGGCGCTCCCGCCGAAGGCCAACACCTGAAGGCCTACGCGCTTTACAAGCTGGGTTGGTGTTACCTCAATACGAGCCAGGCCGATAAGGCCGTGCTCGCGTTCCGCCGCACCCTGGATGCCTCGAAGGAAAACCCCTCCGAGCGTCGCATCGTGTTCGAGCGCGAAGCCAAGAGCGACCTCATGCGCGCCTACGCAATGGCGGGTCAGTACGACGAGGGCGAGAAGTTCTTCCGCGACCTGGGCGACGATAACCTGCTCAAGGAATACTACGTGACCGTGGCCGACACGGCCCGTGACCGCGGCGACCCGCGCGGCGCCGAGCGCTTCTACAAGATCCTCGCGCAGAAGTACCCCGAGGATCCCTCGGCGCGCGACTGGGCCCTCCAGCGCGTCGGCTTCGCCGAGAAGGGGTCGAGCCCCGCCGCCCACGCCAAGGCCTTGGAGGACTTCGTGCGCGGCTTCGGCGCCGGCTCCGATTGGCTCTCGGCGCAGGAAATGCCGGAGTCGGACAAAGGCGTCTACGCCGAGGAAGGCCTCTCGCTCTTGCGCCGTGAGGCCAAGAACCGCCACGCCCTCGCGCAGAAGCAGGCCAAGCACGCCGCCTTCCAGAACGCGGAGCCCTACTACGCGTCGTACTTCCGCGTCGTGCCCGAGCCCGCGACGGACACGGCCGAGAACGTGCACGACATGCGCTTTTTCTACGGCGAGCTGCTCTACAAGCTCGGGAACTACCCCTTGGCGGCCGAACAGTACGCGAAGGCCGGCGAAGGCAAACACGCCGCGGAGGCCTCGTTCAACCGCATCCTCGCGCTCCGTCAGGCGGCGGGCCGCGACAAGAAGTACGCGGGCGATCTGGCGAACGCGACCGAGGCTTTCATCGACGCGAACGCCTCGGACCCGCGCGCCAACGACCTGCTCTACGCGAGCGCCGCGCAGGCCTTCGACGCGGGCGCCGACGAGAAGTCGCTCGTCATCCTCCGTCGCATCGTCGAGCGCACGCCCGAGCAGGCGAGCGGCGTCGAGTCGGCCGAGCGCATCCTCTTCATCCACGAGAAGAACAAGGACTTCGCTTCGGCTTCCAAGGACGCCGAAGCTTTCCTCGCCAACGAGAAACTCGCGAAGGCGGGCGGCGCGGACTTTCGTCGTCGCATGATCGGCTACCGCGACGCCGCGCGCTTCGCGATCGTCGACGCGATGCCGGCCGATCCGGCCGCCGACAAGGGTCGGGCCTACTTTGAGCTCGCCAAGCAGAGCTCGGGCGACCTGCGCGAGAAGGCCCTCAACAACGCGCTCGTCTTCGCGGGCAAGGCCGGCGACGAAGCGACCTCGACGGCCGCGCGCGAGATGCTCCTGAAGGAGTTTCCGGCCTCGAGCTTCGCCGGCAACCTTTACCTCGATCGCGCGGACCGCGCGCTCGCCGAAGGCCAGTGGAGCGCGGCCCTCGCGGACTACCGCGTCTACGTGCTGAACAAGCAACGCGCGGCCGGCGCGAGCGCCCCCGCGCAGAAGGGCCGCGCGGCGACCCCGGCGCGCGCGAAGGGCGCCGACGTCGAAGCCGCGACGTGGAACGCCCTTTACGTCCGCACGCACCTCGAAGACATCTACCCGTTCCGGACTTTCCCGACGAAGGGTATGGGCGCCGAACTGAAGGCCGACCTCTTCGCCTTCCTCGCGGACTTCCCCGCGGCGAAGAACCGCGCCGAGGCCGTCGCCTCGATCGCCTACCAGAAGGACGCGGTCGACGCGGACTTCGCCAAGCTCAAAGCGCTGCCGCGGCTTTCCGCCGAAGAACGCCGCATGATCACGGAAGGCGAAGCGTTGCGCGCCGCCCGCCGCGGGTCGGCCGCGGATCGGGGCGCCCTGCTGAAGCGTTACCCGTCGGCGTCGCGTCCGGTCGAGATCCTGCGGCCCGCGCTCGCGGATCTCGCCTTCGGCCAAGTGCAGCCGGCCTTCGACGCCTACCAAAAAGGCAAGGTCGACACGAAGAACGACAACGCCTTCGTGAAGACCCTGAACGCGCGCATCGCCGCGCTCCAGAAGCTCGAGAAGGACTACCTCGCGGTCGCGGCCTACGGCGACGGCGAGGTTTCGCTCAAGATTTACGAGCGCCTCGCGCGTCTCTACCGCCGTCTCGCGGGCGACATCTCGCAGGCGCCGCAGCTGAAGGTCGAGGAAGTGAAGAGCTTCCTCGAGCCGCAGATCAAGAGCCTGACCGAGAAGGCCGACGGCTTCGTGCGCACCTGTCTCGACAAAGCCGTCGAGTTCAAGATCGGCGGTGCGGGGCTCGAGGCCTGCCGCGCGGTCGCGCGCGAGTTCGATCCCTCGCTCGTCACGCTGGGCGACGACCTCGTGCCTTCGCCCCGTTGGATCTCGTCGGGCGGTGCCGAGTCCGTGCGTCCCGTCCTGCGGGTCGCTCGCGAGGCCTTCGCGCAGAACCGCAACGGCGAGTTCCTGCTCGCGGTCGCGATCGCCGAAAAGGCCAAGGAACCGCTCACGAACTTGGAACGCGCCGAGATCGACAACCAGACCGGCCTCGTGAACGTGCGCTTCAACCAGTTCGAGGCGGCCGTGAAGGCCTTCCGCTCCGTGGCGGATCGCCAGGGGACCGAGCTCGGGGCCGTCCGCACGGCGGCGCTCAAGAACCTCGCGGCGCTTTACCTCGTCGTGGGCGACTATCGCCAAGCGTCCGAGACCGCGGGCCTCATGACGGACGGGGATCCCGACGTCGCGTGGATCGCGGGCATCGCGCACCGGGGCGCGGGCCGCACGGCGGATGCCGTCAAGGCCTACGAGTCGGGCCTCAAGAAAGCGCCGGACAATGCGACGCTGCTCTTCAACTTGGCCGTCGCGCACGCCGCGGCGGCTCAGTTCAAGGAAGCCGCCGCCGCCATGCAGAACTACATCGAGCGCACGACGCCGCCCGCTTCGCACGTCTCGCGCCAACTCTACCGCAACTGGAGGGCCAAAGCGCCATGATGCCTTTCCGCTGGAACCGAGTCTTCCTCGCGCTCGCGCTCGGCGCTTCGATCGCTTCGCCCGCGACCGCGCAGACGAAACGTCCGGCCAAGTCGGCCGCGAAGAAGGCGCCCGCGAAACCCGCCCCTAAGTCCGCTCCCGCGAAGCCCGCGCCGAGCGACGACGATGGCGAGGTCGAGGGTTACATCGTCCAGAAGACGGCCCAGGGCTACATCCGCGTTCCGCGCAAGCAGCGCTTCAAGTTCAGCGGTTCCGACGTCGAGGGCCAAGGCTCGCGGCCGAACGAATCCAACTTCGGCCAGCGCCCCCAGGTCCGCGAAACCTCGCTGATCCCAATCCGCTCCTCGTTCCGTCCCGAGATCCTCGAGACGGCAGGCCAAAAGTAAGAAGGACGAGAGACTATGATGAACACGGCGTTGCTCTTAGAGGTCATGGACGGGGACAAGCTCCTCGCCCGGCAGGTCCTCGACCAGCAGAAAGTCATCGTGGGGCGCATCCTCTCGGCGGACTTCCGGGTTCCGGATAACCGCATCTCGCGGATTCACGCCCTCCTCGAACGTCTCGAGGATGGTTCGCTTCGACTGACCGACCTCGCGTCGACCCACGGCACTTTCGTGAACGGGGAACGCGTCGTCGAGCGCGTGCTCAAGTCCGGCGACGAGATCTCGTTCGCCGGCCTCAAGACGAGACTCGCCGAAGTGGCCGTGCCGTCGCAAGCGGTGCCTTCGGCTCCCGCCGCGGCCACGCTCGCGAAGCCCATCGAGGCCCCTCGCCCGGCGCCCGAAGCGCGCGCGGCGGCTCCGGCCTCCGTGCAGGTGTCCCCGGGCGCGGGCCCGCAACCGCAGCCGACGGGACCCCGCGAAGCGACCGTCATCCGCTCGCTCCGCGAAACCGCCCGCACGCGCGGCGCCCTCGAACCCGCCACCGTCACCGAAGAGCTCGAGGTCACGGTCTACTGGCAAGAGACGATCCTCAGCATCGATCACTTCCCCAAGCGCACGAACGCGTCGATCCTCATCGGCGAAGGCCAAGGTAACCGCTACATCGTCCCGCCCGCGGGCCTGCCCGACAAATACGAGTTCTTCCGCCTGAACGGCCAGACCGTCGAGCTCTTCCTCCATCCCGCGATGAAGGGTTCGATCCGCGTGCAGGGCAAGATGCAGTCGCTCGAGGAGCTCCGCGCCTCGGGCCGCAACTCGGTCACGCTGAGCGGCCACGACATCGGCAAGATCCAGGTCGGCACGGTGAACTTCTTCTTGATGTTCGTGCCCGAGCCGCCGTCCATTCCCAAGGCGCCGATCTTCGACCAGGGCGGACTCTTCTGGACGATCCAGGTCTCGATGGGACTTGCGGCCCTCGCCTTCATCGCCTTCTCGATGGTCTTCCGTCAGCCCGTCGAGGGTAAGGTCACCGAGTTCCCCGAGAAGTTCCGTCAGCTCCTCATCCAGGAGTACAAGCGCAAGGTCGAGTTCACGCCGCCTCCCAAAGAGATCAAGCCGCCCGAGCCGGCGCCCGAGAAAAAGCCGCCGCCGCCCACGAAACCGCCGGAGCCGAAGAAGGCCACGGGCGAGTCGCCGGTGGATTCCGAGACGGTCCCCGACGCTATCATGAAGTCCGACGTCGCCCGTCGCGGCGGCAACGAAGGCGAGGGCGCGCGCGAGCGTGGCGCCGAGGGCAAGCGCGGCTGGCAGAACGCCAAGCACGATACGGGTATCACGAATCGTCCCAAGCCGCCGGGCGCGAAGCAACGCGTGCCGGTGAAGGACGCCCCCACGACGGGCGGCGGCCAGAGCGGTCTGCTCTCGGCGCTCAAGAACTCCGGCCTCGGCTCGAAGCTCGCGAAAGTCTCGGGCTCGGGCAGCGGCGCGGGTTCCGGCGGCGGCGCGCAAGGTAACGATCCGCTCAAGGACGCCTTCCTCGGCACCGGCGGGGGCGGCATCCGCTCCGGTCGCGGCAGCGGCGGGTCGGGCTTGCAGGGCACGGGCACGGGCGGCGGCGGTACGGCCGTCGGCGTGGGCGGTCTCGGCTCGAAGGGCTTCGGCGGCGGCGCCACGGGCGACGGCGTCGGCTCCATCCCGGGCAAGGGCGAAGCCGCGGTCGGGACCGAGACGGGCTCCGTCACGGTCGTCGGCGGCATCTCGCGCGAAGAAATCGCGCGCGTCGTGAACTCGCACATGTCGGAAGTCCGCTTCTGCTACGAGCAGGAGCTCCAGAAGAACCCGCAGCTCTTCGGCAAGGTCACGATCAAGTGGACCGTGGGCGAGGGCGGCCAGGTCACGGCGGCCACGCCCGCCGAGAACACGACGGGCTCCACGGGCCTCGGCACCTGCATCACGGGCCGCCTGCGCACGTGGCGCTTCCCGTCGCCGCCGCCGGGTTCTTCGGCCGACGTGAGCTGGCCCTTCAACTTCCGCCCGAGCGGCACTTAACGTCGGAGCAAGCGATGCGAATCGGAGCGGCCTTTCACTTCGTCCGATTCGCCGGCCTCGGCTTGGCCGGCTTCGCGTTCCTCTCCGCTCCGGTGGCGGAGGCGCGCCCGGTTCCCGCGACGGAAGCTTCCGAGGGACTCGGATCGCCGTTTCCGAGCAGCGTCGACGGCCTTTCCATCGGTAACGCCCATCTCGTCGCGACCTCGGGCGAGGGCGGCCGCCTCTACCGCGGTATGCGTCCGCGTCGTCCGAACGAGTACGCCGAACTCAAGAAACTCGGCGTGAACCGCGTCGTCATCTTCAAGAACTTCGTGCGCGGGCAAGAGCGAGAGCTCGGCGAAGAGCGTCGCCAGCTCGAGCGCTTGGGGCTCGCGCCCGACGCGATCGTCCACCTGCCGATGCCGTGGAAAGACGTGCGGAATTACGCCGAGACCTGCGGCTTCGTGACGGCGGGCCTCGCGGAACTCGAAAAGAGCTTCCGCGCGAAGGAAGGCGCCGCCTACTTTCATTGCACCGTGGGCGAGGATCGTACGGGACTGCTCGCCGGCCTCGTGCGCCAGCTCAGCGAAGGCTGGGACGTCGAGCGCGCCTTCCGCGAGGAGATGTGCCGCTGGGGTTTTGCCGAGGGCAACCCGCGCAAACCCCCGCACGTCGCGCAGGCCGTGCGCAAAGATCTCGTACCGCTTTACCTCAAGCTGAGCTGGGCCATCGAGCGCGGCCAACTTCGCTTCGATCCCAAGGTCGAGGCCTCGCCCGTAGAGAGCATCCACGGCGCCGCCTGCGCCGAGGATCCGGAAAAGAGCCCCGAGTACCGTGCCTTCGCGCGCAAGTGGCAGCGCAAGCTCGTCTGCGCGACGGAGCGGCCCGGCCCCTAGGGCTTCCGCGAGAAGAGCGAGAAGGATTCGAAGCGGGCCTTCACGAAATCGCGCGAGAGGACGAAGAAGCCGCGGCCGGCGTCGTCCGTGCCCCAGGAATTGAGGGCTTTCCACGCGATGGGGCGCTTGCCGTCGAAATCCTTGATGTAGCCGACCAGAACGACGGCGTGGGCGTCCGTCGGGGTCGTCTGCGCTTGGCGTAAGCTCCAAAGCGACTGGGCGGCGTCGAGTTCGGCGTCGTGGAGGGTGTAGCTCAAGCCGACGGGCTTGCCATGGTCGAGCCATTCGATCGCGCGGGCCTCGGCCTCTTCGAAGTTCTGCACGCGATGCACGGCTTCCGCCCCGGCCTCCAGCACGTTGCGGTTGATGACGACTTCCTCGGCCGTCACGTTGGGGTCGCCCAGCACCGTGTAGCGATCGCGGAAGGTTTCGGGGGTGATCGACTCCCCGTCGAACACGAAGGTCCTCGGCGGCCGTCCGTAGTCGTCGTCGAGGTAAGCGCGCACCGCCTCGTCGTAAGACTTCCGGTCGCCGTGCGCCCGGTGGTAAGCGGCGAGTTCACGGAGCTTCGGCTCGACCTTGCCGCTCAAATCCCATTGCGAAGAGGGGAGCTTCGGGACCCAAGCGGCGTCGGGCATCGCGCCGTGGACGCGGGTGAGCCGAACGGCGTTCGGAAGGATTCCGCGCCAGCTGAGCGCGTCGTCGGGGCGTCGCCAGGTCCCGGTCCCGGTCGACGAGCCCTTTGAGTAGCGCCGCGCAAAGCGAGTTGGCGTGGACCTCCACGCTGAGCAGGGCGCCGAGGAGCCAAGCGCTTCGGCTCGCGAGCGGAGCTTTCGTGAAAAAGCGCATCTTAAGGTATCGGCTTTTTGATTCGAGAAGTTAAGGCGCTAACGCGGGGTTTCATGCGGCTTCGTTTGGCGTTTTCTCCCGGCTGCGACTAAGTTGGCGAGCGGGTTCGGAGCTTTTCGCTCCGAAATGAGGAGGAGTGCTTATGTTCAAGTCGACCTTTGGTGTCCTCGCGTTGGGATTCTCGATGTGGGCGTCCTCGGCGCAAGCCGATGTGCGTTCGGTTTACTTGGGTTACACGCTTTTCCCGGGCCAGAGCCTCGACGTGCTCGGCGCTTTGGGCGGCGGCTTCCGCTGCGGCGATCACGTCTATTCGACGAACGTCGAGGTCGCGAACCAGGGCCGCAACGTCGGCTATCTCAGCTTGCTGCAAGACCGTCGAGAGTGGCAGCGCGCGACGATCTTCATTGATCCTTACCGTCGTCCGGTGTGGGCCCTTTTCTCGCCGCGCACGACGCTTTGCCGCGACTCGCGCTTGCTCGAGATCCGGAACGTCGGGTACGAGCCGCTTTGGCTCGGCCAGGTGAACGTGGAGTTCACGCCGGTCGTGCCGGGCCCCACGCCGACGCCGGTACCGACGCCCGTGCCCACCCCGGTGCCGACGCCGGAACCCGCCTGCGCGCGCTACGCTTCGGGGCCGATGAACATCGCGCCGGGAATGTGGCAAGCCAAGCTTCTCAGTTGCCCGCAGGGCAAAACTCGTCGCGAGCTCGGATTCTTCGGCGGCGCGGGACTCAGTTGCCAATGGGAAGCGGCCGATTCGCGCACGGCGCGCTTCGCGTGCTCGAACTCGGGTCCTCGCCCGGCTTCGGTCGAACCTTGGATCGAGTGCTGCGAGAACCTCCGGCCTTAGTCCCGCGACGATGAACCTCGATCGCATCCGCTATTTTCTCGTCCTCGTCGAAACGGAGCACGTCGGGCGCGCCGCGAGTCTGCTCGGCATCACGCCCGCCGCGCTCTCCAAGTCGATGGCGAAGCTCCAGGAAGAGCTCAAGCTGCCGCTCCTTCGCCACGAGGGACGTGGCATCGTCGTCACTCCCGAGGGACGGCGCTTCGTCGACGAGATCAAGCCGCGCGTCTTGGAGCTCGAGGGCTCGCTCAAGGCCTTGCGCGCGGGCAAGGCGTCGGCGGAAGACCGGCCTTTCCGTTTGGGCACCTTCGAAGTCTTTTCCAGCTACGTGCTGGGGCGTCTCGTCGCCGAGGAGTTCCGCGATCTCGCCGTCGACGTGCACGAGCTCGTGCCGGGCCCGCTCGAGGAAGCCCTCGCGCGCGGCCAGATCGACGTGGGCCTGAGCTACATCCCGGTGCCGCACCCCAAGGTGCAGTTCCTCAAGGTCGGGCGCGTGCGCATGGGCGTCTACGCGCTGAAGGGCTTCGCGGGCAAAGCGCCCTTCGAGGAATGGCCCTTCGTCGTGCCGCTGCCGCCCGTGGACGGCGGTTCGGCCACCAAGGTCACGGGCCTCGACGGTTGGCCGGACCACGAGCGGCCGCGCCGGATCGTGTACCGCGTAGACCTTATGGAATCCGCGTTCTCGCTGCTGCGCGAGGGACTCGCCGTGGCCTACCTGCCCGAGCTCGTCGTGCGCTTCCAGAACCGCGTCGTCGCGCCCGAATTCCGTCTGCACGAGATCGGCGAAGGCTTGCTCTCCGAGCGCGCCCGCTCGCAGGATGTCTATCTCGTTCTGCGCAAGGGCGAGGCCGAGACGCGGCCGAGCAAGCGCATCGCGCGTTTCTTGCGCAAAGTTATGTCTTAAAAGTTAACGTTTTCGGAAAAAGAGTCTCTTTTTGTTTTGGGTCGCATCCTCGATGGTGATCCCAACAAGGAGACCTTATGAAAACCCCGATCCTCTTCACCGCGCTCTTCGCTTCCCTCAACCTCGTCGCGGCTCCGGCCGCTTCGGCTGCGCCCGCCTTCGGCCGGAATTCGCCGGCGGCCACCGCCGAGCCCGTGCTCCTCGAAGACATGGGTCGACGCCTCGTAGGCCGTTACGACCTGCATTTTTATCACGGTAACAACAAGCCCTTCCTCCATTCGTTCAGCGTCGGTCGGGCCTTCTTGCCGGACTTCGGCTTCGTGGGTATCCTCGATGTTCCGAATGACTACCAAACGAACGTGCGCTTCATCGAAGTCAGTCCGACCCGCCTGACTTTCGAAGTCCTGGTGCCGCGCCGTCGCACCGTCCGTCTCAAGGACGTCATCTTCCGCTACGACGCGATGCTGTCGGAAAGCGACTACGACCGTGGCTTGGGTCGGGTCAACGCGGCGGCGGGTCTCGTGCAGATCGTGGCCGAAGGTGGCGATGGCGTGACGCCGCCGCAACCCGTGACGCCCGCCTACGTTGGTAGCTTCCTTCTGTTCCGCCAAGGATCGAGCACGGGTGAGGCTGCGGCTCAGCCCGTCCGCTTGCGCTAAATCTCACGCCCCTCGCAACGACAAATTCTGAAACGGAGTCTTCATGAAAACGCAAAGCTTTCACGCCTTCTTGCTCGCATCGATCAGTTTTCTTCCGGTGGGGGCCGCCGTCGCGGCGCCCGTTCTGCCTTCTCGCGATTCGCGGAGCGGGGCCAACGCGACGCCGCGCGATCCCGCCACCGCTTTCGCGCTCGTCGGTTGCTATGACTTGTTGCTCTATTTCGGCAATACGGAGCCCTTTTTGGACGCGGTCGGCATCAGCTACCGTCCGATCCCGCGCGGCTTTGGCGATCCGCGTCCGCCGGCCTTCGATCTGAAGGGACGCATGGAAGTTCCCCGCGACTTCAACGCTCCGCTCAGCTTCCGCGAGATCAGCGCCGAACGCGTCGTCTTTGACGTGCTCGTGCCGCGAAACGCTTCGCGTCCGAAAGATCTTACGTTCCGCTACGAGACGAGCTTCCGTGGTGGCGATTACGAGCATGGTGCCGGTCTCGTGCAGATCGTCGCCGAGGGCGATGCCGCCACGTCCATGGAGCCCGTCGAGCCGCGTTACGTCGCGAGCTTCCTGCTCTTCAAGACCTCGCCGAACGATCCGCGACTCTTCATCGGCAACGGGCGTTCGTGCTTGCGTTCGCAGAATCCGCGTCCGACGCCCGAGTCACGACGATGAACCCGCCTCGCTTCGTCTCGGAAAGCGAGATGCGGGCTCTCGTCGGGCCGGCCGAACTCCGCCGCTTGATGCGGCAAACCCTCGCGCAGCGAGCGGCGGGCGAGGCCGCGAGCCCCCCGCGTTTCGCCTACGGCTCGGACTCCGCGCGAGTCGGCGTGATGCCGGTGGCGTCGGGTGGGGCGCCGGGAACTCCGCTCGGCCTCAAGGTCGTCGGGCTGAACCCCGGCGCGGGACACGCGGGGCTCTATCTTCGCTTTGATCCGGTGAGCGGCGAGCTCACGCATCTCTTCGACGGCGGGGCGCTCACCGCGCTCCGCACGGCCGCCGTGAGCGCGGCCGTGACCGAGGCCCTCGTGCCTCCGCGCGAGATTCGGAGCGTGGCGATCTTCGGCGCGGGCCGCCAGGCGGTCGAACATCTGCGCGCTTTTCGCGCGCTCGTGCCGGGCGTGCTCGTGCGCGTTTACGCTCGGAGTCCCGAGTCCGCGCTCCGCTTGCGCGCGCAACTCGCGCCACGCGATCTGGAGTTCGTTGAGTTCTCGGCGGGCCCCTTGCGCGCTCCCGTCTCGGCCGATGTGATTTGTCTCGCGACGAATGCCGCGACGCCCGTGTTGGATTCGGCGGACCTTCGGAGAGCCCGGCATATCAACGCGATCGGTTCGTGCCGCCCGGATCGCCGCGAAGTTGGCGGCGCGCTCGTGGCGGCTTGCGCCCGCTACGTCGATTCGCTGCCGCAGGCCCATCGCGAGGCCGGCGACCTTTTGCTCGCGCGTGCGGAACGCACGCTGCGCGGTCCGCTCGCGGTCGAGATCGGCGAGTTGCTCCGCGAGGGCGGCCGCGTGGCGGATGGACGCACGACGTTTTTCAAGTCGCTCGGACTGGCGTGCGAGGACGCCGCTTACGCCGAGCTTCTCGTGCGCAAACTCGCGAGCGGCGCCGCGAAGGAGCGGGCGGCATGAACGCCGTGAAGGAACTCGATGCGAGCTTCTTCGGCCCCACGCCCCTCGTCGACGAAGAGGGGCTCGGGCTCAAACTCGAAACTCGCCAGCTTGGCGCTTCCTACAAAATGCGTGGGATCCGAAGCTACTTGGCGGAGCTTCCCTTCGGGGTTCGACAACTCGAAGTCCTGAGCGCGGGCAACATGGCCCGCAGCCTCGCGCTCGCGATCCGCGGAACGGGTCGTCGTCTGCGGGCCTGCGTGCCCGATACGATTCCCGCGATCAAGGCCGGCGCGCTACGAGAACTGGGCGTCGATCTTCAAAAGTTATCCTTTCAAGAGTTGTGGTCGCGCGTCGAAAACGTGGATCCGCGGCCGGAGCTCGTGCATCCGATCGACTCGCCGGCCATCCTGAGCGGTTACGGGAGCCTCGCGCGGGAGCTGCTCGGTCAGTCGCCCGGCGTGGACGAAGTCATTTTGCCCTTCGGCGTGGGGGGTCTCACGCTGGGCGTGGCCTTCGAACTCAAGCGCGTCCGTCCGGAGCTTCGAATCGTCGCCGCCGAAAACGCCTTCCTCGCGCCGCTCGCGGCCGCGTACCGGAACGGCGAGAGTTCCCCGGTGGCGGGCACGCGCAGCTGGATCGACGCGATCGGAACTCCGCGCGTGCTCCCGCGCGTCTTCGACGCCGTTCGTACGGGCAAAGTGCCGGGCCTCGGCGACGCCGGCGCGCCGCTCCTCGACGAGATCCGTCTCGTCGAGCCCGACGTCGCGCTCGCGCACGCGCGGAGCTTCTACCGTCGTCGCGGCGAGACGCTCGAAGGCGCCGCCGCGATCGCCTACGCCGCGGCCCGCGGGGACGCGCGCGAAACTTTGCGCCTGGACGGGAGTGGCCGCGTGGGCGCGCATCCCGTGGTCGTACTAAGCGGCGGGAACGTGGATCCCGAGCTGCTGCGTTTCTAGGAAAAGCTAACGAGAGGAGAAGGGGATGGGGATGAAATTTTTTTTGGTGTCGGCGTCGTTGTTGCTGGGGATCGCTTCGCGGGAAGCCGCTGCCATCGGCACCGAGCTGGAGTGTCGATCCTCCAAGCCCGAAGCCGCCCGCGGCATGATCATCTTAGGCGCGCGTATCGGACATTTCCGCCTCGACTCGGGTCTCGCGGTTTCGGAGCGTCTCCGCTCCGAGCCATCCGCGCACGACGACTCGCATTGCAGCTACGTGGGGATGAATCTCTCCGTGACCCACGTGGGCGGCCGGAACTTCGTCCTCGAGTACCGGGCTTCGGAGGGCATGGAATCGGTCACCCAAGAACTGTTTTGCGTGCAAACTTATGCCTGTCGCTTCTGATCCCGGCCTTTCTCCGCTCGAGCGGTCTTCGAGTTGTTAAATGCATCGCGTCAAGGTGGAAAGACGCCTCGACTTGGACTTAGTTTGATCCCCGGTGTCGTTCGTCCATTTGCACGTCCATTCCGAGTATTCCCTGTCGTCGTCGCTCTTGCGCATCGACGACATGGTCAAGCGGGCCGCGGGCTTCGGCATGCCCGCCGTCGCGCTCACGGATCGCGGCAATCTTTACGGCGCGCTCTACCTTCAGAAAGCCTGCAAGGGCACCAAAGTTGGCGAGGGCGAAGCCCAAAAGCCGATGCGCGCCATCTACGGACTCGACCTCGCGGTTCGGGTCGACGGCGGTGGTGAACTCTCGCGTAACATCGTCCTGCTCGCCGAGAACCTCGAAGGTTGGCGCAACCTCAACCGTCTGACGACGGCCGCGCACACCCGCTACAACGGCATCGAAGAAGGCCGCGCCCCGTGGGTGCCGCTCGACTTCCTGCTCGAGAACAACGCCGGTCTTATCGCGCTCACCGGTGGCCTCAAGGGCATTATCAACACCTTCCTGCTGCAGGACCAAGAGGCTCTCGCGCTCGAGACCCTGCGCAAACTGCGCGCCGGCTTCGGCGAGAACAACCTCTTCCTCGAGCTCGTCGATTCGAGCCTCAGCCTTCAGCGGCAGTGCAACGAAAAGCTTCTCGAGTGGTCCAAAACCGAAGGCCTGCCGATCGTGGCGGCATCGGACGTCTACTACGCGAGTTTGGAAGACGCCTTCGCCCAGGAAGTCTGGATGATGGTCTCGCAGAAGGTCACGCTCGAGGAGAACCCGCGCTCGAGCCTCGTCGGGCAGGAGCATTTCTTCCGTTCGCCCGAAGAAATGCGCGAGGCTTTCAGCCACTTGCCCGAGGCCTGCGACAACACGCTCAAGATTGCCGAGCGTTGCAACGTCAAGATCAGCTTCTCCGACGAAACGGGCAAGCGCATCTACCACTTGCCGACGATTGACTTGGACGTCAAAGGTCGCACCCTCGGGCAGGACGAAGCCTTCGCGGAACTCTCGCGCGAAGGTCTCGAGCAACGCCTTAAGGACCTCGAGATCACGGACGAAGCCAAACAGAAAATCTACCGCGACCGCCTGGAGTACGAAATCCAGGTCATCACGAAGATGGGTTTCTGCGGCTACTACCTTATCGTCTCGGACTTCATCCGCTGGGCCAAGAACAACGGCTGTCCGGTGGGGCCGGGTCGGGGTTCGGGCGCGGGGTCTCTCGCCGCCTACGTGCTCGACATCACGAATATCGATCCGATCGCGTACAACCTGCTCTTCGAGCGCTTCCTCAATCCGGAGCGCGTTTCGCTTCCCGACTTCGACGTCGACTTCTGCCAGGCCAAGCGCGGCGCAGTCATCCGCTACGTCATCGAGCGTTACGGCCAGGAGCGCGTCTCGCAGATCGTCACCTTCGCGAAGGAACAAAGCAAGAACGCGCTCAAGGACGTGGGCCGCGTGCTCGGACTGAGCTTCGCCGAGACGAACCGCCTGACCAAGCTCATCCCCGTCTTCCGCGGCAAACCCGCGACGATCCAGGAAGCCCTGGACGAGGTGCCCGAGTTCAAGGAACTCGTCGACGCCGATCCTCGTTGCCGTCAAACCGTGGATATCGCGCTCAAGCTCGAGGGCGCGCTTCGCCAACCCGGTGTCCACGCGGCCGGCGTCATCATCGCCTCGAAGCCCGTCGAAGACTGCGCGCCGCTCTCGCGCGACGTGAACGGCAACATGATCGTGCAGTGGGACATGAAGATGTCCGAAGAAGCCGGACTCGTGAAGTTCGACTTCCTCGGCCTCGTCACGCTCGATCTCTTGGATATGGCTTGCCGTTTTATCCACGAGCGCGCCGACCGCGAGGGGCGCCCCCGTCCGGAGATCAAGGGCCGCGACCTTAACTACGAAAACATCCCGCTCGACGAGCCGCGTGCCTTTGATCTTTGCACGCGTGGCGACACGATGGGCGTCTTCCAGTTCGAATCCGGTGGCATGCAGCAGCTTTGCAAACGCGTGCGCCCCGATAAGTTCGCCGAGATCTCGGCCATCACTTCGCTCTTCCGCCCCGGTCCGCTCGAGTCCGGCATGGTCGAGGACTTCATCAACCGGAAGTTCGGCAAGGCCAAGGTCGAGTACATGTTCCCCGAGATGGAGGCGCCGCTCAAGGAAACCTACGGCACCATCCTCTACCAGGAACAGGTGCTCGAGATCGCCCGCCGCGTTTCGGGCTTCTCGCTCGGCGGCGCCGATATGCTCCGCCGCGCCATGGGCAAGAAGATCGAAAAGGAAATGGCCGCGCAGCGGGCCGCCTTCGTCGACGGCGCCGTGAAGAACGGCAAGCCCGCCGCCAAGGCGTCGGAACTCTTCGACCTCATCGAGAAATTCGCCGGCTACGGTTTTAACAAGTCGCACGCCGATGCCTACTCCGTGCTCACGCTCCAGACGGCCTACCTGAAGGCCGTCTACCCGACCGAGTTCTTCGCGGCGCTGCTCGCGATCGAAAAAGGCGACACGGAAAAAGTCGCCAAGTACATCCAGGACGCGCGCCAACGCAACCTCGAGGTCCTGCCGCCCGACGTGAACGAGTCGGGCCTCGACTTCACGATCATTCGCGACGGCGTCATCCGCTTCGGTCTGTCGGCCATCAAGAACGTGGGCGAGGGCGCCGCCGAAGCGATTCTCGTCGGGCGCAAGGAAGGCCCCTTCAAGGACTTCTTCGATTTCTTGTCGCGGGTCGACGCGAAGGCGCTCAACAAGCGCACGGTGGAATGCTTGATCCAGGCCGGCGCCCTCGATTTCGCCGAGACCGACAAGACGGCGTACCGCTCCAAGCTCCTCGGTATCTTGGAAAAGGCCGTCGAGTGGTCGGGCAAGCTGCACGAGTCGCGCAACGAAGGGCAGTTCTCTCTCTTCGGTGGTGGCGGTGGCGAAGGTCCGGCGCAAGACATGCCGCCGCCGCGCTTCGATCCGAACGCCGTGCCGCTCACGCAGCGACAGATCCTCGACTTCGAAAAGCAGCTCCTCGGCGTTTTCGTGTCGGGCTCGCCCATGGATAAGTACCTCGATCGCGCGCGCCGCGCCGGGGCCCTCGCCATCGAGCAATTGGTCGATCGCGCCCCCAAGTCCTACGTCACGGTGGCGGGCATCGTCGTCGAGTTCCGCGAAGTGCGCGTCAAGAAGGGACGCATGGCGGGCGAGCTCATGGCCATTCTCAAGATCGAGGACCCGTCGGGTCAGGTCGAAGTCGTGAGCTTTCCCGCGCACTACAAGGAATTCGCGGAGATCTTCAAGTCGGGTAACCCGCTACTCATGAAGGCCGAGCTCGACTTCGAGGAAGACCGGCCCAAGCTCATCTGCAGCGTCGGCAAGAACGGCCAGGAAGGCTCGCGCATCGAGGACCTCACCTTGATTGAGGACCGCGCGCCCAAGAAGCTTGCGCTCACGCTCGCGCTCGACCGCGTGGACGGACTCATTCCGCCGCACCTCATCTGCGAGGAAATCGCCGAAGTCCTGCGCAAGCACCACGGTCCCATCCCCGTGTCGATGACGCTCGTGAAGACGGGCCATTTCGAGACGAAGATGGACCTGGGCGAGACGTACAAGGTCCACGCGCACGAAGCGCTCTACGAAGAGCTCCGCGGCGTCGTTGCCATCCCCGGCGGCTTGCGCGTCGACGCGGTCTACTGAGCGTAGCTACGGCAATCGAAGGGAAGTCGTAGCGGTACGCAGCGGCGCCCGGAACTCCATGCGACGGATCACGGAGGCGGGCGCCAAAACTTTGGCGACGCCGATCGCGTGAACGCCAAGGCTTCGCCGTTTCTGACTCGCGTCGGAAGCCCTAAACTAAGGGAATGCTTCGACGTCGACGACTGTGGTGCTTCGCCCCGATTTTACTCGGCGCTTGCGCCGAGCCCGTCGTGCGGTCCGCGAGCCCCGGTCGGCCGACCGTGCAGGCTCCGACGAGCGCGCCCAAAGCGCCGCTCCCCAACTACACGCTGCCGGATCTCAAGAAGCGCGTTTGGATCGCGCGGCCCAAGCTGTCGGCTACGCTGCCGCCCGAGTTCAACGGCGTCGACGTGTCCGGCATCCTGATGGCCCGCTTCCTCGAGATCTTCAACCACGAGAAGAGCCCCTTCGTGGCCGAGATCGCGCCCGGCGATCTACCCGAGGACCCGGCCGAGGGCGCGCGTCTGGCTCGGGGCGCGGGCTTCGCCGGGCTGCTCGTGCCCACGCTCGGCAGCCTCGAGGTGACGCGTCGTCGCGCGCCGGAGGGGCTTTTGCAATCCTCGACGGTGGACCTTTCCGTGCGGGTGAGCTCCGAGCTCATCGACGGCGGATCGGGCAAGGTGCTCGGCACCGCCGACGAAACGGATGCCTCCTCGCAAACTCGCTCCGAGCTTCTCTCGACGGAAGCGCTGCCCGAACCCGCGCGCCGCCTCGAGGAATCCGCGCGCAAGCTCGCCATCCGCACGCTGGGGCGCTACCTCCCCTGGGCCGAGAAGCTCGGCTGGTCCGGTAAGGTCGTGCGCCTCGACGGCGCGCGCGTTTACATCGACTCCGGCCGTCGCACGGGCCTCCAGGTCGGCGATACCCTTCGCGTCGTCGAAGCGCCGCGCGAAATCTACGACCCGCAGACCGGCGTCTTCGTGGGTGTCGCGCCCGGTCGGCTCAAGGCGACGCTCAAGATCATTCAACTTTTCGGTCAGGACGGCGCGATGTCCGCGCTTCAAAGCGGGGGCGGCATCCTGCTCGGAGACCGCGTCGAGTTGTATTGAGGGAGAGGCTCATGAACGGCAGCGTGAAAAATTCGAGTCGTGGCGTCGCGCGGAACATCGCGTGCGGGCTCGCGGGCCTCGCTTTGGCGGCGTGCGCGACCTCGGTTCCGCCGGCGGATCTGCCCAAGCCGCCGACTCCCGCGCCGGCCTCGGAGCCCTTCTCGCCGCCGGAAGTCGCGTGCGTGCCGAAGGACTACGTTTGGCAACGTCGGGTGAAGGACAAGAAGGGCAAGGTGACGGTCGTCGCCAAGCCGCGCTTCTTCATCCCGAAGAAGGGACTCGCCGGTCGCTTTCCCGTCGAGAGCCACCTGCTCACGGCGGACGAGCAAGCCGAATCCGGCTGGCCGAAGTCGAAGGGCGAGGGTATCGATGAACACGTCCGAGCGAGCTGCGCAGTCCTCAAGGCCAAGTACGGCCTGACAGACGAGGATTGCGAGGACGTCTACAAGAACTCGTGGGAACGGGTCTGGACGCCGGCCGAGGGCGGGGGTCAGATTGGCCAGGGTTCCAAGGGCATCCCGCCTCACCTCGAGGAAGAGATGTTCTCCTTCAACATGCGCTGGATCCCGCCCGTTCCGCCGGGAACGAAGTTCCTCCTCAGTCACGGTGATCGTCACGTTATCGTGAGTGGCGGTTACGAGTTCGGTCCGGGCAAGAAGATCGTCGCGAAAGGCGCCATCGGCGGCGTGCAACCCGAGGTCGAGTATTTTCTCGGGGCCAAGACGAGTTCCACGATTCGCGTGCGCTCGCTCGAGAATATCCAGGAGATGCCGCTCGGACCGGTCGTCTGCGAGGCGCTCGCGCGCCCCGAGACCCAAAACCCGGCGCCGAAATCGGGCGAGTAAAAACGACTAAGGGGCTTGGTCTTCGCCCGGGGCGGCGTCGAGCGTCGGCGCGGCTGCGGGCGTTTCCTCGTGCGGAGCGATCGAGGCTTCTTCGTTGCCCGTCGCGGTCGGAGCCGTCTCGACGACTTCCGTTTCTTCCGTCGGAGCGGCCGAGACTTCGGTCTCGTGGTTTTCGGTCGCAACGGCGGCCGCCGCGACGTCCGCGGGCGCTTCGAGGGCAGGAGCGGCCGTCTTCTCGGCCTTCTGGAAGCGGGCGCGGAAGGCATTCTGGCGCTCGCTCTTCTTGCCCTTGGCGCGGCCCGCGTCTTCGCTCAGCGCGCTCAGGCAAGTTTCGAGCAGCTCGTTCTCTTCTTCGGGGGCGAGCATGTTCACGAGGAACTCGGAATTCTTCGGGAGGAAGCTCACGTCCAAAAGGCGACGGCCATCCGCGAAGAGGCGCAGGTCATGGCGCGCGCGTTCGATGCGCAGGAGGCGCGTCGCGCCCAGCAGCTCGCGGCCGGTCTCGAAGACGCGGGTTTTGTCGGAGTCTTTCAGCAGGCCCGGCAGCGTGCCGTCTTCGGGGGCCTCGGTTTCCTCGCGGCCGAACTCGTCGACGAGAAGGGCGAGGGCGAGCACGGTCTCGGACTGGCGGATTCTTTCGAGCCGTTCGCGGATGCTGTTGGCGCGTTCTTTGTCGACGGAATAGTTTTCGAAATCCACGTTCGGGCCTCCCTCATGAGCACTCGGTCTGGGCCTGTTTTCGCCGGAAGCGGGGGGGGAGTCAACTTCGGGGATCGGGGTTCTGCCTCAGGAATTTCTCGAGGTTAGGGCTTTCGCCCGTCAAAAGCAGGAGGTCGTCCTCGGCCAAGACGGTTTCGGCCGTGGGCCGCCGCATGCGGGCCCCTTCTTGGGCGCCGCGCACGGCCACCACGAAGATGTCGTAGCGGTCGGGCAGCCGCAGGTCGCCGAGTTTGCGCCCCGCGAGCGGCGCCGGACAACGGGCCTGCACGACTTTGTAGTCGTCGCCCAGATCCATCTCGTTCAGGACGTTCCGGTGCAGGACCCGGTGGGCGATGACCTCGCCCATCTCGCTCTCCACGAAGAAGACCTCGTGCGCGCCGAGCTTGCGCAGGATATCGGCCGCGAGCTCGTTGTGGGCGCGCGCGACGACGCGCGGGATCTTGAGGTCGACGAGGTGCACGGTCGTCAGCACGGCCGCCTCGAACTGTTCGCCGATGCAGACGACCGCGGCGTCGAGGCTCGCGAGATCGAGTTGCAGGAGCGTCTTGCGGTCCGTCGCGTCGGCCACCAAGGCCACGCCGACGGAATCCTTGATGGCGTCGATGCGTTCGGGCGAATCGTCCAGGACGATGACTTCGGCGCCCGAAAGCTGGAGCTCGCGGGCGATCGATTCGCCCAAAACTCCGAGTCCGACGACGAGGATCCGTTGCTTCTTGGCCATGCCGCGATTCTACGCGAGGACCCCGCGTCGTCAAACGCGGGGTCCTCTCCGGACTCGAGAGGCTATTTCGAGTGGATGAGGGTCTTGAAGATACCCGTGCTCAAGCGCTTCATGTCGAAAGGCATCTCGGGGAACTTGTCGGCCGCCATGCGGGGGTCCGCGTGGACCTTCTTAACGACGGCGCTCCGGTGCGACTTGGATTTATAGACGACGAAAGCGAAGACGAGCGTTTCGTCGGACTTGAGCTTGCAGAGCTGCGGGAAGCTCGTGCCCCAGCCGTTCTTGAGGTCCGCGCCCACGCATTCGTAGTAATCCAGCGCGCCGTGCTCCATCCAAACTTTGTAACCGACGCGCGCCATCTTCTTGTAGGCGGCCAGATTCTTTTTCTTAACGGGAATCACGAAACCATCGACGTATCGGCTCATAGGGTCCTCCATAAAATTCGCGGGAAGGCGGATCCTATCCCACGTAATAGACTCGTTCGGCGTAGCGGAAGCGCTGCTCGCGGACGCGCCCGATCCCCATGTAGACGAGCGCGACGATGCCGAAGCGCCCCGCTAGCATGAGCCCCGAGATCCACAGTTTTCCGAAGGCGCTGAGTTGGGGCGTCACGTCGAGCGAAAGACCGACCGTGGAAAGGGCCGAGACGATCTCGAAGAAAAGCCCGAAAGCATCCGGCGCTTCGAAGGGCAGGAGCACGAGGAGGCTTCCGAAGGCGAGCAGAAGGTAGATCAGGACGATCGCGACGCACTCGAGGAGCGTCGAAGCCGAGATCTCGGATCGACCGAACTGGATCCAGCGATGTCCGCGCAGGGAACTCAGGGCGGCGCTCACGAGCACGCCGATCGTCGTCGTTTTGAGTCCCCCGGCGGTCGAGAGCGGGGATCCGCCGATGGCCATGAGCACGACGATGAGAAGCTGGCTTCCGATCGTAAGCGTCGAGTGCGGCACGAGCCCGAAGCCGGCCGTGCGCGAGGAGACGCTGTAAAAAAGGGCGTTCCCGAAGCGTTCCGCGGCCGGGCGCCCGGCCACCGCGAGCGCCGTGCTCTCCGTCAGGTAAAGGCCGACGGTGCCCAAGATGAGGAGCGCAAGGCTAACGCCCACGGTCAGCAGCAAATAAGGAGGCCACGGGAGGCGTCGCCGTTGGGGATTGCGCGAGCGATCGAAGACTTCGAAGAGGATCGGAAAGCCGATGCCGCCCGTCACGATGAGGGTCCCCACGACGGATTTGAAGGCGAGCAGCCCCGGGACTTCGAGGCCCGGCGGAAAGCTCGAGAAACCCGCGTTGCAGAAGGCCGACACGGCGTGAAAAACGGCGTGAAAGAAACGCCCTTCCTGATGGGAGGGCAAAAAGAAGTAAAGCGCCAGGCTGCCGGCGGCTTCGCAGGCGAAAGTCGTCGCGAAGACCCGTCCGACGAAGCGATTGAGCCCGGCGAGATCGGGGCTGCCGTGGGCTTGCGCCGAAGCGAGGGAATGCGAAAGCGAGAGCCGGTGTCCGGCGAGCGCCGCGAGACCGGCGCCCAAAGTCACGATGCCGAGCCCGCCGATTTGGATCAGAAAGAGAAGCACGAAATGGCCGAAAAATGAGAGCGTCGCGGCGGTCGACACGGGCGCGAGGCCCGTCACCGAGACGGCCGAGACGGAGAGAAAAAAGGCGTCGACGAGCGAGAGGTGCGCCCCGTCGCGCAAGCTGATCGGCAGGATCAGCAGGAGGGTGCCGAAGAACGCGGCCGAGGCGTAGAGCAAGAAAAAGGTTCGGAGCGGATTCGCCTCCAGGAAATTTTGCACGGCCCGGCGCAGTCCGGGCCCCTTCCAGAGCGTCCGGAGGAGTTCGAGCAAGCAGAAGGCATGCAGCAAAGTCCGATCGCGGACGGGCGTGAGCCCTTGCCAGGTCTCCGTGGGATGCGGAATCCAGCGGAGGCTCCAGGCGATCGCGAGGACGGCGACCCAAAAAGCGAGAAACGCCGGGATGACGGGCCGCCAGGGACCGCGGAGGAAATGGCGATTCCGAAGGTCTTCGCGGCGGAGCCGACGAAGATCGAGAAGATGGCGGAGGAGCCCACGGCTCGCCTTGAAGAGCACGAGCAAGCCTAAGGAGCTCTGAAAAAGGGGCCAGCCCGGGAAGCGGAAAAGCCCCAGGTCCAGCAGGAGCAGGCACAGAAGGCTCAAAAGCACGAGCGGTTCCCGTATCGTCACCGGCGGAAGTCTACGACTCTTCTGGGTTTTCCGCACCCTCCGGCCTTGCGGCGGCGTCCCGGGGGCTCTAAGACGGGGGTCATGGCCGAAAAGACCCCGCCGACCCCCACCGCTCCCGCGTTGTCGCTCGACGAGCAAACCCAGGTCCGCCGCGAGAAGCTCGAAAAGCTCCGCGCGGAAGGTTTGGCTTATCCCCACGACGTCAAAGTCACGCACACGACGGCGGACATCTTCAAGCGCTTCAGCCAGCCCAAACCCGACACGGACGACACGGCCGCGGTTGCGGAATTCGGTCGGGTGGCCCTCGCGGGTCGCGTCGCCTTCTTCCGCAGCTTCGGTAAGGCCGGCTTCGTGAAGATTCGGGATCGCCACGGGCAGATTCAACTTCACGTCGCGAAGGACAAGGCCGACGCGGCGGGCTTCGCCGCTTTCGAGGGCCTTGATTTGGGCGACATCGTTCGCGCGGAGGGGACCCTCTTCCGCACGAAGACGGGCGAGCTCTCGGTGAGCACGGAGCACTTCGAGATCCTCTCGAAGTGCCTCCACGCCCCGCCGGACAAGTTCCACGGTCTCGCCGACATCGAGGAACGCTACCGTCGTCGTTACCTGGACCTCTTCACGAACGAGGATTCCAAGAAGGTCTTCTTGGCTCGCTCCAAGATCGTCCAGGGCGTGCGGGATTTCTTCCTCAAGCGCGACTTCCTCGAGGTCGAAACGCCGATGCTGCACCCGCTCGTGTCGGGCGCCACGGCCAAGCCCTTCACCACGCACCACAACACGCTCGACCGCAAGCTCTACATGCGCATCGCGCCCGAGCTCTACCTCAAGCGTCTCGTCGTGGGCGGCATGGAGCGCGTCTTCGAGATCAACCGCAACTTCCGCAACGAGGGGATGAGCACGCGGCACAACCCCGAGTTCACCATGCTCGAGTTTTACATGGCCTACGGCACCTACCATGACCTCATGGACATGACCGAGGACATGATCGCGGGCCTCTGCCAGGATCTGCACGGTCGCACGCGCATCGAATACCAGGGCAAGGAAATCGAACTCGCCAAGCCCTACGCGCGCATCAGCATGGAAGATGCCGTGCTCAAGTGGTCGGGCTACAAAGGCTCGCTCTCCGACGGCAACGCCATGCGCGCTTATCTCAAGGAGAAGGGCGTCAAGATGTCGGGTCGCGAAGGCCTCGGCGGCTTGCTCGCGATTCTCTTCGACGAAGAGGCCCAGCCGCACCTTATCCAGCCGACTTTCATCACCGGCTATCCCGTCGAGATCAGCCCCCTGGCCCGTCGGGCCGGCGCGAAGTCCCCCCAAGGCTTCGAGATCACCGAGCGTTTCGAGTTCTTCGTGAACGGTCAAGAGATCGCGAACGGCTTTAACGAGCTGAACGACCCCGACGATCAGAAGGCGCGCTTCGAGGCGCAGCTCAAAGAGAAGGACGCCGGTAACGACGAGGCGACGGACTTCGACGCCGACTACATCATGGCCCTCGAGTACGGGCTGCCGCCGACGGCGGGCGAAGGCGTCGGCATCGACCGTCTCGCGATGCTGCTCACGAATTCGGCGAGCATCCGCGACGTCATTCTCTTTCCGATCATGCGGGATTGAGGCGGGGTGGGGGCGTTCAGCCGCGATTGGTGGCGACTGAGCTGGGTTTGGCTCGTCGACCCCGCGCACCGCTCGCCCCCGGGGCGGCAGGTTCTCTTTCGTAGTTCCATTCGCGTCGCGGCCCTGAGTCTCATGCTCGGCGTGGGCGCGCTCAGTCTCACGCTTTCGATCTTCAGCGGCTTCTACCGGACTTGGTCGCAGGGGGTCGCCGATGCCCTCGGACACGTCGTGATCGACACGGATTGGCGCACGCGGGCCGAGCTGCGCGATCTCGTGACCCACTTTCCGCGCGGAGTCCAACGCGTCGAGACCTTCTGGAATTCCCAGGGACTGCTCGTCGGCAAGGACGGCGGTCGCGGCGTTTTGATCGAGGGGCGCGGTGAACTCGCGGCCGCGGACGCGGCGCCGAGCGAGTCGACGCCCGACGTGCAGCTTAAGCTGGGCGCCCCGCTCGCCGAGTACCTCGGCGTCGAGGCCGGCGGCACCGTCCGTCTGCTCTTGCCGGGCGTCATCGAGCGCGCCGTCGAGGCGCGCATCAGCGATCTCGTGCGCTACGGCATGTACGACGTCGATTCCCGCTACGCGCTCGTGGACGACGCGAGCTTTGCTGCTTGGGCGAGCGTGCACGACCCCGAAGTCTTCGCGCGGCGTCCGGGCGACGCGCGCGGTTTGCGCGTCTTCTTTGATCCCGCCGTCATCGACCCGCTCGACGTCGAGAAAGTCGAAGCTTGGCGGACGGGCTTCCGCGCGGCGATCCAGGACACGGAGTGGTCCTTCGAGACGACGACCCGCACTTGGCGCGAGCAACGCAAGAACGCCTTCGGTGGCATGGATCTCGATCGTCAGCTGCTCACGATCGTCATCGGGTTGCTCACGATCGTGGCGGCCTTCAACGTCGTGGCGAGCCTCGTCGTGCTCTTCACCGAGCGCGATCGTGAGATGGCCACGCTCGTGGGGCTCGGGCTTTCGCGTGGTGCCTTCACGCTGTGGACGGGGACGCTCGGTCTCATCATGGGATTCTTTTCTTCGCTCGCGGGGATCTTCGTGGGGTGGGGGCTCGGGCGGCTTTTGCAGATGAGCCCTCTCGGCGCGCTGCCGGCCAAGGTTTACAACGTTGAGCGCTTGCCGCTCGCCTTCGTCTGGACGGAGCAGCTCAGCATCTTGGGCTTCGGGACGCTTTGCGCCTGGCTCGCGGCCGTCATTCTGGGCTGGAGCCTCGCTCGAATGGATATCCTGCGCGTGCTAGGACATCGCGGGTAGGGAGGACATCGTGGAAGTCGAGCCGACGCCGCCGCTCGCGGCGGAAATTCTTTTGGATGCGCGCGGTCTGCACAAGACCTACCGGGGCGGCGGCGAAGAGCTGCGCGTCCTGCGCGGCGCCGACCTGCAGCTGCGCAAGGGCGATTTCGTCGCGCTGCTGGGCAACTCGGGCTCGGGCAAGTCGACTTTTCTGCAATGCCTCGGGCTTTTGGACCACGTCGAGGAGGGCGAAATCCTTTTCGGCGGCCGTGAAATTTCGCGGCTCGGCGAAGGCGACCGCGCTGACTTGCGCTTGCGTTCGATCGGCTTCGTCTTTCAGTTCCACCATCTCATCCCCGAGCTGACGGCGCTCGAGAACGTGCTTTTGCCCTCGTCCCTCGCGGGTCGCCGCGACAAGGCGTGGGCGCTCGAACTGCTGCGTCTCGTCGGCCTCGAAGACAAGGTGGCGCGCTACCCGTGGCAGCTTTCGGGGGGCGAAAGCCAGCGCGTGGCGATCGCGCGCGCGCTCGTAAACCGTCCGACGCTGCTGCTGACGGACGAAGCGACCGGGAATTTGGATCGCCCGCGGGCGCAGGAGATCGTCGATATCTTCGCGAAAATTAACCAGAATTTTGGAACCACGATTTTGTCCGTGACCCATGACGAAGGCTTGGCCCTGAAGTATGGTCGCAGACTCCGTCTCAAGGACGGGATCGTTGGGGAGTGGACGGGAGACTAGTTTGGGATCTTCGATCGGTACGTTCTCGCGCAGGCTTCGTTCCATTCGTTTTTTGGCGTTGGCCGCTGGGCTGTCTAGCCCGCTGCTCGCGTGGGCCGCGCCGCTCACGGCCGTGAAGGTCGAAGGCTCCCGTCGTATCGAAGCCGACGCCATCCTCGAGAAGGTCCAGTTGAGGGCGGGCGCCGAAGCGACCCCCGAAGCCGTGCGCGCCGATATCCTGCGCGTTTTCTCGATGGGCTACTTCGAGGACATCCAGGCCGACCTGCGCGGCGGTGAGCTCGTTTACGTCGTGCGCGAGCGCCCGCTCGTCACCGAGATCGTCTTTGAGGGCAGCGAAGAATTCGAGAAGAAGGACCTCGACGAAGCCACGGGACTCAAGCCCTTCACGGTCGTGAATATCGGCAAGGTGCGCGCCGCTTCGCAGGCCATCGCCAAGAAGTACGAAGAAAAGGGCTACTACTTGGCCCGCGCGGACTTCGAGCTCCGCCCCGTCACGGACGAGGCCCGCCAAGGACGCAACGAAGTCCAACTCGTCTATAAGATCACGGAAAACGAGAAGGTCCGCATCCGTAAGATCCATTTCCTCGGCAACAAGTACGCGACCTCGGGTGACCTCAAACAGGTCATGCAGACCGCCGAAGGCCACGCCTTTTCGTGGATGACGAGCGGCGGGACTTACCGAGAAGGCGCCTTCGAGCGCGACCTTGCCGTGCTGGCCTTCTACTACGGCAACGAAGGCTTCATCGAAGCCAAGATCGCCAAGCCGCGCGTGACCCTGAGCCAAGACCGTCGCTACATCGACGTCATGATCACGGTCGAGGAAGGTCAGCAGCACTTCCTCGGCAACGTCGAGTTCCGCGGCGACCTGCTCTTCTCGACCGACGAACTTCGCAAGAGCTTCGAGATGAAGGAAGGCGAGGTTTTCTCGACGGGCAAGCTGCAGGAGCAGATCCTCAAGCTGACCGACAAGTACGGCGACGAGGGCTACGCCTTCGCGAACGTCATCCCGCGGCCCTCCGTGCGGGAAGGCTCGAACGTCGTGGACCTGCTTATCGACCTCGAAAAGGGCGAGAAGGTCTACTGGGGCAAGATCTCGGTCACGGGCAACTCCAAAACCCACGACAAGGTCATCCGCCGCGAGCTTCCTTTCGCCGAAGGCGAGCTCTACAACGCGACCAAGCGCAAGAAGGGCCTTGAGCGCGTGCGTCGCCTCGGCTTCTTCGGTCAGGACGTGAACTTCCTCACGTCGACCCCGCGCGGGTCGACGAACATCCTCGACCTCGAGATCCGCGTTTCGGAAAAGCCCACGGGCTCGCTCAACGTCGCGGCCGGTTACTCGACGGGCGCGGGCGGTTTTAACCTGCAGGTGCAGGTTTCGCAGAATAACCTCTTCGGTCGTGGGCAACAGCTTTCGCTGAACGCCCAGGTCGACTTCGGCGAGAACGGGCAAAAGACTTTCACGCTCAACTTTACCGATCCCAAGATCTTCGATACCGAGTGGCTCGGTGGCTTTGACCTCTACATCCAGCAGTACTCGTCGGCGGATCCGCTCAAGAACTACGACCAGCGCCTGAGCGGCGGTGCGCTGCGCACGGGGCGCGAGCTCTACGACAACCTCATGCTGCTCGGCACGTACAAACTGCAGCACTACCGGCTGACGGACGCCATCTCGGACGCGATCTTCACGGATCCGACCAAGGATAAGGAATCCTTCATCAGCTCGATCGAGGCTTCGCTCCAGTACGACACGCGGAACAACCGTCTCGATCCCTCGGGCGGGGAATTCGCGTCGGTCGCGGCGGAGTTCGCGGGCCTCGGCGGTCGGACCTTCCAGAAGTTCGTGGCGGGCGCGCGCGTCTATCGCCGCGTCGCTTGGAAGCTCGTTTACCGTTCGAACGTCGAGTACGGCTTCCTCGCGAACGTTTTCGGCAACGACACGCTGCCGGACACGGAACGCTTCTCGCTCGGCGGCATCTTCTCGCTGCGGGGCTACCCGTGGCGCAGCATCGGCTCGCGGGTCGACATCCCGGCCGGCGCGGGCATGCGCGCGAACGCGGTGGCGGATCTCAATCGACGGGGTGTGGGTTCCTACCCCTTCGTCAAAGGCGGCGTGCAGAAGCTCGTCATCAACCAGGAACTCGAGTTCCCGCTCATCCCCGAGGCCGACATCCGCCTCGCGCTCTTCTTCGACGCGGGTAACGCGTGGGACGGCGCCTTCGGCGCGGCGTCTCCGACCCTGCTCACGAACTACGGCTGGGGCATCCGTTGGTACAGCCCGCTCGGCCCCTTGCGCTTCGAGTGGGGCTACCCCCTCACCTCGATCCCGACGAAACAAGGCAAGGGCACCGAGTTCCACTTCGTCATCGCCCCGACTTTCTAAGGTTTGACGCGGCTGCGCTCAAAGTGGTGAAGGCCCCTCGTCCCGAGAGGGGGGGCCTGCTAAGACAAGGCGATCTTGAGTGGCCCCGGTGGGCGACTTTTTGGAGGTAGTTTCAATGCAAATTTTCGCTCGTGGCCTCATCTTGGGCCTCATCGCTTCCGTCCTCTCGACCGCCAGCGCCAACGTCAAAGTCGGCGTCGTCGATTTGCAGCGCGCGCTTCAGGAAACCAAGCGCGGCAAGACGTCCTCGGCCAACTTCGAGAAGGAAGCCAAGGACCGCGAGAAGAAGTTCAAGACGGAGCAGGAATCCATCCGCAAGCAGTTCGAAGAGTTCCAGAAGAAGGCCGCCGTGCTGAACGAAAAGGCGCGCGCCGAGCAACAAGCCAAGCTCCAGGCCAAGCTCATGGAAGTCCAGCAGATGGGCCAAAAGTTCCAGATGGAAGTCGAAGAGAAGCGCACGGGCCTCGCCAAGCCGATCATCGACGGCCTCCGCGCCCTCATCCCCGACGTTTCGCGTCGTCGTAGCCTGGACCTCGTGTTGGAGGCGAACTCCGGTTTGCTCTTCGCGATGAACCAGACCGACGTCACGGACGAGCTCATCAAGCTCTACGACGAAAAGAACCCCTAAGGGCGCGCCCGCGCACCGGGGACCGTCGTGTCCAAGCGCTTTCGTCGCGTCGCTGAAGTCTGGAGTCGGCCCGAGTCGCTGGTGGCCGAACTCGTTCGCCTGGGCTTTCTCGAGCCGGGCGCGGGCGAGGTCGCCGCGCGCGTCGTCGCTCGGCACTACGACGCCTTGAGCGTGCCGCGCTCCTCGGAAACGCCCGAGGCGGACGCCTCCGTTTACACCTACGCCGAGAATCCGCGTCGCCTGTCGCCGGCGGCCTTCGGTCTCGTTTTCGTGGGCTTCGACCCCGAGGACGACGCGCGCCCGCTTTTGCGCGTGCGCGAGCCCGCGGCCGCGCTCGACTTCGTGCTCGGGCACGTCCGCGCGCCGGAGTGGCACGGGGAATCCCACGCCGTCCCCAAGGGCGTCGTGGCCGAGGCCGGCGTCGTCATCGGTCCCGACTGCGAGATCGGCGAGGGCACCGTGCTCGAAACGGGGGTCCGGCTCGGCGCGCGCGTGCGCATCGGCCGCGACGGCCGGATCGGCGCGCATTCGCGCATCGCCGACGACTGCGAGCTCGGTGACGAGTGTCGTTTGACGGGATCCGTGTCGATCGGCGGCCAGGGCTTCGGCTTCGTCAAGTATCCCGGCGAGTCCGGCCGCCGACCGCGCGTCCACGTGGGCCGCGTCGTCGTGGGGACCGGCGTTCGTCTGGGCGCCTTCGTCGCGATCGACCGCGGGGTTTTCGAGGACACGCAGGTCGGCGACGGCGGCGCCTTCGATAACATCGTGCAGGTCGGCCATAACTGCGTCGTCGGCCGGGAGGCCGTGCTTTGCAGCTTCGTGGGGCTCTCGGGCTCGACGGAGCTCGGCGATCGCGTGACCCTCGCGGGCCTCGTCGGCACGAAGGGGCACATGCGCATCGGCCACGACGTCACGGTCGCCGCGCAGAGCGGCGTCAGCGCGGACGTTCCGGACGGCCAAGTCGTGAAAGGTTATCCGCCCCGCCCCTTGGCGGAGGCGCTCAAAATTCAAGCACTCGTGGGCCGCTTGCCCGAATTCTTCGCGCGGCTCAAAAAGTTGGAGGAAAAACCGTGATCTCGAGCGAGCCTTATCTCAGCATCCCGCACCGTCCCCCTTTCATCTGGGTGACGCGTCTCATGAAGCGCAACGAAAACGGCAGCGCGGGCGAGGTCGAGTACGATCTCACGCCCGACGTCGACGTTCTGCGCGGGCATTTTCCCGGCGACCCGATCTTCCCGGGGGTGCTGCAGATCGAGGCCGCCGCGCAGGCCTGCTGCTGGATCTACCTGGGCGTGCTCCCCCCCGGTACGAAGCCGGCCGACGTGCGCTTCGTCTCGGTCGACAAATACAAGTTCAAGCGCCCCGTGGCGCCGCCCTGTACGCTCACCATCCGCGGACAGGAGATCTCCCGGCGCGGTACGCTCTACTACTGGGGCGTCGAAGTCCTCATGAACGGCGAGGTCGTGTCGGAAGGCAGCTTCTGGTTGAAGCTCGTGAACCCGCCCGTGCTTCCCGAAAACCAGGCTTGAGGTCGCGGTGAGCGCCGAAGTCAAAATCCACCCGACGGCCCTCGTCGAGGCCGGCGCCGAGTTAGGCGCGGGCGTCGAGATCGGCCCCTTCTGCCGCGTCGGCGCGGGCGTTCGCGTTGGCGACCGGACCCGGCTCCTCTCGCACGCCATTCTCGAGGGCGACACGACCTTGGGCGTCGACAATCTCGTTTATCCCTTCAGCGTGCTCGGGGGACCGCCCCAGGACCTGAGCTACAAGGGCGAGCCGACCCGCGTCGTCATCGGCGATCGCAACACCTTCCGCGAGTCTTCGACGGTCTCGCGCGGAACGGCCAAGGACCGCGCCCTCACGACGATCGGCTCGGACAATTACCTCATGACGGGGGCGCACGTCGCCCATGACTGCATCGTGGGGAACCGCAACACCCTCGTGAACCAGTCGGCCCTCGCGGGGCACGTCGAGATCGGGAATTTCGTCGTGGTGGGCGGTCTTACGGCCGTCATCCAGCGTTGTCGCGTGGGCGACCACGTTTTCATCGGCGCGACCTCGGTCGTGCGCCGCGACGTGCCGCCCTTCCTGAGCGTGAAGGATTTCTCCGAGGTCGCCGGACCGAACCTCGTCGGGCTCAAGCGGGCCGGTTACACCGAAGAAGAAGTGCGCATGGCGCGCGAATTCTTCAAGATCCTTTACCTCGGGCACCAAACGACCGAGAAGGCCATCGACGAGATCGAAAAACTTTATGGCACGAGTCCCTTCGCCCGGAGGTTTATTGATTTCGTGAAAGGCACTAAGATCGGGATTCAGAGGTAATCCCATCGATGTCGAAAAAAAGCGGGGCCGGCGGATCGGGATCGGCCCTCGGTACGAATAGCGTCCGTTTTGCGGTGGTCGGCGCGGGCCATATGGGCGCCAACCACATCAAGAAGATCCGCGCCCTCGGCCCGACGATCGGAGCCCGCGTGGCGGTTATCGTCGAGCCCGACGAGCTGCGGGCGACCGCGCTCGCGCGCGAGTTTCCGGAGAATGAGCGTCCGCAGATCATCTCGAACCTCGGCCTGTTGGGCGAGGTCGGTTCGGACCATTATCCCGAAGCCGCGATCGTCGCGGTGCCCGCCAGCATCCACAACGAGACGACGCTCGCCTGCCTCGAGCAGGGGCTCCACGTTCTCGTCGAGAAGCCGCTCGGCTTTTCGGCGCTGGATTGCCGCGAGCTCGGCACGGCCGCCGCGAAAGCGCGCAAGGTCCTTCAGGTCGGCATGCTCGAGCGCTGGTCGCTCGCGCACCTCTGGCAGGATTGGAAGCCGGCTCGGGGCCCCTGGACGATCAACGCCGTCCGCAGCGGGCCCTTCGTGCCGCGCGTCGGCGACACCGACGTCATCCATGACCTCATGATCCACGACATCGATCTCTTCGCGATGCTGAACTCGATGTACGACCTCGCCCCCGTGAAAACGGTGCGCGCGTGGGGCCGCAAGCTCCGCTCGGGCATGCTGGACTACGCCATCGTGGCGCTCGACCTCGAGGACGGCGGCATGGCCCGCTTCTTCGCGTCGCGCCTCTCGGCCGAAGCTTCGCGCGGTTGGGAGATGACGGGCCCCGGGTGGCACGCCTCGATCGATTTCATGCGCCGCAGCCTTAAGCGCTTCGAGCGCGTGGGCCGCGGGATGGACGCCTTCCAGGCCAAGGAAACGCAGTGGGCCGGCGGCGATCCGCTCGGTCTCGAGATCACGGCTTTCGTGCGCAACGTGCGCGGCGAACTGGAAAGCTGCGAGGAGACGATTTCCGCCACGCGGAACTTCGCTTCGCTCGATCACTTCCTGCCGACGCCCAAAACCGTGTTGCGTAGCCACGAGCTCATCGACGAAGTTTTGAGCTGCATCAAGGTCCTCGACTAGGTCGCGACGATGGCGACGCGACGGATCCTCGTATCGGCCGGCGACCCTTCGGGGGATCTGATCCTCTCGCACATCGTCGAGGCCCTGCGCAAACTCTCGCCCGAGCCGCTCGAGTTCGAAGGCCTGGCGGGCCCGCAGTCCGCGGCCGCGGGGGTCAAGCTGCTCGCGGAGTCGAGCGACGTGGCCGTCGTCGGCATCTGGGAAGTTCTCGCGCGACTGCGCACGATCTTCGGCGTGCTCGCGCGGCTCGAGGCCCGGCTCCCCGAAGTCGATTCGCTTTTGTGCGTCGACTTCCCGGATTTCAACCTCAAGCTCGCGAAGATGGCGCAAGCGCGCGGTCGTCCCGTGGACTACGTCGTGGCCCCGCAGGTTTGGGCCTGGCGCGGCGGACGCATGCCGCTCATTCGCCGCCTCGTGCGTCGCCTTTACCCGGCGCTTCCCTTCGAGGAAGAGCTCTTCGTGGACGCGGGCGTCAGCGCCAAGTTCATGGGCCACCCGCTCCGCGACGATCTGCCGCCGCGCAACCGCATGGGCGCGCGCGAAGAGATGGGGCTCGCGCGCGACGCGAGCCTGCTCGCCGTGCTGCCGGGCTCGCGCATCGGCGAGATCCAACGCCACTTGCCGCTGCTCCTCGACACCTGGGAGCAGTTCCGCGTTCTCCGCCGTCGCCGCGTCCTCAAGGGCGAATGGAAGGCGCTCCTGCCCCTCGCGCCGGGTTGGGACGAGCCCAAGTTCTTCGGCATCCTCAAGGCCCCGGACGCCGAGCGTTTGCGCGCGCTCCTCGCGAGCGGGGAATGGGTTCTGGCCCGGGACTCGCGCCGCGTGCTCATGGCCGCCGACTTCGGTTGGGTGGCTTCGGGAACGGCCACGCTCGAAGCGGCCTACTACCAATTGCCGCATATTCTCTTCTACCGCCTGAGCGGCTTCTCGGCCTTCTTGATCCGCCGGATGAGCCGGTACTTCACCGAGGAAGGCGGCTCGGCCGGCTTGCCGAACATCCTTTTGGGCCGCCCCGTCATTCCGGAGTTGCTGCAGGACGATCTCTCGCCGACCCGTCTGGCCGCCGAGTCGGTCGAGTTGCTCACGGATCCCGTCCGCATGAACACGCTCCGCAAGAGTCTCCGCTTCGTGCCCAAGAAGTTGGGCGAAGTCGGCGTGGCCGAGCGGATCGCGGCCGATCTCCTGGCCGTCTGGAAGCGCCCGACATGAAGGGGCTCGCGTTAGGGACGCTCGCGCGTCTCTACGGCCTCGCGACTCGCGTCGACCGAACGCTCACGCGCTCGCGTCGTCTCCCGCGCCCCGTCGTCTCGGTGGGCAACGTCGCCCTGGGCGGCCGTGGCAAGACCCCCTTCGTCATCGAGCTCGCCCGTCGTCTCGTCGCTTCGGGCGCGAAGCCCGTCGTGCTCACGCGCGGCTACGGCCGCTCGGTCGCGACGCCCGTCACGATCGACGCCGCTTCCCTCGAGACTTTGGGCGCCGACGTCACCGGCGACGAGCCGCTCGAGATCGCGTGGCGCGCCGGCGTGACCGTGCTCGTCGGCGCCAAGCGCGGCGCGAACGCGCTGGGTTACCTGCGCGCGGGGGGCGAGGCCACGCACTTCCTGCTCGACGACGGCTTTCAGCATTGGGCGCTCCGCCGCGACTTCGACGTCGTGCTGCTCGATCCCGCCGACGAGACGGACCGCCTCGTTCCCGCGGGCCGCCTGCGCGAAGCGGCGTCGGCCGCCGCGCGTGCGGATCTCGCGATCTGCCGCGACCGGGACTTCCGCAAGCGCACGCGCTTGCGCTGCGCCCCCGCGCTCCCGCCGCCCGCCGCCCGCATCGTCTCGACCCGGGCGCCCGACCCGGGCTTCGCGCTCGACGTTGAGGGCCTGCTCGGTCCGCGCGACTTCGTGCGCCTGCCCGACCACGCCCCCGCGCCCGAGATGCTGCGGGCCCTGCGCTCGGCGGGCGCGACTGGATCGTCGGGCCGAAGGAAGCCGTCAAGTTGCTCACCGCGGTCGAGCGGCGCGCGCTCTCGGCGAGCGGCGTCGTGCGCGACGTGCGCGCGCTCGGGGCCGGACATTCCTTCTATCTCGTCGAACCCGAGCTCGAGTTCGTCGACCCCGGCTTCTGGCCGGCTTTGCTCGCGAGGTTGCCCCGCCCATGACCCTGCGTGAACTCAGTCAGGAACTCCTCTACCGCGCCTTCGAGGGCTTCGGCGCCCTCGTGCTGTGGACCCCTTGGCCGGTGAAGCGCGCCTTCTCGCGCGTGGGCGGCCGCGCGCTTTACCGAATCCTCGGCCGCCGGCGCCGGGTCATCCTGCATAACCTCGTGCGCGCCTTTCCGCGCGCGGAGTCCGAGCCGATGGCGGACTACGCCGCGCGCCTCGAGGCGATCGGTCGCGGCCACTGCGCCAATATCCTGCTCGTGCTGCTCGAGATCTTCGAGCGCTTCCACTGGAGCGACGAGGTCGTGCGTCGCAAGGTCCGCGTCGTGGGGCGTGAGCATCTCGAGGCGGCCGAACGCGGGGGCGGATACTTTCTGCTCACCGCGCACATCGGCAACTGGGAGCTCATCAGCCGCGTCGTCGTCTCGCTCGGCGGTCGTCTCGCCATCATCACGAAGTACCTGCGCAACCGCTACTTCGACGATCTCTGGAAGCGAAGCCGTCGTCGTTACGGGCTCGACCTCTTGGAAGAGAGCGGATCGGGGTTGGGCGTGCTGCGCGCACTCAAGGCCGGACAGTGCGTGGGCTTCATCCTGGACCAGTACACGGGCCCGCCCCACGGCATCGAAGCCGATTTCTTCGGCGTGCGGACCTGGTGTCCGAAGGGCCTCGCCATCCTGAACGCCCGGGCAAAGGTTCCGATCTTGCCCATGTACTTGATCCGCACGGAGGCGGGCAGCTACGAGTTCCACTTGGGGGCCGCCCTCCAGCTGCCCGAAGACACTCGCGCGCACGTCGAGGCCTGCAACCGCCTCATCGAGGACTGGGCGCACCGCTACCCCGAGCAGTTCCTTTGGCTGCACCGGCGCTTCAAGGGCGCGGTGGACTATTCGGCTCCCCTTCCGTGGGAAGGCGAAGTCTGAGAGAATCTCGGGATCATGGCTGGGGTTCGTTTCGCCGTTCCGCTCGCGTTCGCGACCCTCGCGGGTTGCGCGTCTTCGCTCGTCTCGCGGGAGGAGATCGACAAGAACATCCAGCCCCCGCCGGAGCTCGCGCAGAAGATCGAAGCCCTCGACCCGGCCACGCTGCCGAGCCCGGCGCCGACGCCCGCTCCGTCTCCCGTCGTCGCCCCCGCGAAGGAAAGCCGCGCGAAGAAGCCGGCTCGCCGCGCGCAGGCCGCCGCCGCTCCCGCCAAGCCGATGCCGACGACGACGGCCCCCCCGTCGCCCGCGACCTGGTCGCCCACGCACTGGCCCTACGGGGTGGGGGAGCGGATCAACTGGGCCATGCGCTGGGGCGTCATCGAAGGCGGTAACATCACGCTGAACGTCGAGGAGCCCAAGGTCCTCGAGGGCGTGCCCGTGCTCCACTATCGCGGCGTCATCAAAAGCTCGCGCCTGCTCGAGTTCGTCTACAAGATCGACGACGAGATCATCTCTTGGGTCCGCTTGGCCGACCACTTGCCCCTGCGCCACGAGATCCACCAGAACGAAAGCGGTCGCCAGGGCAAGCGCGTCGTCGTCTTCGACCCGGAAGGCGCCAAGGCCAAGTTTTTCGCGAAGGCCCGGCTCAAGGACGGCCGCGTCGAAGAGCACTTGCGCGAGGATCCGGTGACGAACCTTGCCCAGGATATCTTCGGCGCCATGTATTTCTACCGCTTCATCGATCGTCGGGACGGCATCACCTTCCCGATCCACGATCGTTGGCGGAACTGGGCCAACCAGCTGACTTATCTGGGCGAAGAAACGATCCGGGTGCCGGCGGGCGAATTCAAGACCCTTCATTACAAATTGCTTCCCCGCGTTCAGGGCTTCCTCGCTCCGCAGGGGGACGTCGAAGTTTGGTTGCGCGACGATCCGACCAAGGTGCTCGTGCGTTTCAAGGCCAAGATCAAGGTCGGTTCGGTCACGGGCGAGCTAACGGATTACCAGCCGGGCCGTCCGATCGCTTTGCCGCTGCCCCGCATGAAGACGCCGACCGATCTGAGCGAGCTTGGCGAAGCGAAGGCCCGCTGAATGTCCGTGCCGTCGTCTTCGTCTTTGGGGTCGCCTTTGCTCACGGTCGTCGTGCTCACGCTGAACGAGGCCGCACGCATCGGCCGCTGCGTGCGCTCGCTACGGGGCTTGCCGCCGCGAACCCGGCTCGTCATCCTGGACTCCTTTTCGAGCGACGAGACCGTGTCGGTGGCCCGCCAGGTTTGGAGCGAAATCGGCGGTTTAGAGGCTGACTTTTGTTCGGTACTTGAGGAATGGAGGGGCTTCACGCGGGCCCGAAACCGCAGCCTCGAGCTTTGCTCGACGCCGTGGGCGCTCTGGGTGGACGCCGACGAGTGGTTGAGCGAAGGGCTGGTCGAGGAGCTCGCCTCGCTCCGCGATTGGCCGAACGAAGTCGTCGTGGGTCGGATGCCTCGCCTGAACACTTTTCTCGGACGCGAAATCCGGCACGGGGGTTGGTTCCCCGACGTGAAGTCCCGCGTCGGTCGAGTTGGTCGCGTCGAGTGGAAGGGCGGGCCGCGCGGCGCCGACGTGCACGAGGACCTCGTCGCGATCGGGGACGGGGAGCGTCGCACGATGCGGGGCCTGCTTCGGCACGAGCCTTTTCGCGACGAAGCCGAGCAGCGAGACACGAACGTCCGTTACTCGGCGCTGCTCGCCGCGGGTTTGGCCGAGAAGTGGCGCGACCGCGGTTTCGCGCCCCCCAAGTTCTTCGTGTGGGGCCGCGTCGTTTGGAAGTTCTTTGAGAACTACCTCTGGAAACGCGGCTGTTTGGACGGTCGCCCGGGTTTGCGCTTGGCTTTGGGCTCGGCATGGAGTCTGAAGGAACGCTACCGTAAAGCCTTCGAGATTCGGGAAAGGGGGGCGTGATGGCGGAATCCGTTTTGGTTTTGCAGACGGCCTTCCTGGGCGATTGCATCCTGAGTTTGCCGTTCCTGGCCCGGCTCGCCGAGCTCGAGCCTAACCGCGAGATCCACATCGTCACGGCTCCAGCCGGCGAGGGCGTCTTCCGTCGGGCGCTGGACCGCGGGCTCGCGGGGATGAGTCATCGCACGCGGCTGCTTCTCTACCGGAAGCGGGGCGAGGACGCCGGCTTCCGCGGTTTCTTGGCCTTGGCGTCGCGCGTTCGACGTTCGGGTCAAGTCGAGAAGGCTTTCTGCCTGCAGCGGAGCGCCCGCACGGCCGCCCTCGCGATCGCCTCGAAGGCCCGCGAGCGCATCGGCTTTTCGAGCGGCGCGGCCTCTTATCTCTACACGAACTCGGTCGGTCGGGACTGGAACTCGGGTCGTTCCGAGATCGAAAAGAATCTCGATCTTTTGCGGGCCGCTTATGGTCGCGAGGTCGCGCCCTGGGACCCGCGTACGGCGCCTTCGATTCTGGGCCCAGATGACGAGACGCCGCGGCGCTCGCCCGAAGCCCCCGTGCTCATCGCGCTCGGCAGCCCTTGGCCCACCAAGCGATGGCCCACGCGCCACGCCAAGGAACTCGTCGTGCGTCTCCTGGCGCGCGGCCAAAGGGTCAAGCTCGTGGGAGATCCTTCCGCGGTGCCGCTCGCGGCCGAAGTCCGGGCGGGAATCACGAGCCCCCTCCTCGAGGATCTCTGCGGGCGCACGAGCATCGCGAGCTGGCTGGACGAGATCGCGGCCGCCAAAGTCGTGGTGAGTGGAGACTCCGCGGCCGTCCACGCGGCGAGCGACCTGCGGACGCCCGTCGTCGCGCTCTTCGGCCCGACGCTGCCGGACTTCGGCTTCGCGCCCTGGCGCGCGGGCTCGCTCGCGCTGGGCGTGAGTCACCTCGAATGTCGGCCCTGCCACATCCACGGCCCCAAGGTCTGCCCGCTCGGCCACCACCGCTGTCTCGAGGACCTCGGCGGCGACCACGTCTACAAGCGTCTCCTTCGTTATCTCTAGGGGGCGTCAGGCACTTTTTGGTAGCGCAGCTGCGTTAGGCTCTGCCCGCCAAAATCAACGCGAGGAAAGCTAACGCGGCTGCGCTACCAAAAAGTGCCTGACGCCTTCCCAGTCGCCTGCTAGGGTCGACGGCTTCATGAGCTTGAAAATTGTGGGGTCCTCGACGGGCTCGAAACGTCTTCCGATCGTCGCGATTGATGGCCCGGCCGGCGCCGGCAAGAGCACCGCCGCGCGCTTGTTGGCCCAGCAACTCGGCTTCATCATGATCGACACGGGCGCGCTTTACCGCACCTTGGCGCTCAACGCCCTCGAGCGGGGGATCGCCTTGAACGACGAAGATCAGCTGGCCTTGCTTTGCTCGGCGCTGCGCTTCCAGTTCGGCACCCTCGAGAAGCCCCACCTCGGAGCGGACGGCCTGCCGGTCATCCCGCGCCTTCCGATCTACTGCAACGGCATCGACGTGACGGACTCGATCCGGACCCCCGAGCTCGGCATGGCCGCTTCGAACGTCTCCAAGCTCCCCAAGGTTCGCGATGCGCTGCTCGAAGTGCAACGCGTCTTCGGCCGCGAAGGCGGCATCGTCATGGAAGGCCGCGATATCGGCACCGTGATTTTCCCGGATGCCGAGGTGAAGTTCTACCTCACGGCGTCGGTCGAGAGCCGCGCGACCCGGCGCTGGGAAGAGCTCAAGGCGGCGGGCATCGAGCGCGAGCTCGAAACGGTCATCCGCGAAACGCAGGCGCGTGACGAGCAAGACATGAACCGCAAGATCGCGCCCCTCCGCTGCGCCGAAGGCGCGCAAATCATCGACTCCACCGCGAAAACTCTCCCCGATGTCGTGGCCGACATGGCCCAACGCGTACGGGCCTACCTGCGCGACGCGACGTGATGAAAGGGATCTTCGAGCTCGGCTGGAAGAACTCGGTCCTCTGCGCGGCGCTCGTCGCCCTGGGCTTTCCGCCCTTCAATCTTTGGCCCCTGACTTGGCTCGGTCTCTTCGGTTTTTACCGGGCCGTGCTCGACAACGACTTGCTCGACCGGAACGTCGCCCGCCGCGTGGGTTTTTGCTTCGCGCTCTATAATTTTTGCGTCACGAGCTTCGGGTTTTACTGGCTCGCCTACACGATCCACGAGTTCGCCAACCTCGCGTGGCCGCTCGCGGGTCTCGTGGCCGTCTTCGTTTTCGCGCTCGTTTCGATTTGGTCGGGCCTCGTGGGCGGTCTTTGGGGCCGCTACGGGGGGAGCCTGCACCGTCGCCACCGCCCCTGGGCGCTCGCCTTTCTCTTGTTGCTCCTGGACTCCTTCGATACGCGAATTTTTCCCTGGTCCATCGTCATGGGCATGGGCTCGCAGCGCGAGTTCCTCGCTTCGGTCTTCTGGCTGGGGACTTGGGGATGGCGGGTGCTCTTCTTCGGGCTGCTCCCGATCGTTTACCTGTGGAGCCGGCAGCCCGGCCTCGATGGGCGTCGACTGGCGTTTCGGCTCGTCGCGCTCTTCGGCGTCGTCTTGGGGGGGGCGTGGGGACTCGGGGCTTGGCAGATCTCGCGGCTCGAAGCCCGCTACCCCGAACGTCAGCCCGTTATCCTCATCCAGGGCAACATCGGCAACTTCCAGAAGAAGCTCACCAAGTTGGGCGTGGAGCCCACGGTCAACAACGTCTTGCGCATCCACGGCGATCTCTTTGATCGCATCCTGAACGAGAACTACCGCGGACGTCCGCCCGAGGCGGGCGAAGCCGAGCCTTGGTACGCCTGGCCCGAAACCTCGTTCCCCGGCTTTCCGGTGAGCGATCCCGGTCAACGTGCTTGGGTACGCGAGCGGCTGGATCGCACGCGCGGCCTTCACCTCATCGGCGCTTACGATCGGGCGCCGCAGGTCGAAGCGGGCCGTCGGCTCATCCTGGATTTCAACATCGTCGCGCTCTTCCACGAGGCCGTCGGCTACGTCTCGCACTACGAGAAGGTCAACCTGCTCGCTTGGGGCGAGTACGTGCCCTTCGGCGACCGCTACCCGCGGCTCTACGAGATCTTCAGCGCCGTCAACCACTTCGGCCGCGGGCTCGAGGCCAAGGAGCTCGCGCATCCCGATCCCGAGGGCCCCGTTTTCGTGCCCCTGATCTGCTACGAGATCCTCATGCCGGGCTTCGTCACGGATTTCGTGCGCAAGGCCGAGGCGGCTTACCCGGGCCGCGACGTCATCCTCGTGAACCCGGCCAACGATTCCTGGTACGGTCCGACCTCGCAGCCCTCGCAGCATAGCCTGCTCGCGCGTTGGGAAGTCGCGCGCCAAGGCGTGCCGATGATTCGTCCGACGAACACGGGTCTTTCGCAGGTCGTGGCGCCGTGGGGCGAGGTTCTTGCCGTCGGTCCTCGCGACGAGACGACCTTCGTGTCGGGGCAGATTCCGGTGCGCAAGACGCTCCGTTTGCGTTAGCCGCGAAAGCGCCGTCTCAGCCGCCGGCGCGGATTCGGTAGCTGCGATGCTTGAGCTCGACCTTCACGCCGGGGAGACGGCGCACCCGGCTCAGCAGCTTATAGAAGCGCGCGTCGAGCGCGGGATCGTAGGGCTGCTTCCAGAGCCGCTCGATGATCTCTTCCTTGCGCATGGGCAGGTTGCGCTTGGCGAAGAGCGCGAGCAGGGCCTTCATCTTGGGCGTCATTTCGACTTCGACGCTTTCCGTCGGGGCTTCGCGCGGGGCGAGCTTGTCGAGACAACGGCCAAAGACGCCGAGGGCCTCGTCGGCGGGCTTCAGCGTAAAGTGCGCCGCGATCCGCTCGGGCGCGATCCGCTCGAGCTGGGTCCAGGCGGCCTCGGCCTCGCGCAGCTCGCCTTGTTCGAGGCTCCGCAGGACTTCCCACTTGAGGGCGTATTCTTTCTGGTCCCGGATCTCGGCCGGCCGCGCCGGCCACGCTTCGTTCCGTAGGAGGCAACGCAAAGCCTGGATCTCGAAGCGCGCGCGGGCGCTCTCGGGATCGCCGCGCGGGACCGTCGACTTGCGGTAGCTTTCGAAGGCTTCGTCCAGACGCCCCGCGCGGGCGAAGACGTCGGCCGCGACGATACGGAAGCCGAGCGCGTCGATCGCCCGGCTGGGCAGTCGCAGGGCTTCGCGCATGCGCTCGCAGGCCGTCGCGTGCTCGCCGCGTTGGCTCGCCAAGGTCGCGAGGCTGCGCAGAACGCCGGCTTCTTCTTCGGCGTTCGCCCGGTGTCGTCGCGCCTCGAGGAGGCGCCGCTCCGCGAGCTCGAGCAAACCGAGGCGGCTCAAATCGACGGATTGGTTGTAGTTCGACAGGAAGAGCCCGCGCGCGTCGTCGGCGCGGGCGTAGCCTTCGGCCGCGCGCTCGTTCGCCACGACCGCGGCCTCGAAACGCCCTCCGCGTGAGAGCGCGGTCGCGCGAAGCATCTCGCGTTCGGCCTCGAAAAAGACGTTCGGCGGACGCGGGAGCGCGTCGAGCGTCTCGAGGGCCCGCGACAGCTCGCCGTCCTTAAGGAGCGCGCGCGCTTGGAGCAAGGTCTTCTCGTGCTCGCCGAGTTGCTTGGACTTCAACGCACGCCGCCAGGCGTGGAGGTCGCCCGCGAGGTAGGCGGCGAGGGCCTTCTCGTAGAGGGGGGCGCGCCCGCGCAAAGTCACGGGCCCCTCCGCCACCGCGCCGGATTCGGGCTGCGATCCAGGCGGCCGAAGGAGTGGTCGATCACGACGATTTCGTCGGGGCGATCGCGGTCGTGGACGAAGCGAGTCAAGCGGTAGTGGAGTTCGTCGTTCGGCGCGCCCCTCGACGACATCGAAAAGAGGACCTTCTCGCCGGCGCAGATCAGCTTGCGGAAGTGGCGGTTCTCGCAACGCAGCGAGGGGGCGCCGTCGCTCGCTTCGAGTCGCACGATCTTGGCGTCGCTTTCGAGCCGCATCGCGAAGTCTTGGATCTTGGCGGCGAAGTCCAGTCCCCGATCGATGAAGCGGGTCGGATTGAAAACGGGGAAAAGCGTTTGGGCACCTTCTTCGATGCGCAGGCGACCGGCCTTCGTGTCGAGGTCGAACTGAAGGGCCGAAGGCCCCGAATGCGTGTTCGTCCAACCCTCGGAGACCTGGGGGTCGCGCACGAAGACGAGCCGGTAGTCTCGGCGTCCCCGCGAGCTGTACACGCCGTCGAGACGCTTGAGGATCGCGGCGCGGGTCGAGCGGGGAAGCTCGCCGCCCTTCGGCCGAAGCACGCTTTTCGCGTTGCGGGGGAGGGGGCGTGCCCAGAGAAGGTAGTCGTCGAGCCCGTCGATCTGCGTCTCCCCGACCGAGAGAAGGAGCTGGCCCGGGAACTCGGGGGCTTCGAAGCCCTCGTCGGGTTCCGCGATGGCTTCGAGAATTTGCGCGCGGGTTTGGAAGGGGAGGCCCGGGCCCCCGCCGTTCATGTGAACGTTGTCGCCGCCATTCATGTGAACGTTGTCGCCGCCGTTCATGTGAACGTTGTCCCCGCCGTTCATATGGACGTTGTCCCCGCCATTCATATGAACGTTGTCGCCGGCGTCGCAGCGGCCTCGGCAGCGCGAGAGGTGCACGGCCGAGAGACCCTCGATCGCTCGCGCTTCGACGTCCGTACCCGACGGCGTCTTGCCGCCGAGCCAAGCCACGACGCTCTCGATCGGGCGGGAGTAGGCGATGTTTTGGAAGGGAACGTAGCGGGTCAGGACTCCGGCCGGTCGCCCGTCGCGATCCCAGAGAATCGATCCGCTCCACCCCGGACCGATGCGAAACGCGTGGATTTCGCGCAGGACCTCGGTCGGGTGCGAGCCCGTATGGAGCGTGCGGGTCATCGAGGGGCCGAGGCCCCCGCGCTTCCAATCGAGGTCGTGCGAGTAGCGTTCGAGCCGTTGCCGCCCCTCGAGCCGGAACGCTCGGTAGGCGACGTCGTCGTCCCGGTAGAACGGAATCTTGTCCCCGAGCTTCGGGTCGAGCGAAGGCTGGTAGAGGCAGGCCGCCTTCATCGCGTCCGGCACGCTCAACTCGGCAAGGTCCAGGCGCGCGCTGCGCGCGATCACGTCGACGGGAAAGGTCTTGCCTTCGCCGTCGCGAAGCCGGGTCTTACCCTTTGGCAGCACGCAATGGGCGTTGCTGACGAGCCGGCAACGCTCGCCCACGCGAAGGAAAGAAGCCGTGCAGCGGACCCGCCGGTTGTCCTCGACGGATTCGAGGGCGCGTACGGCCGCTTCGGGTTCGGCGCGCGCCGCTACCCACGACGGGACGCCGATCGCCAGGAACGCGACCCGAGCGAAAACGATGGAACGGAAAGCCCCCGGCACCTCTCTATTTTGCGGGAAGCCGAGGCCGAGGGTCAAAAAAGAATGTCAGGAAGTCAGTTATAGGGAGCCAGGTGGAGCCTGGCGGGTGTCGTGGCTTGTCGAAGTTTTAGACGGCCGTGACGTTTCCTGCGTTTTAATGTTTTGCCTTCAAAATCAGATATTTGTGGCTTGGCCTGTCGTTGCCGTCGACACTTCGGTCGCGGAGCTTCGTCTCGCTCCGGGTGAAGATTCCGTGATTTAGCCCCTGGCATGACGGCTGCAACGTTTGGCTTAGGGGAGAGAGCAACATGAACAAATTTCGGGGTCTCAAGAATCTTTGTCTTTTCGGTCTGCTGGTCGTCCTGAGCGCCTGCGCGCAATCGCGTCGCTCGCTCTTGGCGGGCCAGAATACGGACCAACTGTGGGAGCCGGTCGTGCTCTCCGCGAACGAAGCCAATAACGGCGCTTCGCTTTACAACAACGCCTACTCGAACACGTCGAACCTCGGGAACTACGGGGCCCTCGGCAGCTTCGAGCTTCAGCCCAACATCTCGCGCAATAGCGCTTACCTTTACGTCTCGAACCTCGGCTTCAACCCGAGCGAGATCCCTTACCGCGTCCTCGCCCGCCGCACGGGCGAAAGCCAGTTCCTGCTTCTGAAGGATATGGTCACGGTGTCCTCGGGCGGTGAGATCGAGGTCTTCGCCAAGAGCGGCCACCGCATCGAGGACTACGAGACCTGGCGCATCGAGCTCGTCATCAACTACGACGCCCAGAACTTCCAGGTCCAAGCCCCGGCGGGTCAGGGCCTGCCGATCGTCCAGCAGACGGTCGACTACCCGGAGCTCTACACTTCGACCGGCTCGACGCTGAACCGCTGATTCGCTCCGCATCCATCGCCAAGTCCGCTTTCGCCGGCCTTCCTTGAAACCCGCGCTCTCTCCCAAGACGCCAGGGTTTCGGGAAGGCCGGCGCCTTTTCGCGCCCCGCCCAAAAAATAATGCCGGAAGGCGCAAAATCCCTTTGAGCGGCGGCGCGATTCCGCCGAAAAGAAGGGTGAGAATGTCGACTACGAAACCGAGCGCCGCCAACTATCCCCCCGAAAAAACTCCCGTCGCCAAGGACCTCTTCACCCTCTGCACGAAAGAGAAGGTGGATACCTGGCACGTCGTTCGTAACCACAACGCCCAGGGCATTGTGGACAAGGTCATCTGCAAGAGCTGCGGGTCGGAGCACAAGTACCGTGCGCCGAAAGCCGCCGCCCCCGCGCGGGCGTCGAGCCGCAGCGTGATTTTGCGGAGCGCTTCGGGCGCCCTGCTCGCGCGTCCGACCGTGGCCCCGACCGTGGCTCAGACCCGCGCCGACGCTGGCAAGTCCACGCTCGAGGAAACTTGGTTCAAGGGTTTGAAGAAGTGGGGCACCAAGGAAGTGAGCGACTTCTCCCCCGACACGTCCTACCAGGCGGGCGAAGTCTTCGAACACTCCGTCTTCGGCAAGGGCGTCGTGCAGGCCCGTCGCGAGAATAAGATCGACGTGCTCTTCCAGATCGGTCTCAAGACGCTCCCCAGCCGTCAGGGCTGAGAGCGCGTTTTCGGTTTACTTCGCTTCGGAGCGGAGTGAGCGATCCAGGTTCACTTCGGGCTGACGGGCGATCTCGCGCTCGAAGTACTTGGCGTAGTCGTAGGCGACGCCGATGCTCCACTGCGCCGAGATCTTCTCCATGAGCGTGAGCGCGGCGAAGTTCGCCTCGTAATCCCGGAGGCCGCGTTTGAGGGCCTCGCGATTCTGCACCATGAAGGCTTCCACGACGGCCGCGCGTTCGACCGCGCTCTTTTCGCGGGTCAGGATGAGAAGGTCCGTGTAGTCGTAGAGACGGCCGATGAAGTCTTTGACGGACGCTTTGGCTTTGGCGGCCGCTCCCGAGTTTTGGCGGGGCGTCGCTCGGAGCGTGCCGGCGACCTGGGAGTTCTCGAACGTGACGCCGATGCTGTTGTCGCCCAGGAAACTGATGCGGCTATCCTTCCAGCCGTACGGCCTCGGCGCGTAACCCAGAATCCGCTCCGCGGGCGTGTAGTTGATCTGAGCCCAGACGGGGTACGGAGTGTCGACGGGGGGGCGCGTCGAAAGAAAATCACGGTGGACGACGTCCCGGAACTTCGACGAGAGAAAGTCGTTGTCGGCGACTTCCGAGGCGACGACCATCTCGCAGCGGAAGAAATTCTGCCAAAGCTCGCGATCGTAGAACGAAGCGATACGGTCGGCCAGGCTTTGGGGATTCGCGTTAGCCGCGAGATCGACGCCGTCGCAGCTCTTCAGCTTAAGGCGCAGCTGATACTCGATGGAATCCGAGGGCGCACGGAGCAAGTCGAAGGTGCGGAGGGCGGGGGCCGTGTAGCGGACCTGGGCGACGATTTCCTTGGCGTCGCGGGACAGCTTGGCGAAGCGGAGTTCGAGTTTGTTCTGCCGGAACCAGGCCTGGTCGAAGGAAGGATGGAAGGGCGTCGAAGACGACCCGACCAGGAGCTCGAAACGGGCGAAGCCGAAATTGAGCGTGCCGGAGAAGCAGTTGCCTTTGGCGCAGTTCGAGAATCCCGGCTCGATCCGGTAGGCGGCGTCGACGTAGCGCTCGTCGAGGGGGAGTTCATTGAGGGCGGGCTGCGCCCGCGCCGCCGGGTTCATCGCGAGCGCAAAAGCGAAGGGAGTGACGGCCAAGGCGGTCTTGAGGATGCGTTTCATGGGGGCTCCTTCTGGCGATAAGTTCAGGTTGAAGCGGGCGAAGGGTTAGGGCGCGACGCCCGAGCGGAGCTCGCGGTCGAGGTTGATTTCGGGCTGCCTCGCGACTTCGCGTTCGAAGTACTTGGCGTAATCGTAGGCGAGGTTAATGTTCCACTGCGCCGAGATCTTTTCCATGAGGGACAGATTTCCGAAGTGCTTCGTGTAATCGCTCAGGCTTCGCTGGAGCTCGGGACGATGTTGCAACATGAAGGCCTGGACGACGGCCGCGCGTTCGACCGGGGATTTTTCGCGCGTGAGCAGGAGGAGGTCGGTGTAGTCGTAGAGACGCGCGATAAAGCTCTGCACGGCCTGCCGGGCCTTCGCGGCCGCGGCGGGATCGGACTTCCCGGCGCGGGTGAGGGTCGACGCGACTTTCTTCGTTTCGAACGCGATTCCGATCGAGTCGTCGGCCAAGACGCTGAGCTTGGCGCTGGTCCAAGAGCTGCGGTCGTTCTCGCTCGTCGTGTTCGGGTTGTGGAGAGGCTCGATTTCGAGCGTGGCGTAGGACGAGTGCGGGAACGCGTGGCTCGTCAGAAAGAGGTCGTTATTAGCGACCGCCGAAACGATCTTGAGTTCGCAACGGTAGAATTCCTGCCAAAGGTCTCTTTCGTAGAAGGCCGCGATACGTTGCGGGAGGCTTTTGGGGTCGGCGTCGGCGCTCAACGACTCTCCGTCGCAGCTTTCGACCTGGATGCGGAGCTGGAACTCGAGCGTGTCGGAGGGCCTCCGCAGAAATCCGTATTGAAGCAGCGCGGGGTCCGAAAAGCGCACGCGCGCGACGATCTCGCGGGCATCGCGGGAGAGCCGAACGAAGCGCAGATCGAGTCGGGTCTGCTTGAACCAGGTTTCGGCGAAGCCCGTCGGCAAACCCTCGCTCGTCTTCAGCCACAGCCGCCGAAAACCGAAGTGAATATCGAAGCTCCCATCCCGCTCGCAAGCGTATTTGCCGTCGCAGTCCTCGATGGTCGAAGCGACTTTGAAGGCGGGATCGACGTAGCTCTCGTTCAGGTCCCTTTCGGTCAGCGCGGGTTGCGCGATCGCGAAGCTTTGGAGGCCCGTCCAAAGAAGCAGGGCGCCGAGTCGGAAGTGACTTGCTTGGTTCGTGCTCATGTTCCTTCCTTCCTGAGTCCTAGAGAAACGGGTTCTGCGTGCGGACTTCGTAGCGCCAGGTCGGAGACGATCCCGCCTCGGCCGCGTTCTCGGCCGCGAAGCAACGCGAGCCGACGAAGCGCGAGTCCTGCGACTTGAGGTTGTTGATCATGAGCGCGTGGCAGGCCACGAGGGCGCGGATCTTCGTTTCGAAGCTCGCGCTCACGAGCCCGTCGAGCATGTTGTCGCTCGACAGCAGCGTGTGCCACGGCGAGGTCTTGGGGTTGTAGGCGCCCCACCCGAAGATGCGGACCCCCACGACGCTCTTCGTGACCGTTTCGTAGTACGAGTAGGGGATCTGAACGGACTTCACGACGGGGTCTTGGGAGTAGCTCGAGTTGGCGTGCGCCGAAGAAGAAGAGGAATCGGACGAAGAGGAGTCGAAGGCCGATTCCCCGAAGGCGTTCGCGTCGCGGCCCGATTCGCTCACGGAACCGCTCGAGCGGCCCGCGCGCCAAATGGTCGGGTTTCGGCGGGTCGCTTCGCGACCTTGTTCGGAACGGTTGTCCCAGCTTCGCGCGAAGCCCCAGGCCTGGTCGTTCGAACCGAAGACGGAGCTGCCGCTCGAGCTCGAGCTCGAGCTCGAATTCGAGTTCTCCTCGGAGCTCGAGGAAGCGCGCGTCGAGTAGCCAAGGAAGCGGTAATCCGTGTAGGTCGAGTTGCGGAGCACTTGCTCGGACCAGTTCTTCTCGATGTAGACGCAGTAGACGAAGAAGTACCGCTAGGCGTGGAGTTGCCGGAACCGCTCGCAGGTCCGGCGGGCGTCGGCACCCGTCGCGAAGCCCAGCTTCGCGTTCGCGTCGGGGGCGATTTCCTCGAGCAGAACGGGGCGCAGCTCGGCCGCCCGTTCCGTGAACTCGCCGCGTTCGGCGATCAGGTTGCGAAACTTCGCCGAGGTCGCGTAGTGGTCGAGCTCGAGGCCCAGGACGCCGGCGTACTCGTGCAGCGCCATCGCGAGGAGCGAGGCTTTGTCCGCCGGGCGGCGGGCCGCGTTCTCGGTGTTCTCGGGCCAGAGCGCGAGGCTGATCTCGATGCGCGGATTCGCCGCCCGCCCGGAGTTCGTGAACTCCTTCTCGATCTTCTCGCCGTTGCGTTCCACGAAAACGCGGTCGCGCGCGACGAGCGTGGTCTTCAGGACGACGCTCTCGAGGTGATCCCGGTTGATCTCGGGGAGCACGTCGTCGCCCCAGGTCCGGAGCAGCTCGACGACCTCGAGTCCGAGGGCCGTGAAGCGCTGTTCGACGGAGTGTCCGCCGTGCGCGCCGTAGCCGGCCGCGGCGGGCAGGGTGAAGGTCCCGGCGAGAAGGGTGGCGGCGAGGGTGAGCGGGCGGAGGCGTTGAAGGAGCGACATGGACTTATCCTTTCTTCTGAAGGGGAAAGAGGGCGATGCCGAGTTGGTAGACGCTGGTGGATTGGCCGTTTTCGAGGAACTGCGAGAGCTTCTGCGTGAAGTCCTCGATGAGGCGTTTGGCTTCGGGCAGGCGCGCGGGATCGATGGCCATCGTCATCGAGGTCATGCTGCGCGCTTCGATCGGGTCGTTCTCGAGCGAATGCAGGGCCTTCTCGAGGCTTTGGCGTTGGTGTTTGCGGAGCGCGGCGTTCGTCGTCGTCTTGTCGGCCGTCGTGAAGCCGCCTTGGCTCGGCTCGAGCACGCCGCGTGGGTTGACGCGCAGGAGTTCGAGCTTGAGCAGGCGCTCGACGGCGAGCTTGGCCTCGGTCTCCGAGATGTCGAGGGCGGCCGCGATGGCCTTCGTATCGGCGCGACGCTCGCGGAAGCCTTCGGTCTGCGTGAGCGCGAGGATCGCGTAGTGGTGCAGGTCCGCGACGACGCGGAAGAGCTCGAGACCGAGCTCCGGGGTCGGCCGCGTGCGTGCCTCGAGGGAGCTGACTTGCGAGGAGTATTGCGCGTAGCCGCGCGCCTTCTGCGCTTCGAGCAGCGAATCCAGGAAAAGCTGGCGTTCGGCCGGCTCGAGCTCGAGTCCGTTCATGAGCCGCTCGGCCGAGCGAGCCGAGGGCACCCGCTTACCGGCCAGGATCTGCGAAATGACGGTGGCTTCGAATCCCAGGGCGCGGGCCAGGGCGCGCAGCGAGTAACGCGCGTTCTTGGCGCAGCGTCTCGCGAGTTCCTCGCGGATCCTTTCCTGGAAGTAGAAGGCCGTCATCACGAAGGGCAATATGCCTAGGCGCATGATGCGTCGCAATAAGCTTTGACACAAAGTGTGTCGACCTTGCGTCACGACCCAGTTTAGGCCTTGGGGTGAGCCTATCCCGCGAAAATCAATTGATTTTTAGAGGAAGCCGACCGTCATGCCGAGCGCGAAGGACTTGCCGTAGAGCCCCGGCAGTTCGGGGCGGCCGAAGGCATCTTCGCGGCCGGCGGGTCGACTCAGCGGAATCGCCACGGAGGCGCGCAGGTTCAAGAGGGTGTTGAGTCCGTACTCGAGGTACGGCTCCAGCGCGAAGAGCCCCGCGCCGCCGCGCTCCTCGCCGCCCACTTTGTAGCTGGAGATGCGGCGGTAGAAGGCGTCCGTGCCCGCGCGGAAGTCCGCGGCGGGCGAGAATTCCATGCGGCCGCCGAGCCGCGCGCGGATTCCCCAGGCCGAGCCGCGATCTTTCGAGATGCGATCCGAAAGGGTGGATTGCCCGAGCGGCGTGCCGGCTTCGAGACCGAAGCGCGCTTGGATCGCGAAGCCGCGATCCGCGTTGATGCGGCCGTCGTAGTAGGTAAGGCTCGCGAGGAAATCCGAGTGGGCTTCGTGCAGCTGCAGCGTATCGCTGCGCCGGTCCGAGTAGAGAGCCTCGAGCGTCAGATGCTCGGCCATGCGGATCTCGAGGCCGGCGTCGAAGCCGCCGACCTCGGTGCCCTGCGACTGAACGCTGGCACCGTCGGTCTTGGCCGAGCGGATCGGGAGCCGAAACACGCTCGACACTTTCATGCCGGGCTCCTCGAAGAAGCGCATGCGCAGGTCGAATTCGTGCGAGCGCACGCGCAGGTCGCCGCTCGCGGCGTTGCGTCCCGCGCTCTCGCCGCCCGGCGTGACGACCGCGAGTTGGGAGCGCGGGTCGGGCACGGGATTGCCGAAGCGGTTCGTGAGCTCGAGGCGCATCTTGGGATCTTCGCCGTCGCCCGCGAGGCTGCCGAAGTTGAAGGCGCTCAGCGATTCGGCCGAGCTTTTTCCGGCGACTTTCGGCCGGGTCGGCGTCGGGTCGCTTTCGCGTTTGAGATTACCGGCGACTTCGTCTTCGATCGCGATGTCGGGGAGCGGGGTCTTGCCGCTGACCTGCCCGTGGGCTCGCGGGGCCGCAAGGCCGAGGCCCCATCCAAGGCTGCCAAACACGAGCAAACTCAAAGACTTTTTCACGCTTGGACCAGTCTAGCCGGGTCGTCCGATCCCGGACGACGAATGATTTTGACTCCCCCCTTGGCGGACTCTATGTCTAGGGCTCTAATGCGTCGCGCCATCTATTTGGATTGTAATGCAAGTCACCCCCTCCTCGAGGGCGTGCGCAAGGGTTTGGCCGACGCCATTTTGCAATCCTCTCCCCTGCTCGGAAACCCTTCGAGCATTCACGCCGACGGCCAGCAGGCCAAGCGGGTCTTCGCCGAGCTTCGCACTTCGCTCGGACGCTTCGTGGGGCGCGCCGAGAACGACGAATTCGTCCTCACGTCGGGCGCGACCGAGGCGCTCAATCTCGCCGTGCGCGGATTCGTGCGCTCGCGCCGCGCCGCCGGTCGCTCGGCTCGTCTCATCGCTTCCACCGTCGAGCATTCCGCCGTGCTCGATACCGTGCGCGCTATGCAGGGGGAGGGCGCGAAGCTCGACCTCATCGCGGTCGACGCCCGCGGGGCCCTCGACGAGGCGGCCTTCTTTGCCGCGCTCGAAGCGGCGCGCGCGGAGGACGACGATGCGCTCGCGGTCTTGCAAGTCGCGAACAACGAGACGGGCGTGGCCTTCGATCTCGAGCCGCTCCTCGCACGCGTCTACCGGGACTTCGGTCCGGGCCGCGTCGTTCCCGTCGCGAACAAATCCCGCAAGTCGCGCTTCCAGGAGACCTGGCCGCAGTCCGTGTGGGTCTGCCTCGATGCGGCCCAGGCCTTGGGCAAACTCGATGATTCCAAGCTGCGCCGCCTGACGGGCTCGGCCGATTACGTCGCGCTCTGCGCTCACAAAATGGGTGGCCCGACGGGCATCGGCGCGCTTTGGGCGCGCGCGAGCTCGCCGCTCGAGCCGCTCCTCACGGGCGGCACGCAGGAGCGCCGACGTCGCGCGGGTACGCCCAATACGCTTGGCGCTTTCGGGTGGCTCCTCGCGCTTCGCGAATGGGCTTCGATGGGCGACGGTTTTCGTCGCAAACTCCGCGCGCAACAGCGCAAGCTCTTCGACGCGCTCGGGAAGGTTCCCGGCGTGGTCTTCCACGGCGTCGGTCCCGATGGCGCGCCGCCCGAACTGCCGAACACGCTCAACCTCCACGTCGAAGGCTGTCCCGAGGAAAGCCTCGTGCTCGCCCTCGATCTGGGCGGCTTCCTCGTGTCGAGCGGTTCGGCCTGCAATTCGGGCTCGCTGAAGCCTTCGCACGTGCTGACCGCGATGGGCTACCCGCGCGAGATCGCGCTGTCCTCGCTGCGCGTTTGCGTGGGCGTCGAAACGAGCGACGAAGAGGTCGAGGCCTTTCTCGAAGCCTTCGCCGCGAAGGTCGAGCAGATCCGCGCCGCGCGGGCCCGTGCCGCCGAATTCCTCCCCGTGGTAGAAGGAAGCCCCTGATGGACCCGACCAAGAAAAATCCCTACGCGAGCGCCGCGGCCGCATCGACGAATCCCAAGCAGGCGCTACCCGGCGCGGGCAAGAAGGTCGTCGTCGCGATGTCGGGCGGCGTCGATTCGGCCGTCTCGGCCGCGATCCTCAAGCGCCAGGGCTACGACGTCATCGGCATCGCGCTCCAGACGACGGACTACTCCAAGTACCTGAACAACGACTCGGGCGGCACCTGCTGCTCGGTCAAGGACATGGAAGACGCCCGTCGCGTCTCCGAGAAAGTCGGCATTCCCTTCTACGTCCTGGATACCGAGCGGACCTTCGACTCCGCCGTGGTCGATTACTTCGTGAACGATTACCTGCAGGGCCGCACGCCGAATCCCTGCGTGATGTGCAACACGAAGGTCAAGTTCAACCACCTCTACCGCAAGGCGATGGACCTAGGCGCGGACTACATCGCGACGGGCCACTACGCGAAGGTCTCGAAGGAGCCGGATCTCGGCTATTGCCTCTGGCGCTCGACCGACTCGAACAAGGACCAGACCTACTTCCTCTTCAATCTCACGCAGCGCCAGCTCGAACGCACGCTGTTTCCGGTGGGGCACCTCACGAAGCCCGAAGTCCGTAAGCTCGCCGAGGAGTTCGGGCTGTCCGTGGCCGAGAAGCCCGACAGCCAGGAGATCTGCTTCGTTCCGGGCAACGACTACGCCAAGTTCATCGAGACCCGCACGGCGCCGTCGCAGCGACGCCCGGGCCACATCGTGACCGCGCACAAGGACGTGCTCGGCACGCACGAAGGAATCTTCCGCTACACGATCGGCCAGCGCAAAGGCCTCGGGGCGGCGCTCGACCGCGCCAAGCAACTCGGCTTGCCCGACGCCGAATCGCTCGCCGTCGTCAAAATCGACCCGATCAAGGCCCTCGTCGTGCTCGGCCCCGAGCGCGACCTCGACCAATGGGGCCTGCTCGTGACGAACGTGAACTTCATCGTGGCGCCCGACTTGCGCATGCCCCGTCGCATTCAGGTCAAGGTGCGCTACCGTTCCCAGCTCGTCGAGGCCGAGGCCAAGATGCTCGGCGACGGTCGCGTGGAAGTGCGCTTCGTGCAGCCGCAACGGGCCATCACGCCCGGCCAAGCCTGCGTCTTCTACGACGGCAACCTCTGCCTGGGCGGCGGTTGGATCCACGAGACCCTGCATGTCGACGCGTCCGATCGTCCGAGCGCCGAGGACAACATCCCCGCCGCGGCTTTCCGGACTTAGAGCCCATCCAAAAACCACGTAAGCGGCGTTCTCGGTCGCTCGAGTAGAGTCTACACTTCGCTCCCTGCGGCCTTGCCTACGTGGTTTTTGGATGGGCTCTTAGCGCGGGCCCCCGGAGGGGGCCATTATTGGCGGGCGCCGGCCGCGGGGGCTTGTCAATCCGGGGCCTATGCCCTAATTCTTAGGCCTTCGCTTCTCGGAGTGCCCGGGTGGTGGAACTGGTAGACACGCAGGTCTCAGAAGCCTGTGATCGAAAGGTCGTGGAGGTTCAAGTCCTCTTCCGGGCACCAATTTCTTAGGGCAAAGCCGTTTAGATCCCGTCGACTTTCATGCGCTCGGCCACGAGCTTGGCGAAAGCCCGGAAGCACTCGGCGCCGAGACCTTTCGGGCAGGCATCCGTCAGGTGCCCCTCGAGGGTTCTCGCGCAGGCGGTCGTATCGGCGTGAGCGGCGCGGCGGCAGATGCAGCCCAGAAAGCCCAGGCGCACGCCCAGCCGCGAAAACGTCGCGCACTCGCTCGAGGTTTCCGAAGCGCAAACGCGCAAGTCGCGCCAGAGTTCGGCGGGCCAACGGACAAGCAGCTGACCTTGCTTTTGGCAGGAGCCGAGCTCCGCGACGTAGGGGTCCTTCTCGCTCAGCTTTCCGTTCACGAGTCGCCAGCGGTTGAGCTTGGGATCAAAGGAACTCGGGCGAAACGCGAGGGCGTCGAACTCGGTGCGTATCCACGCCGCCAGCTTCGTGGCCTGGGCGGCGGCGTCTTTCTGGGCCCGCTCGTGGTCCCGCAAGGCGAGCAGCCGCGCTTCGAGCGTCGCCGCGGTCCCGACGAGTTGCGAAAGACGCACGGCCACGCCGGGCTCGCGCGAGGAGAACGAGGCGATCAGGTAGCCGCTCAACTCCGTTTGCAAGGGGACGTCGCGGTAGTCCAGGTCCCGGCACGCGGGCAAGGCGCGGTCGAGCACCGCCGCCCGTCGTTCGGAATCCTCCGGACGCTCGCCCCGAATCGCGGGGTAGGGGGAGAGCGCTTCGCGACACTCTTTAGGGTCCCGAAAAGTTTTGCCGTTCTCGCGAACGACGATCGTTCTCTCGAGGACCTTCGAGATCGCGGGGCGATTGAGACGTTCGTGCTCGCGGTCGTACTCGGCCCTCGGGTAGACTTGTTCGACGTGGGCGCGGCAAAGCGTCTCTTCGCACGAGACGGTCTTTCTTTTTTCTTTGCGTCCGACGACGCGCACCTTCGGACAGCGTTCGAGGACCGTCGTTTCGACGCCGGTGCTTTGGAGCGTCTCCGTCGTTTTGGTCTGGTAGTCGACTTCGACGCCGAAGAGCTGACAGATTTTCGCGGCGCAGGCCGCGCGGGCTCCCGTGAGCGCGGCTTCCTCGGTCGCCCCTTCGCCTTCGCAAAAGAAGCCCCAGCCGTCCGTGGACTTGTAGTCGCGGTCGAACCAGGCGGGCTTCGCCTGGGCCTGGGCCTGGGCGCGTGGCGCGAGCCAGGCCGCGATCAGAAGCGGCGCGGCCCACGCCCCAAGCTTTTTCACTCCATCCCCTCGTTCGTCCACCCTTCCCGAAGGGTCGCTTCGACTTTGTTACGCAGATCGGTCGGGGCCTTGGCTTTCTGGGTCGAGGCGAGCAGGAGTTGCTTCATCTCGGCCTTCGGGATCGAGAGCAGGCTGAAGACTTTCATGAGCCGGGTTTCGGTACCGTCGGCCGCGGTTTTCGCGACCTGCTCCCAATAACGATCCGTCACGTCGAGGTTGCGGAAAGACGCGCGGCTCACTTCGGTGATGAGCGACTTGAGGCTCTGGTCGTCCATGCGGAGTCCCGCGTCCGACGACTCGACCACTTTGGTCAGCTGGGTCTCGATCTTGTTCGCGAGGAAGCCCTTGGCGGCCAGGTCCGAAGCCTTGAAGGCCGCCTGAACCCGGCTATCGGAAGGTACTTCGGCCACGCCGATAAAAAGAACTCGCTCGTCTTTCTCTTTGACCGAGACGCTCTCGGTCACCCAATCGGGCCGCTTCTCGAGTCCGTCCATGCGCGAGAGCACCCGCTCCCCCTCGACCGGACGTGAAGGCGCGCTCGTGCATCCCGCGAGCAAAAATCCCGTCGTGGCGGCGATCCCCAAAAGTCGTTTCATCGTGCTCCTCCTTTTTTAGGTAGCTTCCTGGACCCGTCCGGATGGAACTCGGTCGAGATTCCTTTCCCGTCCTTGCCGTATTCCGTTTGGCGGACGAGGCGGCCTTGCGCGTCGAACTCCTGATCTAACGAGAGTTTTCCGGTCACGTCGTACTGCTTGGCGCGAAGGGACTTTTCTTCGTAGATCCGGCTGGCGCGAGCTCCGTAGTGGAGGCCTTCGTAGCGGCCCGCCTCGAACACGTTTTCGGTCCAAAGGCTGCCGTCGTCGCGGTAAATCTTTTCGTGCACGGTCTTTCCCGTGGCCTTCGTTTCGGTATCTAGATTGCCGTTTTGGAAGTAGACGGTCTCGGTGACGACGTCCCCGGCCTTCCAGGTCGAAAGGCTCCTCGGCTTGCCGTCCTCGAAGTAGGTGCGCGACTCGCCGTCGAGGACGGGGTTGAGTCCGTTCGCGTCGAGCTGAACGCGAAAACGGGCCACGACTTTGCGGCTCTTCGAAGACGCGATTTCGATCTCTTTGAGCCGCTGACCGAGGTCCTTCTCGCTCCGGAGGAAGCGGCCTCCGCTCAGCTCTTGGCTCGCGACGACTTTTCCGTTTCGGTAGGTCTCGGTCGCGAGCGCTTTCCCGCGGCCGTCGAAGAGGCGAACCTCGTTCTCGCCGCGAAACCCGCAGATCTGCGCTTGTTCCGGGAAGAAGGCTTTGTCTCCGCAGTTGACGTGGTTGAGTTGTCCGCGCTCGTTCCAGGTGAGCCGGGCCTGCTCGTAGCCGCCCACGAACCAGGCCATCGACGAGACCTTCGCTCCGGCTTGGTAGCGGACTTGGAGTCCCTCGGCCTGGCCCTGCTTATAGTGTCCTATTTCGTAGAGCTTGCCGTCGGGCGCGAAGATGCGCTCGACCCCTTCCTTCTGGTCTTGGGCGTTTATCGTTTTTTCGACGCGGCGGCCTTGGTAGTCGATCGAGACTTGGCGACCGATCCGCTGGCCCTTGACGTAAGTGGACTCCGCGGCAAAGTCCCCTTTTTCGTCTCGGCAACTTAGCACGCCGGATGCCTTCTTTTCCTCGACATCCGACGCGCTCATCGGGCGATCCCCGAGACGGCAGACGCGTTCGGCGCGTGCGTCGTACGCTCCGCAGGCCGAAAGCAGCGCCAGACTTTTCCCCCAAGAAGCTTTTCTTTGATTCATGGGCTCAGGATAGGGCCCGGTCGAAGTCCGCCGACGCGCGGGTTTTGGCGCGCGCCGATAATTCGTAGCCAAAAAGGTCCACGAATTATCGAGCGCCGTCGGCGAGCCATGCTCCTTTTCGGGAATACATCGCCCGATGATAGAAACCATGATCATGTCGGCTCGCTCGTGGCTGCTCACCGTCGTCGCATCGTTTTTCGTTTTCTCCACGGGCTTGGCCCTCGCGGGAACGCGAAAGGCCTCGGGCGCGCCGCGGATTTTCCTTGGACCCGAGGGACGGCGCTTGACGGTCATCGCGCTCGCGCCGCCCGAAGAAGCCCGCTTCCTCATCCACTTCGAAGGATGCGGTGGGCCTTGGGAAGCGAAGTCTATCCTGCACGAGAGGGTCCGGCACGCGAGCGGCGATGAGTACATCGTCTCGCTCGGCAAGAAAAAGCGCTTCACTTCGCTTCGCTCGAAATCCACGGGCTGGAGCGGTTGGACCGAGGTGACGGCCGAGGCCTACGGCACGGGCGAAGCACTCCCCTATGCCTACTCCGAAAAGGAAAGCAAAAAGCTCGATGCGGCCCGAGTCACGAAGCTTTTGGCCCTCGAGGCGAGCTCGCGTTGAAACAAGAAAGAGGGACGATGGCCACGAAAAGATTTTTGATCCTGGCGCTTGTGGGGCTCGTGGGAGCGGCCAACGCGAACGTTTTCGAGTTCAAAGACGCGGCGGGCTTCGAACGCTGCCTCTCGGCGAAAGACGTCACGGACGCGGCCAAGCCCAAGCGGCGTCTCGCGCCCGGCGAGGTCGCCACGCGTTGCTTGGAGCAAGGACTCCGCCTCGCGCGCGAGGACCGCGCCCAGATCCCCGAGTTCGTCGGGATCGTCCAGCGGAATTCCGCGCCCGAGAATGCCCTCGATCTCGTCGCGCTCGAGGTCGAAGCCAAGCCGCCGGCCTGCAACGAGACGGCCAACTACGAAGTCCTGCTGGCGGCCCTCGCCCGTCCGCGGGACTTCCCGACTCCGACGGGTTCCTACTACCGGAAAGCCGAAGGGGTCCTGCGTCGCTGCGTGAAGGACGCCGAATTTCTCGGCGACATCAAAGAGGAACGGGAATCGTCGAACAAGTTCGTCCGGGAGAACGTCCAGTTCTTCTTCAAGTCGAACCCCGCGATTCGCTGATCTCAACCCGAAGGAGAGTCTATGTTTCGCTTTTCTCTCATTGCCCTCATCGCCGCTTCGGCGTGGGGAGCCCACGCCGGAAAATTGGAGCGCAATCACCTGAAGAACGTCGTCGATCCGGCGATCGAGAAGGCCAAAAAGGATTTCGCGACGGCCTGCGGTTGCAACTGGAGCATCAGCTTCGATCGCGCCGTCGCCGAAAAACAGGGCCTCGACAAGCTGAGCGCCCTCGTGAACATGGCCGAAAAAATCTCGGAAGAAGCGCCGGGTTACTGCGACGACGCGGATTCCAAGAAGACGGCCTGTAAGGTCTCCAAGATCATCTTCGCCTACGGCCCCGAGCTGGCGCTTAGGGTCGAGAAGGACACGGCGACCTTCGTGACCGACGGCGGCGCCATCAAGACCTTCGATATGCTCATGACGGAGCTCGACAAGTAGCCTTGCTCAAGTCCGGCCTGGCGCCTAAAGATTCCGTATGCAAATCCGCCGGGCCGACGCCTCCAACCGCGCTTCGCTCATCGAGCGGCTCCGCCGCGAGCCGGCCCGCCACGCGGTCGTGCTCCAGGATCTGCTGCTTTGGTTCGAGGAATCTCGCTTTCACTTCGTCGAGACTCCCGCGGGTCTGAGCTACCTGCACGTCTCGGGGCATCCGGCGCACCAACGCCGTCATCCCGTGATCATCTTGGACGGCGAGCCCGCCGAGGTCGAAGCGCTGCTTCGCTTCGTGGCGCCGCCGGCGCCCTTCGTCGTGCGCGAGACTTCGGACCTGCATACCTCGGCGCTGCGCGAGTACTTTCCGGAGGCCCGCTTTTACTTCGAGCAGCGCATGGACCTCGCGAAGGAACGCTTCCGTCCGGCCCACCGGGGGTTCGCGCGGGAAATGACCCCCGAGGATGCGCCCGCGCTCGCCCGTTTCATGGGAGCTCCCCCCGCGGCGGCTCCCGCGCTTCTGGGTTGGATCCAGGGGGCCGAGGCTTTCCTTGGGGTCTTCGAGAACGACGCGCTCATCGCGGTCGGTTCGTCCTTCGTGACCCTGCCCGAAGTCTGGACCCTCATCGGGATCGAGACGCATCCCCGCTCCCGGGGGCGGGGCTTCGCGACCGAAATCACGTCGAATCTCGTCGAGATCGCCCTGCGCGAGACTCCGCTCGTCTCGCTCACGGCGGTCAGCGACAACGTGCCGGCCGTGAAGATTTACGAGCGTTTGGGCTTCCAACGGACCCAGGGCCGCCTTTGGGCGGACTGCGGCGCCGGCTCGGCCCCCGACGCCTCGTCTTCCCCGGCGCCCGCCGCGCCGCCGGCCCCGCCGGAAAGCTAAAGCTTTGACGCGCGAATCGCGGCCTTCGCCCCCATACTGAGGAAATGAAGCCAGTTTTCCCTTTGGGTTTAAGGGCCGTCGTTCTGCTTTCGATCGTGTCGGCCGGGCACGCGTTCGCGCATGACGGCTTTGGGGAGGGCTCCGCGCCCGCATCCTCGGGGGGCGAACGGAGGCTTCGGGCCGATCCGCCGCCGCCGTGGCTCCGGCACCTTAGCCGCTGCGGCGAGGCGGCGGAGCTTATGGGCCTTTCGAAGGAAGGCTTCACCGGAATCGACGACATGACGACCGTCGCGAGCAAGCTGCGCGCCGAGGTCTCGTACCGCGCGAGCGACAAGACCTTCGTGGAGGCCGCCCGGCATCCCGTCCTTCGGGATAACCTCGACTACGCGGCCCACGCCTCGAAACTCCCGAAGGGTGAAGGCGCCCTCCGGGAGCTCTTCGAAAAGTCCCAGGACCCCCAGATGCGCAACTCCGTGCTGCTCGAGCTCGACCAAAGGCCTCTGGCCGCTTACGTCGCCAAGACACCGCGCCTCGGCGAGCTGAGCCTCGAGGCGGCCTTGCCCCTCCGCCGGGTATCGATTTTCTCGGATCCGAAACAGGCCGCGGCCCTGAAGGCGACCTTCTACCGGCTCTGCGACAAGGACAATCAAGGCCCGCGGGAGCCTTTCGAGGGCTATTTTGCGGCGCTCGAGCGGGATTATTCCGCTTTCGCCGCCAGCTCCGCGCGTCGCCGGGCCCTTTTCGAAGCCTGGATGAACGGCAAGGCCCTCTCGACGGGCCGCCCGGACGTCGTGGCGGAATAGCCGAGCGCCGCCTTTCGCCGTTCCATCCCGCCCCTGTCCCAAGCGGGGCTCGCAAAATCGAGTCTTCTGTCCCAAGGAATCCCCCGCTTTCGGTCACGCTTGAGCTTTGACGCCACGCAATCATCCGTTTACGAACATACGAATGTCTTTTCTTGATCGTTTTCTCTCGGGATCGAAGTCCAAAGCCGAAGCAACGGGTGCCCTGAGCGCGCCCCTCAAAGGCCGCGTCGTCCCGCTCGAGCAAGTTCCGGACGCCGCTTTTTCGGGCAAGATCCTGGGCGACGGAATCGCGATCGAACCCTCGGAAGGTCTGCTCGTGTCGCCGGTGAACGGCGAGGTCGTGCAGATCTTCCGTACGAACCACGCCGTGGGCTTTCTGTCGGACGACGGCGTCGAAGTCCTCCTGCACATCGGCATCGATACGGTCAAGATGAACGGCGAAGGCTTCCGCGCGCACGTGAAGGCCGGCGACAAGGTCAAGGCGGGCGACAAGCTCGTCGAGTTCGACCTCGACCTCGTTCGCGCCAAGGCCAAGTCCACGATCACGCCGATCGTCGTCACGAACATGGACGCGATCGCTTCCGTTGAAACGCTTCGTTCCGGAGAGGTCGCCCACGGGCAGGATCTCCTCCGCGTCACGCCGAAGAAGGCCTAAGTCCCGTTTTCGAAGGAGCCAGCCATGGAAAAGACCGTACGCATCTTGAACGACGAAGGATTCCACGCCCGTCCCGCCGGCGTCTTCGTCAAGAAAGCCTCGGAATTCACCTCGACCATCGAAGTGAAGGCCGGTGAGGTCACGAAAAACGGCAAATCCATCATGGCCCTCATGAGCCTTGGCCTCGCCAAAGACGCCGAGATCACGATCAAGGCCCAGGGCCCCGACGAAGCCGCCGCGGTCGACGCCTGCGTCGACCTCGTGAACAAGAAGTTCCAGGCCTAGGCCCCGCCATGCAACTCAGCGGCAAGAGCGCCTCGAGCGGGATCGTCGTCGGACGCGCGCTCGTCCTCAAGATCGACCCGATCGTGATCGACCCCGCGCCGACGACGAACGTCGACGCCGAGATCAAGCGTTTCCGCGCCGCCCTCGCCAAGTCCAAGGCGGACCTGGGGCACGTGCGCGACGCCGCGATGGCCGCCATGGGCGCCGATAAGGCCGCGATCTTCGAATCGCACATGATGCTCGTCGAAGATCCCGAGCTCACGGGCGAAGTCGAAGCCCTCATCCGCGGGAAGAACCAGAACGCCGCCCAGGCGCTGAGCGAAGTCGCGGCCAAGTTCGTGGCCGTCTTCGAAGCCATGGACAACGAATACATGCGCGAGCGCGCGGCCGACGTGCGCGACGTCACGCTCCGGATGCAACGCAACCTGGCCGGCATCGAAGTCCCCGACCTTTCCACGGTCAAGGACCCCTTCGTGCTCGTGGCCCACGACCTTTCTCCCTCGGAAACGGCCGTCATGGACCCCAAGAAGGTCCTTGGCATCCTGACGAACGTCGGTGGCAAGACCGGCCACACCGCCATCGTCGCGCGGACCCTCGAGATCCCGGCCGTGCTGGGGCTCAAGCGCGCGACCGAAGTCCTGAAGAGCGGCGACTGGGTCGCCTTCGACGGCGACACGGGCGAGGTCGTGGCTTCGCCCGACGAGACGACGCGCGCCCAATTCCTGCGCGATCGCGAACGCCAACAGAAAGACAACGTCGAGCTGCGCGCCCTCGTCGGGCAACCGAACGCGAGCGCCGACGGCGTCGTGGTCGGCCTCATGGGGAACATCGGCAGCCCGCAGGACCTGGGCGTGCTCAAGAAGTACGACGCCGCGGGCGTCGGGCTCTTCCGCACCGAGTTCCTCTTCATGGATCGGCCGACGATGCCGAGCGAAGACGAGCAGTACGAAGCCTACAAGACCGTGCTCGAGAGCCTCGCCGGCAAGCCGGCCACGATCCGCACGATCGACATCGGCGGCGATAAGCCCGTGCCTTTCATGAAGATCGGCAAGGAAGAGAATCCTTTCTTGGGTTACCGCGCCGTTCGCTACTGCCTCGACCACCCCGAGCTCTTCGGCGTGCAATTGCGCGCTTTGCTCCGGGCGAGCGTGCACGGCCATCTCAAGATCATGTTCCCCATGATCTCCTCGCTCGAGGAGCTCCAGCGTTGCAAGGCGCAGCTCGAGGCCGCGCGCGCCGAGCTCAAGGCCAAGGGCGTCGCCGTCGCCGAGAAGATCCCCGTGGGCGTCATGATCGAGATCCCGTCCGCGGCCGTCATCTCGGACATCCTCGCGCAGAACTGCGACTTCCTGAGCATCGGCACGAACGACCTTATCCAGTACACGGTCGCGGTCGATCGTTTGAACGAGCGCGTGCAGGATCTCTACGATCCGTTTCATCCCGGCGTCCTGCGGCTCATCCGCACGGTCATCGAAAACGGCCACAAATACGGCGTCAAAGTGAGCATGTGCGGCGAGATGGGCGGAAGCCCCTTGCACCTGCCGCTGCTCTTTGGCCTCGGACTCGACGAATTCAGCATGGCTCCCACGTCGATCCTACGCCTGCGCCGGCAACTGAAGGGTTGGAAGCTTCCCGAGGCGAAAGCCCTCGTGGAAGAGGTTTTCTCGAAGTCCCGTTCCCAAGATATCGAAGCCGCGCTCGAAAGGGCGCGCACGGCCCGCGCTTAAGGGGTTGCGCGGTCCACATCACAAGGAGAGCAGATGATTTTCTCGTCCCTTCAGAAACTCGGTAAATCCCTCATGCTGCCGGTCTCGGTGCTCCCCATCGCGGGCATCCTGCTCGGCGTGGGCGGCGGCTTCCTCGCCAGCGCCGACAAGTCCGGCATGCAGATCGCGCCCTTCGTGCGCACCCTGCTCGAGATCATGCAGAACTCGGGCGGCGCCATCTTCGGCGCGCTCGCGCTGCTCTTCGCGGTCGGCGTGGCCCTCGGCTTCACGGACGACGACGGCGTCGCCGGTCTCGCGGGCGTGACGGGCTTCGTCGTGCTCCAGGGCACGATGGGCACCATGGCCAAGGTCCTCGGCGTCGCCACGTCTAAAGTCATGGGCATCGACTCGATCGACACGGGCGTCATGGGCGGCATCATCGCCGGCGGCATCGCGGCCTTCATGTTCAAGCGCTACTACCGCATCAAGCTGCCCGCGTACTTGGGCTTCTTCGCGGGCAAGCGCTTCGTTCCCATCGCGACGGCCTTCGGCGCGATCGTCGCGGGTATCCTGATGGCCTTCGTGTGGCCCCCGATCGGCCGCGGCATCGACGCCTTCTCGCACTGGGCTTCGCTCGGCAATCCGACGCTCGCCATGGGCATCTACGGCGTCGTCGAACGCGCGCTCATTCCCTTCGGTCTGCACCACATCTGGAACGTGCCCTTCTTCTTTGAAGTGGGCGAGTACTTCCAGCCGCTCCAACGCGGCGTGGACTGCACGATCGAGGCCGTGCGCAGCAACCCCGAGATGTGCAAACGCGTGACGGGCGAAGTGACCCGCTTCTTCGCGGGCGACCCGACCGCGGGCAACATGGCCGGAGGTTACCTCTTCAAGATGTTTGGTCTCCCGGCCGCCGCGATCGCGATCTGGCACACGGCCAAGCCCGAGAAGCGCGCCCTCGTCGGTAGCCTCATGGTTTCGGCCGCGATCACGTCGTTCCTGACGGGGATCACCGAGCCCATCGAGTTCGCGTTCTTGTTCGTGGCGCCGATCCTCTACGCGGTTCACGCGCTCTTCGCGGGCCTTGCCTTCGTGTTGCTGAATCTCGCGGGCGTGAAGCTCGGTTTCGCGTTCTCGCACGGCGCGATCGATTACGTGCTACACCACTTCGTGAGCGGCCTGGGCGAGAAGCCCTTGCTCATGATTCCGTTCGGTCTCGCGTACGCGGTCCTTTACTACTTCTCGTTCCGCTTCATCATCACGACGTTCAACCTCGCGACCCCGGGCCGCGAGAAGGACGACGTGGCGACGGCGGCTCCGACGGCTTCGAAGGGCGGCGACGCGGCCCTCGCGAGCGGCCTGATCCAGGCCTACGGCGGCGGCGAGAACATCGCGAGCCTCGACGCCTGCATCACGCGCCTTCGCATCGAAGTGAAGGACGTGGCCAAGGTCGACCAGGCCCAGATCAAGCGTCTCGGCGCCACGGGCGTGCTCGTGTCGGGCAACGGCGTGCAAGCCGTCTTCGGCACGCGCTCCGACCTGCTCCGCACGGAGATGGCCGCGCAACTGAAGCGCTAACAGGCTGTTGAAAAAGTGCCGTCTGCGGCGTTCTCGGTCGCTCAGAGCCCTTCGGGCGGCTACCTCGCTCCCTGCGGCCTTGCATCCGACGACTTTTTCAACAGCCGGCTAAGTCCTGCATGAGTTCGGGCGAGAGCGCTCCCCGCATCGTGCCGGCCTTGCCGGCGCACATGCCCGAGATCGTCGCGATCTACAACGCGGCGATGGAGGAGCGCATCGCGACCTCGGACACCGAAGCCCAGACGCTCGAAGACCGCCAAGCGAGTTTCGAGCGTCTGCGCGACCGCTATCCTTTTCTGGTGGCGGTAGACGGCGAGGAAGTCGTCGGTTACGCGAATCTCTATCCTTGGTCTCCGCGCGCGGGTTACCGCTTCACGGCCGAGAATGCGGTCTACGTGCGGCGCGATCGGCGCGGCACGGGCCTCGGACGACGCTTGCTCGGTGCCCTCGTCGAGGCGGCCCGCGTGGCGGGATTTCGCCATCTCGTCGCGCGAGTTTTCGAGCACAATTCCGCGAGCCAGGCGCTCCACGTCTCGTTTGGGTACCGAAAGATCGGCGTCCAGCGCGAGGTGACCTGCATGGACGGTCGTTGGTACGACGTCGGCCTTTTTGAGCGGATTCTTCGCTGATCGGTTCGTCGGCGTGACTGAGCGGTCGCCCGCGACCGGCGCGGGTTTCTGATTTCCGCTAGAAGAACCCCATGACGAGAAACGCGTGTCGGGGAATTTGGATTCTTTGGTCGATCGCGCTGGGGCTTGGCATGGGCATGCCGGCGGCCTTCGCTTCGCGGGCCAGCGGCCTGCGCTTTCCCGTGGATCTGCCCACCGACGGGGCGCTTTATCGTTTGAAGCCCGCCTTTCCTCGCCTGGCTTGGCCGGGTCGACCGCTCTTCGCGACGATGGCGCCGGGAACCAAGCGGCTCTACGTCGTGGATCAGGGCGGGCGCATCGATTCCATTCCCAATCGCGAAACGGTGGGGCCGGCCGATCGTCGTCCCTTCTTGGACTTGGGTATCCGCGTCCGCTCGGACGCTTACGAGACCGGGCTGCTCGGCCTCGCCTTCGATCCGGACTTCGCGCGGAACCGGGAGTTCTACGTTGCCTACACGGACCCTTCGCTCGCCCTCGTCGTGGCGCGCGGGCGCGCCCGCGACGCGATGAGCGCCGAGAACGCCGCGCCCGAGATCGTGATTCGCGTTCCCAAACGCGAACCCCACGACAATCACAACGGCGGCATGATCGCCTTTGGTCCCGACGGCTTTCTTTACGTCGGCACGGGAGACGGCGGCTACTACGGCGATCCGCTCGGCAATTCGCAGAACATGGGGCAGCTCCTGGGCAAACTCTTGCGTCTCGACGTGCGCGGACAGACGACCTACCGCGTGCCCGAAGGAAATCCTTTCGTGTCCGTGAACGGGGCGCGGCCGGAGATCTGGGCTTTGGGGCTACGAAACCCGTGGCGCTTTTCCTTTGATCGCGCGAGCGGTGAGCTTTGGCTCGGCGACGTCGGGCAAGACGCACGCGAGGAGATCAATCTCATCGAGGCGGGGGGGAACTACGGTTGGAACGTGCGCGAGGGCCGCGTACGCCACGAGCGCGGCCCGGCGCCCGTGCCCGGCCGTCGTTATCTCGAACCCCTTTACGACTATCCCCACTGGGAGAACGGCCAGCGCGTCGGCGGCAGCGTAACGGGCGGTTACGTTTACCGCGGTCGCCGAGATGCGGCGCTCAGAGGGACCTACGTCTTCGCGGATTTTGTGAGTCGTAAGATCTGGGGACTGCGTCGCGCGGGCGGAAGTCAAGTTACGCGACTGGAACTCGCGTCGCAGGAAGGCGTCGTGTCCTTTGGCGAGGACGACGAAGGTGAACTCTTCGTGGTTTCGCGCAGCGCGGGTGGGGGCGCGATCTCGCGCTTCGAAGCCGTCCTGAATTCGCCGGCATTGCGGATTCCCTCGCGGCTCTCGCAGACGGGGCTCTTCGCGTCGACGCGAGAACTCGTGCCCGCGGCGGGTGTGCATCCCTACGAGGTCAACTCCGAACTCTGGTCCGATGGGGCGCGCAAGCGGCGTTGGGTCGCGGTGCCGAGCGCTGGCTTCGTCGAGTTTCGCCGCGAGGGAGCCTGGGAGTTTCCGGTCGGCAGCGTTTTCGTGAAGCACTTTGAATTGCCTACCGTGGGCGGGCGTCTCGTGCGGCTCGAGACGCGGGTCCTCGTACGGCATCGCGCGCCCGGCGGGCCCGAATGGCGCGGTTACACCTACCGGTGGAACTCGAACCAAGACGACGCCGTGCTCATCGACGGCGCGGAGCAGGCCAGCTACGAGGTCGAGAATGCCGACGGAAGTCGTCGACGCCAGACTTGGAGTTTTCCGAGCCGCGCGGATTGCTTGCAGTGCCACGTCGGCGGCGCGGGCGGCACGCTGGGCGGACGGACCGCGCAGCTCCATCGTCCCGTGCGCTTGGCCGACGCGCGCCTCGTGGATCAGATTCGGCATTGGGAAAGTTTGGGACTCTTGCGGGGAGTCGAGGGAACGCCGGCCGAATGGCCGGCTTACGCCGCGCTCGCCGACGAAAGCGCCGATCTCGAACGCCGCGTGCGCTCCTACCTGGCCGTGAACTGTTCGCATTGCCACTTTGCGGGCGGTCCCGCGCCCGGGGGCCTCGATCTGCGCGCCGAGATTCCGCTTTCGCGCGCGGCGATCGTGGGAACTTGCGCGAGCGAAGGGGACCTCGGGCTCAACCGGCCCTACCGCGTCCATCCGGGCCGGCGGGAAGCGAGCGTGCTTTGGGCACGGCTCAAGAGCCTGGATGCGGACGTGCGTATGCCGCCGCTCGCGACTTCGGTCGAGCACGCGGAAGCGGTGCGACTCGTGGGAAGCTGGATCGATGGACTTCCGGGCGGCGCCTTAGCACCTTGCCGCTAGTTTCGACGATGGTGGCCGAAGGCGCTCAGGCGTCTTCGGCGTTGAGGGCGCGACGAAGCGCGCGGCCGCCTTCGCGCGAAGCTTGGAGTTCGGTCCCGTCGCGGAGCGTGACGGTAGGGCCCGGTCCTTGGCCGCAGGCCCGGACGGCTTCGAGTTTCACGAGACAGTTGCGGTGGATACGGACGTAGGCCGTCGGGTCGAGGCGCGTCTGGAGTTCGTTCAGCGAAAAGTCGACGACGTAGTTCGTCGCCCGCGTGAAGAGGCGCGTGACGTGGTCTTCACTCAGGAAGTACTCGACTTCGCTTTCTTCGATGACTTTGTGCCGGAGCCCGACCCGCAGAACGAAACGCCGAATCCGCTCCGTACTTTGGGTGCGTGGTGGGCCGTCCGCGAGGAGTTTCTCGAGCCGCTCGCGCTCGCCCGGGGAGTCGCGGAAGGCGCGATCGAGGCTCGCACGGAGGCGGGCGTCGGGACTCGGTTTGAGGAGATAGTCGCAGGCGTTCACTTCGAAGGCCCGAATCGCGAAGGCATCGTGGGCCGTCTGGAAGATGACCTTGGCGCGAAGTCCGGGGCAAAGGCGCAGCATCTCGAAACCGTTCATCTCGGGCATCTGCACGTCCAAGAAAACGAGGTCCGGATCGAAGGCGTCGATTTTTTCGAGCGCGACGAAAGCATCGGGAGCTTCTTCGATCACGAAGTCCTCGCCGCGCGTTCCGGCCTCGCGCTCGAGGAAGGTGCGTAGGCGGCGTCGCGCGAGTTCTTCGTCGTCGACGATGAGAATTTTTCGTTTCATCCGCGCTTCCCGCTGAAGGTGAAGGTGGCGAGCGTCGTGCTTCCGTCGGCTTCCGTTCGCAGGTCGAAGCGACCGTCCTCGCCGTAGAGAAGCTCGAGTCGACGGCGGGTGTTCTCGAGTCCCGTGCCGTGGCGGTGCGCGGCCGATTCGAGCGGGGCGCCCGTGTTCCGGACTTCGCAGCGATAGATCCCGCCTTCACTCCGAACTTGAATGGAGAGCCGGCCGCCTTCGCGGGCACCTTCGATGCCGTGCTTGATCGCGTTTTCGGCCAGAGTTTGCATGAGGAGGGCGGGTACGTGGAGCGTCGTGAACTCCGCGGGCACGTTGATCTCGTAGCGGATGCGCTCGCCGAAGCGAAGTTTCTGGAGTTCGAGGAAATCACGCACGACGTCGAGTTCGTCGGCGAGCGTGACCGTGGCGGCCTTCGAGGCCTCGAGCATGCGACGGTAGAGTTGCGAGAGCTTGGCGATCATCTCGACGGCCTGGTCGGGATCGACGTGCACGAGGGCACCCAAGTTGTTGAGGATGTTAAAGAGAAAATGCGGGTGCATCTGCTGCTTGAGGGTACGCAGTTCGCCCTCGACCTGCGCGAGGCGGCGCAGGGGACGGCTCAGGCGACGGCCGAGCGCGTAGGCAAGGACGGCGAGAAAGAGGGTGCCCGCGGCGGCGCCCAGCAGAAGACGTTCTTGCGTGGTCTCGACGATGCGAAAGCGCGCGGCCCGCGACTCGGAGAGGATGACGAGCGGGGCGTCCGCGCCGAGTTCGGGGATGCCGAGCGGGGCTTGGGCTGCGACCCGTTCGGAAGGGGAGTTCGTCGCGGCATCCGCGCCGAGTTCGATGCTCTGTCCCACGCCGGCGCGGGCGGCCAAGAAACTTTGGATGCGCTCGGCGGGGATGCTGGCGACGATGCGTCCGGCGTGGTGTCCGAGGAGCCCTCGGACGGGCGCCGCGAAGACGAAGCCCCCGCCGTCCTGCGCGCGTTCGAAGCGCCCGGCTTTCTCGTCGTCGCGGAAGCGAAGTTGGCTCGTGGGCGTGGCGTCGGCGTCGGGAAGTACGAGCACTCCCCGGTCATCGCCGTCGAGGAGAGCGATCGAGCCAACGAGCGGGCTTTCCCGCCGAACTTCTTCGAGCAAACGTTGCGCGACGTGCTCAAAGAGCACGCTACGTACGGCCCCCGCGACGTCGGCGTTGCGGCCGAGCGCATCGACGCGGATGCGGAGGCGCTCAAGTTCGTGGCGCATGGCTTCGGCCGCGCGCTCGGCGCCTAATCGCAACTCGCGGTCGGCGTTTTCGCTCGTGAGACGCGAGACGCTACGGGCAAAGAAAAAGGCGATCGTGGCGGCGGGCGCGGCGGCCGCGAGTACGAGCGTGAAGACGAAGAGGGATCGAAAGTTGCGCATGGCCTAGCGTTTCTCCGGGGCGGTCGAGGGGACGGGCGTGGGCTTCGTGGGCGGGACGTAGGCCTCGCGGATCGCGCGCGCGGCCTGGGCGGGTGCCGCCGAGCTCTTGGTGCCCCGGCCGATCGCGCCCCAGCGGAAAAGCGTTCGGGCGTCGACCCGGATCGGCGGGGCCACCGCCGCCACGGCGAAGCTCGTGCGGAGAACTTCCACGCTCGGGGCGGGCACCTTCGCGTTCACGGGCCGTCGGAAAGCTTCGTTCTGCCAGCGCGTTTGCACGGGCAAACTCTGGAGATGGCGCGCGAGCGCGAGCAGGCGCCCGCGGTGCGGTCCCCGGAGCGAGTCGTTCGGGAAGACGAGCACGTGCGCGAGCCGGTAGGCGTGCACGGGGCCGCTCTCGACGTTCGGAATCGCGGCCACGCCGAGTCCCTCGCCGAGACGATCGAAGGCATCGCGTAGCGCCCAGTCCCCGTTGATGGCGAAGGCGTAGCGCCCGGCGAGAAAGTCGTCCGTGGCGCAGGCGAAGCCGCACTTGGCTTCGACGATGCGGTCGCTTTCGAGCGAGGCGAAGAACGCGAGGGTCTTCTCGAGGATGGCCGTGTCGCCGGGATCGTCGTCGAAGGGGCGGCCGCCGAAGGCTCGCCAGAAGGGCGCGAAGAAATACGGCGTGCGGTGCCACCCGACGCCTTTCGGTCCGCCCTTGGGAAGCTTACGCACTTGCTCGCGTAAGGCGTCCCAACTCGCGGGCGCCGAAGCGATCCAGCGTCGATTGAAGAAGAGCAGAGGGTGATTGCCGTCGAGGAGCGGCAGGCCGTGGAGCTTGCCGCCGAGCGTGGCGCGTTCGAAGTGCTCCGCGGGGACCTCGGGTGATTTGAGGTCGGCGGGAATCTCCGAGAGACGAAGTTCCGCGGCGAGGCTCAGACTGTCGGCGGGCACGATCGCCGCGGCCGGCGCGAGTCCGCGTTGGCTTTGCGTGACGAGCGCGGGGGCGAGTTCAACGCCGCTCTCGAGGCGGATCGCGGGGTCGACTTCGCGCACGACTTTCTCGAGAAAGCGGGCTTGGCTGCGATCTTGGGCGTGCCAAAGCACGAGCGGAGCGGGTTTGGCCTCGGTTTCCCAAGCTCCCCCGCATCCTAACCATAAAGTCGCGCCCCACTTCGCGAGGCCCCAACGAGAGTATTTCAAGGCGACCATTCTAGTGGAGCGCGGCCAAATGTCCGACCGCCTGGTGGGAAGAATAGACCGTTTGGTGCGGACCTTCTTTTGGGGGAGGTCTTGTTTGTGGGATGCTGTGCGTTATGGAAAAGCTGCAAGCTATGATTTTCACGGTCTTTCTCGTCGCTGCGACCTCGGCCGTGGCTCAGCCCACCGAGGAAAACGGCGGCAATACGGATGTTCAGGTTCTCCAGGCTTGGTACGGTCAGGCGATCAATAGCCACACGGGTTTCGGGTCCGATCGCCGTCCGATCTTGCGCGTGGATTTCGCGACCTGCTCGACCCTTTCCTCGGAAACTCCGGAGCAAGGGGCCTATGCCTACGCCAAGCGGGACTGCCGCAAGGCTTTGAAGGAAGCGGCTCGGCTGGACGGAGTGTCTTCGCAGCTGAGCCCCGTCATCGGGTCCTACGTCGAGGACACCTATTGGTCCCGTAGTCGTCCTTCGCCGACGGGCGCGCAGATCTCTTCGCGCTTCTTTGGCTGCGCGACGGTTGAGCTGCGTACGGTCACGCCCGTCTCGATCGTGCAGGGGTCGACCTTCGAGGGGCTCGGCGTTTATCTGAACGGCGTCGAGACCTTCGTACCGAAGCTCGAGCTGCACGAAGTCGGCCGTGCGACGCTCAAAGACGGTCGTCCCGCGATCGTCCACCGTTTCGTGGGCGTGGACTTGTGCAAGGTCTCCGGCGCGAGCAAGTACTCCGCGCAGGTCACCTCGTTCAACGCCTACGCCCTCTACGCGGGTGGTCGTTACAAGCGTTGGGAACTCGCCGAGCGTAACCACGAGATCGGCTACGCCAACGGCAATACGACCTCGAACGGCTCGGGTTGGGGCAACCGGGTCAAGATCATCCCGTCGAGCTTCGATCGCCAGGACGAGATCCTGCGCAAGTAGGCGCGACGTGACTACCCGAAGTCCGGCGACGCGCTAGAATGGCGTCATGACGAACGCGTCGCCGACTTACGTTTTTCCGAAGGGTTTCGTGTGGGGATCGGCCACGGCCGCGATCCAGGTCGAGGGGGCCGCGAGTCTTTACGGCAAAGGTCCCTCGAATTGGGATGTGTTTTGCCGCGAACACCCCGAGAAGATCTTTGACCGCGGGAGCCCCGAAGTCGCCTGCGACCACTACCACCGCTACAAAGAAGACGTCCGGCTCATGAAGGAGACCGGGCACACGGGCTACCGCCTGTCGATCGCGTGGACCCGCATCTTCCCCGAAGGCTACGGCCGGACGAATCCCGAGGGCATCGCCTTCTACCGTGCGCTCTTCGACGAGTTGCTGGCAAGCGGTATCGAGCCGAACGTGACGCTCTACCACTGGGACTTGCCACAAACGCTCGCGGAGCGGGGCGGGTGGGAGAACAAGGAAACGATCGAGCACTTCGTGCATTACGCGCGCACTTGCTTTGAGCTCTTCGGCTCGCGCGTGCGCCTGTGGTCGACGCTCAACGAACCGGCCTGGACGACGCTGCAGGGCTACGTGACGGGCTTGCACCCGCCCAACCAAACGAGCCACCGCGCGGCGATCCAGGTCTCGCATAACTTCAACGTCGCGCACGCGCGCGTCGTGAAAGATTTCCAGGCGATGAAGCGCGCGGGGGCCTTCGCCGCCGGGGCCGAGGCGCAGATCGGCCTCGTGCTCAATATGTCGACCGTCTATCCCGCCACCAAGGACCCGCTCGACGTGCGGGCCGCGCGCCTGGCCGACGGCGTGCTGAACCGTTGGTTCATCGATCCCGCGCTCAAGGGCGTCTACCCCGAGGATATCTGGGAGCTCTACCGGAGTTGCGGGATCTTGCCCGTGCATACCGAGTCCGAGCTCGCGCTCTTCCGCGAAAACACGGTCGATTACATCGGCGTGAATTACTACTATCCGCACTACGCCTCGAGCGACGCGCCCGAGAGCGCCTATCACCTGAATACCTCGGGCAAGGCGAACGAGGACTGCGTGTTTGCCATCAAGGATCTCTTTCGCTTCGTGAAGAACCCGAGCGGCAAGTACACGGACTGGGGGTGGGAGATCTTCCCCGAGGGTCTCTACGAGTTGCTCTGGCGCGCCCAGGAATACCGGCCGGGGATTCCGGTCTACATCACGGAGAACGGCGTCGGCATGAACGAGAAACTCGACGATCAAGGCACCGTGAACGACGAAGCCCGCATCGAGTTCGTGCGCGAGCACCTGAAGGTCGCGCATCGCGCGATCTCGAACGGCGTGAACGTGAAGGGCTATTACATGTGGGCGCTCATGGACAACTTCTCGTGGGTGAACGGCTTCAAGAAACGATACGGGTTCTTGTTCGTCGATCGCGCCACGCAGGCGCGATCGATCAAGGCGAGCGGCCGGTGGTACCGCGAGGTCTCGGCCCGCAATGGCTTTTAGCGACGGGTCGCGAGCGTCTCGCGCACGGCGCGGGTGAACTCGACGAGGTCACCCGGGCTACGGCTCATGATGAGATTCCCGCTGCGGACGACGGGTTGGTCGAGGTAACGGCCGCCCGCGTTCTCGAGGTCCGCGCGTACCGAGGGCGTGCCCGTGACGTCGCGTCCCTTGGCGAGGCCCGAATCGATGAGGACTTGGGCCCCCGAGCAGATGATCGCGATGGTTTTGCGCAAGCGATGGAAGGCGAGCAAGGTCTCCAGCGCCTTGGCGTCTTTGCGAAGCACTTGGGTGGACCAGGCGCCGCCCGGTACGAGCAGGAGGTCGTAGTCGGACGGCCGTAGGCGCTCCAAAGCACCGCGCACGGGCGCCCATTTTGTCGGCTTCACGAAGTCCACGAGAAGCACGCGCGATCCGACCCAGCTCGGGGCGTAGACGTCGACGCGGGCGCCGCGCGCTTCGAGGTCGCGCAGCGGGAACTCGAGCTCGATGTCTTGGACGCCGTGCGAGGCCAGGACCGCGATGCGGTAGCCCCGGAGCTCGCGGGAGTCGGCGACCTCGTCGGGTTTGACGTCGTAGGCCATGCCGGCCGGCACCTCGTTCGGGAGGACGGGGCGTAGCGGGGTCGTGGCCCCGGCCGCGGCGGGCAGGCTGGAAAGACCGAGGAGAAGAAGGGATTTCGTTTTCATGGGGCTCCTTAGCGTTTGGGTTGCGTTGGGGACCGCCCCATAAAGCCAAAATCGGGTGTAAAGCTCAAATTATGGATTTTTTTAGATCTGATAAACTGAGGTTATGATTCATCCCGACTGGGTGCGGACTTTCGAGACGCTCGCGCAGCTCAAGAACTTCACGGCGACGGCCCGTCGCCTGGGCATGACCCAGCCCGGAGTTTCGCAGCACCTCAAGAAGCTCGAGCTCGAGTTGGGGGTGCCGCTCGTGGGTCGAGCGCGCGGCGCCTTCCAGCTCTTGCCCTCGGGCGAGCGTTTGCTCGAGTACCTTCGGGACCTTTCGGCCGGAGAAAAGAAGCTTCGCGAAGGTTTGCGCGAGGATCGTCCGGAGCGTGGCACCTGCCGAATTGCGGCGCCGGGGAGTCTGGGCCTGCTCGTCTACGATACCTTGCTCGAAGTCGGGCGCGAGTGTCCGGAATTGCGGCTGGATCTGACCGTCGCGCCGAGTCTGTCGGCCGAACGGCATCTCGAGCAAGGCGAAGTGGACTTGGCCTACCTCAATCATATGCCCCGCTCGGAACACCTTGAGGTGACCAAGCTCGCGGAAGAAAGGCTCGTGCTCGTGGTGCCCCGGTCGCGCGTCCGCCGGCGCGGACCGCTCGAGTGGAGCGCGCTCGCGGCCTGGGGGCTGGTGCGGCACCCCGACGGGACTCGGCTCGCCGAACGGCTGCTGTCGGCGAATTTTCCGCGGGATTTTCGGGGCGCGGATCGTTTGCCTTCGCGCACCTCGATCAATCAGATCAACCGTATTCTCGAAGCCGTCGCGGCGGGACTCGGTTTTACCGTCATCCAGGAATTGGCTTATTTACGCAGCCCCTTCCGAGAAAAAGTCGAGCTCGTGGAGATGCGGGTTCCGGTGACCGACCCCATCGTCTTGGCTCGGGCCCGGCATCGGGAATTGCCGAGTCGCTTTGCGTTCGTGCAGGGGCGGATCTCGGAGGCGCTCGGTGCTTCCCTCGGGCGTCGTCGTTCCCGCCGCGGCTAGAAGTCGCGGGACATGACGGTCTTGCGGCCGTCGGCGTGGGCCCGGCGGATGGCTTCGTCGCAGAGGACGCGAAGCTTGGCCGAGAGAGTCTCGAGGACCTCGGCCGAGGTGTTCATATCGGAGCGTTCGCGGATGTAGCCTTTGAGCTTGGACGCGACGACGAGGATCTCGTGCGCGTGTTCCGTCGGGGGGCTCAGCGCGAGGCCGCCGCCCGCCGCCGAACTCGTCGAAGCGGACGGGGTCGAAGCCATCGAGGACGGCGAAGCCGGCACGGTCGCGGCGGGGCGCACGATCGTGGCGGGCTTCACGCCGTCGCCCGATTTCTCCCACTCTTCGCGCGAGGGCGAGGTTTCTTCGACGGCCCACGCGCTCTTGTGCCGGTAGACCGGCACGTGGGCCGACCAACACGAGACGGTGCAGAACACGAGCGCGATGCGCGATTGGTTGCACGTCGAGACGTTGCACTTCTGGTAAGCCTGCCGAAACCCGATGGGCTGTTTGCACGTGCTGCACTTGCGCCAAAACGTCGCGACTTCCATCCCCCCCATTGTGGGGGCGTCAGGCACCTTTTGGTAGCGCACTTGCGTCATGGCATTTTTCGCGCGGAGAGCAAGCCGGGGACTTAACGCAAGTGCGCTACCAAAAGGTGCCTGACGCCTTTCAAGGCTTTCGGGGGGCCTTTAGAATTCGGGGGATGGGATTCATCTTTTGGAACCTCGACGAGCTGAAGGCGCGGCTTCGCGGGGGGACGCTCAGCGAAGCGCATTCGCTCGTCTACTGGATCCTGAGCATCGGATTTCTTCTGCTCGATCCGCTCGCGGCGCGCTCCGTCGAGACGAGCGTCTGGGACTGGGTGCTCGCGGGCGTGGGTCTCGCGTCCGTCGGCGTCGGCGGTTGGCGGGCCTACCGCTGGAACGGCGGCGCGGAGGGCAAAGACTTCCTCAAACGTCTCGTCGCCATCGCCTGGGTCGTGGGCTTCCGCATCCAGCTGCGCGCGCTGCTGCTGCTCGCCCTCGCGGGCCCGATCGTGGGGCTCGCGCTCTTCCATTCTCCGACGACCTCCTGGCCGGAGGTCGTCGTGTTCGGCGGCATCGAGATCTTCGTGTGGTTCCGCGTCGTGCGGGAGTTCCGCGATATGGCGGCCGCGCCCGCCGAAGCCGCGAAGGCGGTCTAGCGTCGTTCGAGCGCCGAGAGGCGTCGCTCGAGGTCGCGGATCTCGTTTTCGCGCTCGTGCTGGTCTTCGCGGGCCGCTTTGATGCCCTCGACGAGCAAGGGGGCGACGCCGTCGTAGCGCAGCAGGCGCAGCCCGGCGTCGTTGCTTTGCACGATCTCGGGAGACTTCGCTTCGACTTCCTGCGCGAGGAGGCCCAGATGGGGCCGTCCGTTCATTCGGTAGCGGTATCCTTGCAGATCCGCGAGGCGCGGGCCCGCCGAGTCCAGCGTGCGGATGTCGGACTTCGCTCGCTCGTCCGAAAGCGAGAGGTACTCCTGCGCCTTCAGCGATCCACCCGTCGAAGCGAGCGTCTGGACCGTGAGGAATCCGAAGACCCGGAAGTCGCCGTTCTTGACCTCGGCCGGCGCGCCGACCCCGTGGTCCTGGCGGACGTAAGAATTGCGGAGAACCTGGTCGCCGTCCATGAAGCAGGTGTAAAAGGCCCCGCCGCGTTTTTCGACTCGGATGGGGATCGTGCGCGTGATCGCGGGCGCGTTGCCCGCCAGAAAGCCTCGCCCTTCGTAGCTCAGGCTGAGATCGAAGCGGTCTTCGGTGGCCGAGACGGCGACGAAGTTCCGCACGGCCATCGACGAAAGGCGGACCCGATCGTTGCGGTAGTTCGTGTTCGTGCGGTAAAGCACGCCCCGGTCGGCGTGGTTGATCTGCGTCACGGAGGGGTTCGCCGAAAGCGGCAGCGCCGAGAAGGTCAGGTTGCAAGTGCTCGGGATCCAGAGCGCCCGACGGATGTCGAGGTGCAGGAAGTTCACCTCGTTGAAGACCTCGAGGCTGCGCACGTTATTCTGGTAAGTCTGCATGAACTTGGAAAGCTGGGTGAAGGCGACGCCGAGAAGCCCGATGGCCACGACGGCTTCCGTGACGCCGAAGCCCTGGAGCCATCTTTTGCCGTTTTTCATCCCAGATCCCCCGTGAAGCGTAGTTCGATCCCCGCGGGGCCGAGCGCGCCGCCCCTACAGGATAAACAGGAATCCTCGGGTCGCCAAGCCGGCACCCCCGTCAGGAGGCCCAGGCGGCGGCGCGCGATGCGGAGCGCGTCGGGACAGTCAAAGCGGCACGGGAAGAAACTCAGGATGCGTTGGGAAAGCACGGGGCTCATGATCCGCTCGAAGCGGGAGAGCCCGCGCGCCCGCGCGTTGCGGATCGCGGCGCTCAGATAGGGGTGGCTCGTGACGAGCGTGTCGTCGCGCCCCGCGGCCAGGGCGCGGTGGGTTTCCACGAAGGCGGCGCGGCAGCACGCCGGATAACCGAGTCGGCTTCCGATCTCGTCGTGTCGGTCCTTCGCCTCGAAGGCCGCGATGAGGCCTTGAACCGCTTCCGCGTCACCCGCCACGAAAACCTCGAAGTCGTCGTCGTGGCGTCGCCGCTCGTCGTGGCCGCCGAAGATATCGCGTCCCGATTCCGGCGTGTTTCGGAGTCCCCAGGCCACCCCCGCCGCGTCTAGGCGCTCGAGCAACGGAACGAGGTGGGGATCGCGCACGGAGAGCCGGGCGGCGCCGCGCCAACCTTCGCGGAACTCGAGAAAGTCGAGACCGTCGGGGCGCGAGAGACCGGGCACAGGAAGCGGGCTCACGCGGAGACCTCTTCCAGGTCGTCGACGTCGAGCTCGAGCCCGCCCATCGGCACGGCGTTCGGCGGGCGCGTTCGGCAGCGCACGACGACGAAGCGGATCTCGGTGCGGTAGCCTTCTTCTTTCTCGAGGGAGCTGTTGAGGACCCGACGCAGTTCCCCGAGGGAGCGAATTCCCATCTCTTCCGTCAGGTAAAGGACGTTGTTGTTGATCGCCCAAAATTCCTGCCACAGGGGGTAGTAGAAGCGGCCCGCGTGCCCCAGGAAGACGATCGTTTCACGGTCGGCGCGCAGCCGGCGGAAGGAATCCACGCTCCACGCGATGCCGTCACCGTCGTTCGCGTCGAGGCCGAGCGTGCCCCCCGCGAAAGGCGCGAGACGCGCGAAAAGATCATCCCAGCCCGCGGACATCCGTCACTCCGAGGGGTTTGGTCCAGCGAATCGGGAGGGGAAGCGGAAGCGCGTCGGGGGCCGCGACGACGGGCGCGCCGAAGGAAAAATCGTTCAGGCGACGCTCGAGCCGCGCGGGATCCGCGCGCAGACGCCCGAGCCCCTCGGCGTCGAACTCGAGCCGCGCCATGACTTCGCCGCGAAAGCAAAGGCGCCGTCGCCGCGGCTCCGCGAGCCAGACCCCGAGCTCCGCGAGCGCGCGCTCGCGCGGGACCGCGAGATCCGCGGCGGCGACGTCGCGGCAGGCGTCGTAGCCGACGCGCACGCGCCGGGCTTCGAAGCGCAAGAGGCTGCCCATGAGGTAGTAGCTCTGCTCCTCGAGGGGGGCTTCGTCCGTCGCGTCGACGTCGATCACGGCGAGCGAGTAGGCCCGCGGAAGCCGCGCGCGGTCGAGGGCCCGCTCGCGGAGCAGGGCCTTGAGATCGGCTTCGCGGCGCTGTTCGTTGCGGCTGCCTTCGCCGAAGGCGAGGCCCGCGAGCGCCTCGTTCGCGCGGAACCAGTCCTCGCGCCGCGCCGAAACTTCGCTCCGCTGAGCGAGTTCGAGGAGAGCGATCCAATTCAGGAAGGGCGGATTCCGCAGGGTCTCCCACCAGGGCGTGCGCATGCGGTAGAGGCCCGGGAATTCGTCGGCCGAGGCGAGGATCGTGCGGAGCGTGACGAGGTCGTCCGCGCGGGCGAGCGCGGCCGCGTCGAGTCGGCCCCGGGGTGGCGCGCTCACGCCGAGAACTCCTCGAGAAAATACCCGAGCGTCTTGCGGAGCGAGGCCGACGCGGGAGGGGCTCCGCGGCTCGAGGGAAGTTGGGGCGCGCCGGCGAGGATGGCGTCGTAGAGAGCGCGCGCGTCCGAGTAGGGTCGGAAGTGTCGATCGCTGCCCCAAAAGAGCTCGGGGTCGTCGAGCGACGCGAGCAAAGGCGTGCCGAAACGTTCTTCGATCCAATGAGCGTAGAGGACGGCCACGCCGAGGGACTTCGAGGGAAAACTCAGCGGCGGATCCTCGCCGCGCAGGTAGGCGAGGGCGTTCGCCACGGTCTCGGCCTCGTCGCGGTCCTGGGCGTAGCCGAGCGTCTCGATGTCGTCTTCCCAGCGCTCGGGGCGGCGGAGATGGAGGTAGGCCCATTGGCGAAGCTTGTGCTCGGGCGGGGGCGCGGCGCTCATCGGCAAAGCTCCGGCGGGTCGTCCAGCAATCCGCGTAGTCCGTTGCAGGAATCGCCCGGATCGGCGTGCACCGGCTGCAGGTGCTCGCTCAGGCAGTGACCGAGGTGCGGGCAGCGCGAGCAGGTCGGGTGCTCGCGGATGAGACGTTTTTCGCGCTCCGTCCAGTCGACGTAAGCGTCGAAGGAGGCGAGGCGCGAGAAGCGCTCGCGGCCCTCGTCGTCGAAATCGAGCACGGCGAGGGCGCCCGAAGGATCGATGTAAAGGTGGTCGTCCGACCAGGACCGCTTTTCGCGGCGGAGCGACCGCGCGACGAGGTCGGCGTTCACGAGCTCGAAGCGGAAGCCGGGCGCGCGCTCGATCCAGCGGCGGATCCACGTTTCCGTCTCGCGGTAGCGCACGGGCTGGGGATGGTGGGGGTTGAGCGAGTAGGGCTTGATCTCGACGCTCTCGACCTGCGGCGTCTCGTCGAGGATCCGCATGAAGCGTTCGAGCTCCGCGGCGTCGAGGTCGAGCAGGCGACGGCTCGCGAGCACGAGCACGTGCACGCCGCGTTTGAGCGCGCGGAGGTTGGCGAGGGTCGCCTCGAAGCGGGGGCGCGCGACGTAGTCCCAGCTCACGGAGAGGTCGACGTCCTCGCGCTCGAAGTAGGGATGGGCGACGCTCAGGTTCGTGACGACGTTCACGCGCTCCCGGTAGAAGACGCGCAGGACCCGCCAAAGCTCGTCCCAATACGCGGGCTCGAGGAGCCCGACCTCGCCCCCGTAAAGGTCGACGTGCGCGATGCGGCGGTAGCGCGAGATCTCGAGCAAGCGTTCGAGCAGGCGCTCGGGGTCGAGTCGGTCGCGGCGGGCGAGCTCGGCGGGGCTCAGGTAGCAGAAGTCGCAGCGGAAGTTGCAGAGCGTGGACGGATTGATGGAAAGGTTGATCTCGTCCATCGCCGGGCTCACGACACGTAGGGCCGCAGCTCGGGGAGCAACCCCTGCATGAGACCGCAGTGCTCCTCGACCCGCCCTTCCGCTTTGAGGTCGGAGATCGTCTTCTTGCAGCCGTTGCAGATCGCGAAGAGGGGGCAACCCAGGCACTCCGGCTTCAGGAAGGCCAGGCGTTCGTCGGCCTCGAGGGGCGTTTGCACGGGGCCGCCACGGAGCACTTCGGCGTCGAAGTCGACGGCGTGGCTCTTGTCGTCGCCGAAGGCGCCGCAGCTGTAGTAATCGCCCTCGGGTTGGAGGCAGCGGATGTTCGAGTCGCAGTCGCGGCTGAGCGGGCAGGTCGTGCCGAGCCTTCCTCGTAGGGCGAGGAGCTGCTTGGAGTTGTACTCCCACTCGGCGAGCCCTTCGGCGATGACGTCGAGGTAGACGCGGTAGACGTGGCCCTTCAGGAAGCTGCGCGACTGCAGGCCCGAGGCGACGGCGTAATTGAGCTTGCACTCGACGTCCATGCGGCGCGCGAGCCTCACGTTCTCGATCGCCCCGGCGTGGTTCTCGGGCGTGATGACCGAGATGAAGTCCGGGCGGTAGCCGACGCGCTCGAGGAAGAGATCCGAGACGGCCCAGAACTTTTCTTCCGTAAAGACCTCGGCGTGCGAGATGCGGCGCGTGTCGCCGTAGTGGAACGAAGTCGTCACGCCGACGCGCTCGTGGCGGAAGAGCGGCGTCCAGACGTCCGGCTTCAGGTAGAAGAGCCAGAGGTTCGACGTGAAGCTGAGCGTCGTCGGCAGGCCCTCGCGTTCGATGTACGCGAGGATCTTCCAGTAGTATTCGGGCGGCATCATGAGCGGGTCGCCGCCGTTGAGGATGATCGTCGAGGTCTGCGGGAAACGGCGCAGGAAGGCGTAGATGCGTTCGAGCTCGAGGGTCGTCGCGCGGTCGTCGACGAGGGCCGTCGAACTGCAGAAGCTGCACTTGAAGTTGCAACGCTCCGTGGGTTTGACGATGAGCTCCACGTTCAGGCGCTCCCCGCGGGCCGCACGGGGTGGCGGCGGAAGAAATCCTTGAAGAGGCACTCCTCGCGGCGTTGCCGCTTGGACCAATCGGCCTGCACGAAGCAACGGAAGCCGCAGCGCCCGAAGAACTCGCAGCCGAGGCACTCGTTCTCCTGGAGGTGCCCCCAGATGATGTTCTCGTTCGACGTCGCGTCGACCTCGTGTCGGAAGTCACCCGGCTTGTACGTGAGGTAGCGGCACTTCACCTGGCGGCCGTCGGGCAGGATCGTCGTCTTGTTGAGGGAGTAGCAGGTCATCGCGTTGCGCTCGCGCTCGAGCAGATCGCGCACGGGCTGGATGCGGGGGTAGCGCTCGGCCACGAAGTGGTAGGCCGAGAGGATCTCGTCGTCGCTCGGCATGAGGGCCGAGGCGCCGCTTTCGGGCACGTAGTAATCGAAGTAGAGATCGTAGCGTGCGTAGAGTTCGCGGAAAAACGCGTCGCCATCGGCGAGCAGCGCGCGGATCGTGGGTTTCGTCAGCACGAAGCCCACGGTGTGGACTCGGTGGGCGAAGGCTTCGAGGTTGGCGCGGAAGACCTCGATCGACCAACGCCCGGCCTGCCGACCGTGCAGGTCGTACGAGGTCGCAAGGAAGGCGGGAATCCCCTCTTCGTCGAGGTGTGCGAGCAGGCGCTCGACGCGGTCGCGCCGGTCGAAGATGAAGTTCGTGACCCAGTTGAAGCGGCAGCGGTGACCGAGTTCGCGAGCCCCGCGGGCGACCTTCGTCGCGAGGTCGGCGTAGGCTTCGAAGGCTTCGTCGGGTAAGTCGTCGGCGAAGAGTTCGCCGCCCATGAGATTGATCGTATGGTCGCGGCGCGGATTCGCGCGGATGAATTCAAGAATCGGCTTGGCCTTTTCGCGGATGCTCGCGAGTCCCGTGTCGTCGTCGTGGTCCTGGCCGCAGAAGGCGCAGCGCAGGTTGCAACGCTCGAAAAGGTGGACTTCGATCTCGGAGGAAAGCGGGGCCTTCGACTCCAGGAGTCTCGCGAGGGGCGACGTCGTGCTCACGGCTCGGGCACCGGCAGGGATCCCATCGAATTCACCGCGAAGAGGGCGTTCTTCGCGACGAGGCAGCGGCGGGTTCCGAAGCTGTCCATGAGGAAAAGGATTCCGCGGTCCACGCAAGAGGCGAGGAAGGGGCAAGACTCGCACTCGTCCTTCTCGGTCGCGCGGGCGTACTGTTCGAGCTGGACCCGCGCCTCGAAGGCCTCGATCTCGCGGGCGTCTTCGCCCGCGAGCGGAACTTCGAACTCGGGACGGAAACTCACGAAGCGCTCGTAAAGGAGCGGCGAATAGTAAAGCTTGCCGCCGCGGTAGTTGTACTGCCGCTCGACGAGCGAGTCCGTGAGTTTGCCGAAGCTGAAGCGCAGGTACTGGGCCTTCTCGTCGGAGAGGATTGACTGGTTGAAGAGGTTCTTGATGCGATCCGAAAGCTTGAGGAAGTCTTCGTTCGTAAGATCCGGGTCGCGGCCGGCCGAGAAGTTGTAGTCGATCGTCGTCTCGAAGAGGTGTCCGACCCGACGGTGCATGAAATCGTAATCGCGCAGCAGGTGCGGGATCTTTGTCTGGTCGTAGTCGTAGACGTTCATGATGCCGAAGCTACGCACGTCGTCCCGGCCGAGGCGCGCGAGGAAGTCGCGCTTGTTCGCCTCGAGGGCGGCGAGGTAGGCGTCGTCCATGATGCGTGCCGGGTCGACGACGAGGTTGATTTCGAGCTCGATGCCGTGAAGTCGTTCGGCGAGCAGGCTCGCGATCGCGTCGGCTTTGCGGACGTCGAGGTAGGTCGTCTGCAGGGAAACGCGTCGAAACGTACGGAGAATCTCGACGAACGCGTCGTCCCGGAAGAGGGCTTCGGTGTTCTCGGCGACGAGAAAGTCGGTCGGGCCGACGAAGGCGATGAAAGGAAGGTAGAGACTCTCGCGAAAACTCCGCATGAGTCGCAAGAAACTTGCCGCCTCGCCGGGTCCCAGCGGAGTCTGCGCGCCTTTCTGCACGTGGCAACCCCGGCACTGAAAGCGGCAGCCGTTCAGGACCTCGAAGTTGATGTTCAGGAAGAAGTGGTCGGCATCCCGAAGCTCACGCGAGGCGAGGTAGGCATCCATCTAGTCGACCTCGCTCCGCAGGAAGTCGCGGAGGGACTCGTAGGGGATCGCGCCCGTCAACAGTCCGCTCGTCGCGGCGAGCAGCGGATTGAAGTCCGTGTCGAAGTAATGGAAGAGGTTCTTGCCGCGGAACATGTACTCTTCGAACTGCGCCTTGAAGTAGCGGATGGGCGCGCGCGGCGCCGTCGAGAAGAAGGTCTCGACGAAGGCGGGAAGTCCGTAGAGCAGCACGACGTTCGCGCCGACGTAGGCCGGATCTTCTACGACCGGGTACGCGCGCGCGAGGCCGCCTTCCGGATCGAGCTCGGGGTAGCAGCGTCCGAGGTAGAGGATCGACGATGACAGGAAGGACTCCCAGCGCGCGGCGAGCTCGCCGTGGCGGCGCAGGAATTCTTCTTCTTCCTCGGGCGTGAGCTCCGAGTTTTCGTTGAACTCCGCGAGGGCCTCGGGCGTGACGCCCTTGAAACGGAGGACGATCGACGCCGCCGTCCGGCGCAGGACATCGGATTCGTGGAGGTTGCGAGTCTCCATGTAGACGCGCAGGAGCTCGATCTTCTGCTCCGTCGAGGCCCCCTCAAGACGGATCTCGGAGGGGAACGAAAGGTTCGAGAGGTAGGTCAGGAACATGTTCCCGTGGATCTTGCTGTTCGCGTAGTCCGCCAAGAAGAAGAGATCCTTGTTCTCGAAGAACTCTTTGATCTGGGCCATCTCGAGCGGGAGCACGACCTGGCGAAGGTTCTCGGGTTTGACGTCGTCGAAGGAAATGGGGGTTTTCACGGCCGGGCCTCGGTCACGGGGG